>ENA-ORSM01001846-ORSM01001846.1-human-gut-metagenome-genome-assembly--contig:-NODE-1846-length-15885-cov-3.824826_pt1 | contig 15885 bp, 18 predicted proteins | sample MGYA00241903_ERZ509170 | MGnify/ENA primary metagenome ERZ509170 (study PRJEB26280, sample SAMEA2338784) | human gut metagenome | biome: human gut; feature: human-associated habitat; material: faeces...
TTTAAAATTTCATCTTCATGCGCATTATATTCACTGCACTTGGAATGCAATTTATCCCCTCATCTGGTCATTAAAATAATAATTTACATACAATCAAACTTCTTCCGAAGATACATTCTAATCAGTATGATTCCCATATTGACAAACACAAATAACACAATTAAATTCACAAGCAGATATTCTCTGATTACATCTCCTAGCACTGCAATCCCCGAAAGACTTCCAAGTAAAAACATCTGAGAAATTTTATCCCACATAAATTTTTCCCAATACTGCAGCATCGCGGTACTCCCGCATCCTCAGTCAGAGATAAGTTTAGCTGCTTCACTGTCTCGCCCTTCATCAGATAAACTTTTATTTATCTTAGCAGATATTTTATTTCTGCAATAAGCAACACGCTGAATAGAGATATTTGCAGGCTGAATAGTCTTAATTCTTATAATCAATTCAAGTCGATTACCCACATTTCTACACTCTCCACAGTTTATTTGGTTAAATTATACTCAAACAAACAGTACTTTGCAATAAAGATTAAGGCTGACAGTCTCCTCACACGACTGTCAGCCTTAAATTCATCCAGACATATTCAATTTCATTATTACCTTATTTCGTCAGAACCCTATAATTTTCTTTCTTATCATAATCTTTATGGATTCCATCATCTTCATACAGAGTATAGCTGCTGCCTTCATATCCGATAAGCTGCATATTTTCTGTATCAATATCCTTCACGCACTCTGCTGCTTCTGCAACCGGGATGCATTTGCCGCTGCGAATGAAAAGAGGCACTTCATTGAGAGCAACATCCACATAATGAACTCCCTTTTCGAGAACTTCTTCAGAAATGCTTCCATCCGGCATAAACTTGATGAATTTCATTTCTTCTGGCAGGTAAACGTAACGGCCTCTTGCGTTCTGCTCATAAACCGGTGCGATCATGATCTCGTTGCCAAGCATCAGCTGGTCTTCGACGCGGATTGCCATCTTATCATCCGGATAAACGAAGCCAAGCGGTTTAAAGTACATATCGTCATTCAACGCAGCTTTCATGTATTCACTGTAAAGATACGGCACAAGACGATATCTAGCGTTAATGACGCTGCGGAAATCTTCGATGTTTTCGAACTGGTAACATTCCTGTTCTCTTGTTCCTTCTGCCGCATGATCACGCATCAGAGGTGTAAACACACCGAGTGCAAGGAAACGGAGCAGAAGATCTCTGGTCGTGTCGTCACCAAATCCACCAAGATCTGCGCCTGTGTACATAAATCCACACATATTCAGAGATGGAAGCATCTTCAGATTTAAAAGAATGTGTGACCACCAGGATTTATTGTCTCCCATCCAGATTCCTCCGTAACGATGCATTCCAATATAAGAAGATCTGGAAAACATCAGGAAACGTTTTTCCGGATCAATGCGTTCGAATGCTTCTCCGGCTGCTCTTGTCATGTTATAACCAAAAAGATTATGCACTTTGTCGTGGCGGATTTTCTTACCATTTACATTGTGATAGAATCTTTTGTAATCCTCCGGACTGTTAACAATATCTTTCATCTTTGCCTGCATAGCCCACGGATGGATCTTGCCTTCGGTGTCTTTCGCAAACTCTCCGGCGAATTCTTTTGCTTCTGCAAGGCCTTCTGAAGAATAAAAGATTGCAGGCTCGTTCATGTCATTCCAGAATCCTTCGATTCCCTGCTCGATCAGAAAACGGTATTTATCTCCAAACCATTTCCGGGCTTCCGGATTCAGCATATCCGGAAAATGGGTGTCTCCCGGCCACACTGCTGCAACAAAATCACTGCCATCTTCTCTTTTACAGAAGAAGTTATTTTTTACACCTTCCTCATATACCTCGTAGTCTTTTTCCACCTTGACGCCGGCATCAATGATCGGGATCAGGCGAAGCTCCTGGTCTTTCATTTCCTTTACAAATTCAGGGAAATCAGGAAAGTTTTTTTCATTGACTGTGAAGTCTTTAAAGTCCTGCATATAATCAATATCCATGTAGATCATGTCGATCGGGATATGATTCTCGCGATATCCTTTTGCCACTGCACGGAAGTCTTCTTTTGTTGTATAACCCCAGCGGCTCTGTCCAAAACCGAAAGCGAACTTCGGCGGAATGTAGCTGCGGCCGATCACACGACGGAACTGTTTTACGATGTCGTAAGCATTTTCTCCTTCGATGACATAGATATCCAGATCTGCATTATCGCAGGATACCTGGAGTGTGTCCATTCTGGTATATCCAATATCAAAGGTCAGTTTTGACGGATAGTCAAAAAACAGTCCAAAAGTAGTTTTGCCGCTCACGACAATAAAATTGTGAGCTCCATACAGAGAACGCTTGCCCTCTGTATGAATTGCATCATCTGTACAGTTGCTGATATAGCAGTAACCTCTCTTATTGATTCCACGGTTGGATTCGCCCAGACCATAGACAATATCATCTTCGTCCATGATATAGGTAAAAGCAAATCCCTCATTCTGGCTGATCTCTCCATATGGAAAAGCGCCCTCAGCTGTTTCGATTTTTTCGGTCAGTGCCTCCGTATCAAACGGAGTTCCATATCTGTATTTTCTGATCATCTCTGTGCTACCTCTTATTTTTTATAAAGTACAAATGCTTCATATGGTTTCAATACAATTCTACCTTCAAATACAGTTCTGTCAAGATTTGTGATCAGACATTCTGCTCCTTTGAATTCTTCCGGAATCTCCATCTCTGCATTTTTGTCACTGAAATTGCAGACTGTCAGAAGTTTTTCCTGTTCCTGTCTTCTTATGTATGCAAAAATCTGCTCGTCGTCACGATAAAGCGGCTCAAATCCACCATAAACAATAATATCTTTTTCTTTACGCAGACGGATCAGTTTCTGATAGTAATGGAAAATAGAGTTCGGATCTTCAAGCTGCTGTGCCGCATTGATCCCTTTGTAGTTCGGATTCACTTTGATCCATGACTCGCCATCTGTAAATCCAGCCTGTGCTGAATCATCCCACTGCATTGGAGTCCGGGCATTATCACGGCTTCTCAGCATCAGGCATTTCATCATGTATTCCGGAGTCATAAATCCTGCTTCCGTAAGTTCTGTAAAGAAATTGATACTCTCAATATCACGATAGTCTTCCAGTTTATCGAAGTAGACATTTGTCATACCAAGCTCTTCACCCTGATATACATACGGCGTTCCCTGCATCATATGAAGACAGGTTGCAAGCATTTTTGCAGAAGTTTCTCTGTATGCCGGATTGTCATTTCCAAATCGGCTGACACTTCTCGGCTGATCATGATTTCCAAGAAACAGGCTGTTCCATGCTTTGCCCTGAAGTTCTTCCTGCCATTTGATCATGATGCGCTTGAACTCTTTGAAATCATATTTCTCAGTTGTCCACTTTCCGTAATCACCGCTTCCATTATCCACATGCTCAAACTGAAATACCATATTCAGTTCTTTTCCGGCTTCTCCCGCATATTTCTGTGCCTCTTCGATAGTAACTCCTGAAGTTTCACCAACTGTCATGATATCATATCTGGAAAGTACTTCTCTGTTCATTTCCTGAAGAAATTCATGAACCCTCGGACCATGTACGCAATATGGTCCAAAATCACCATAGAGGCTGTTATTCATTTCTCCATCCGGGAAAGTCTGGTCTTTGGAGATCATACTGATAACATCCATACGGAAACCGTCGATTCCTTTTTCACACCAGAATGTCATCATATCATAAACTTCCTGGCGTACTTTCTCGTTTTCCCAGTTGAGATCCGGCTGTTTCTTTGAGAACAGATGCAGGTAATACATCTGGGTCTGAGGATCATATTCCCATGCAGAACCGCCGAACGCTCCGCCCCAGTTATTTGGTTCTTTTCCGTTTACCGGATCTTTCCAGATATAGTAGTCACGATATGGGTTATCTTTTGACTTGCGGCTTTCAATAAACCAGTTGTGTTCATCAGATGTATGGTTGACTACGAGATCCATCAGAATTCTGATATCTCTTTTGTGAGCTTCTGATAAAAGTTCTTCGTAGTCCTCCATAGTTCCATATTCTTTATAAATTCTGCGGTAATCAGAAATATCATAACCATTATCATCCTGAGGAGATTCCAGCATCGGAGATATCCATAACACATTTACGCCAAGCTCTTTAAGATAATCAAGCTTCTGTATGATTCCTCTGATATCGCCCACGCCGTCTCCGTTGCTGTCCTTAAAACTTTTAGGATATATCTGATATACTACACTTTCTTTCCACCATTTTTTCTCCATGTTATCTCCATTCCGATGTTTTTTATAATCTTCCCTTTCGGTGACTTTATCATAACTCCTGCATCCCAGTAAAATCAACAGGTTTCTCGCGAAACTTAAAATTTGTCCAAAGTTTCTGTTGCTTTTTTGTGTGTTTTATACAAATCCAGTTTCGTTTTTCTGGTTTTCTTTGCTATGCGGCAGAAAAAAAGAAGGACTCTGTCATTCTCTGACAGAATCCCTCTTTACTAAATAAACCGAACTTTTTATATTTAATTCCTTCAATTCTTCTCCCTGGATCAGCTTCATCAGACGTTTCAGAGCCATATGTGCTTTTTTCTGGACATCCTGATGAACTGTCGTCAGTTTTGGGCGGACCATACTCGCATACATACTGTCATCATAACCTGTGATGGAAATCTGATCCGGAACCCTGATCCCTTTATCAAAAAAGAAGTTCATTGCTTCAATTGCATCATAGTCTGACGAAAAAGCCAGTGCTTTTGCTTCAAGGAAACGCGGTAAAAGTTCTTCGTATTTCCTGAGACGGTATTTTTTCTCACCTGGAACAACAATGTATCGGGAACGACTGCAGAATCCGCCCTTCTTTTCCATTGCCTGCTTGAATCCCATCCATCGATAATAGTCGCTGTCTCTTTCAGTTCCGCAATAAACAAAGCCTTTTTATATCCACAGGAATAGAGATATTCTCCTATCTGGTATCCTCCTGAATAATCATCTACACCGACATTCTGGAAGGTATAGGCACCTTCAGGATAAGCATCGATCAGGATCATTTTCTTATTCAGCTTACGTGAAAGACTGCGGTATCTTTCTTCATTGTATCCAAGGATGATCAGTCCCTCAACATTCCATTTTGACGCAATGTCTACTACATTCTGAATATCTTCGCCGCCGATGAGCATAACGTAATATCCTTTTTCTTCCGTTTCCATACGGATGTTTCCAATAAGTTCTCCCACAAAAGGATCCTGAAGGGACTGCATGCCATGAGCATAGGTAAAACCCAGGACTACTCCTATAATTCTGGAACCATGACCAGAAAGCATCACCGAGCCCATATGCGGAACATAGTTCTGTTCTTTAAGGATTGCTGTGATCTTATCAATCGTTTTCTGGGAAACTCTTTTCGTATTTCCGTTTATGACATTTGATACGGTAGTGCGGCTGACACCAGCCATTTCAGCAATATCCTGAAGACGAATCATCTGTTATCACGCCTCCTTTGCACATCTTATGTATGTTTTTAGAGATACTGCGATTTTATCAGTTTAGGACCCTGATGGAATACGCACGATCAACTTCTGTCCATCTTTTTCTGCCAACACAAGCACCGGGATATGTTTTTTGCGCAGTGCATGTACGATTGGATATGCCGCGAAGAGATTTTCTCCGACAAAAACGGCCTCTGGCTTGTATTTCAGGATCTGTTTTACCTGCTCTTTGACTCTGGATTTCCACTCCTGTTTTTCCATGGTTACTTCTGCATAAACTCCCTGGATTTCAACTTCCGGAAGTGTTGGAAAATCTATATGAATGATTTCTGCTGCCTGTAATTTTGGAAGCTGATGGATGAGTTCATCGTATTCTGTATCTCCGCCAAAGCTTACGATCACAGGTTTCTCGTGAAACTGTTCCATGCTTAGCTTACATGCCTGTACTGCATCCACAAGTTCACCGGTTGTCATAAGGAAACCACCTTTGTGACAGAAACCGGCTGTTTTGAGCCCTGTAACCTCCTGCAGTTCTTCGTTCTCAAGGCCGAGCCATTCAGCTGGAAAACTGCATTTGTAATTCATGGAGTATTCTTTTTTCTGCGGCTGAATGCAGTAACCGCCTCTGTTAGACGGAAAGATCACAAATGCAATTGATGTCTCAGATAAAAATTTCTGACACGGCACAAACTCCGGAAGGATCAGAATCTTTGCATCCTCGCAGTGTTTTTCTCTGTCATGAAATGCCTGCATGTGTCTTTCATAAATTTCTTCTACTCGTTTATCGGCACATTCGTTTCCTCTGTAACGGTCGAATTTGTTTTCCAGGATCATTCCGGCAACACTGACTGCCTGGAAAAAGGCTTCGTCGTTGCTTCCTTCGGCATCCCAGGTTGGATTGAAATTTCCGATCAGTGACGCAAGCTCGTTTTTCTCACCGGTGTTATCATTGTTATCCAATGGCTGCACAAAGGATTCATCGAATTTATCCGCCAGTTCTTCACCAAGGATTTCTGCACCAAGCTCCTCCCAGAGAAGCCCAAATGCCGCATATGCAATGCCATTCTCTCGAACTCTGCTGTCCTTCTGGTGATGATCGTATCTGCCTCTGCCGATATCAAACACGATGCCCTCAAAATCATCCGGCACGCGGTTGCCACGTGTGATCGTAATCTCCGGATTTAAATATAGTAATAACGCAGCCGAAAACACATCATCTGCATGGAATTTACCGCTGTGGGTGAAAGCAGTTGCGTTCTGCTGGTGGATTTTATTTAGTAGATTGTTCATGTAGATACTCCTCGTAAACAAGATGGTAAAGAAAGCCCAGGAAGCGGCAGCTTCTGTGGCTGTTCTCTTGGAGCAGCCCGGTAACTGGTGGTTAACTGCACCTTTTCTCCTGTAGAGAGTGTCAGATTTGCACTCTTCTTCTGGAATTCTTCTATATAACGTTTTACTGTTTCTACTGTCATGTTTTTCAGATAGACAACAAACTCATCCCCACCATATCTGCCAAGGATACTGTCTTTTGGAAAACATTGCTGCATCGTCTCTGCCAGATGTTTCAAGCACATGTCACCATTATCAAATACTATTCTGCTTTTATTGCCCAACGCATCTTGGTAGAGCGGGCGCGTCCGTTCTGGGCGCATTCCTGTGCGGATGGACGTACGACATCTTTTGCATAATCGGAATAGATTCCTGCTTTGTATCCTGCCTTGAGGGCTTTTTTAACAAGCTTGTCCTCTCCGGAGTGGAAAGTCAGGATTGCCACACGTCCGCCCGGTTTCAGTGCATCAGGAAGTTTTTCCATAAATTCATAAAGAACTTCAAATTCACGATTCACATCGATTCTAAGTGCCTGGAATACTCGCTGACAAGTCTTACGGACAGTATCCTTCTTTTCTTTTTCCGGAAGGAAATCCAGTGTTTTTTCTATAATCTCACGCAGTTTTGTTGTGGTATCCACACGATTTCCCTTGCGGATCTCGTCAGTGATCGCTTTTGCGATTTCCTCACAGTACGGTTCATCGGAATTCTCGTACAGCATTCCGGCAAGCTCCTCGCGGCTGATCTTGTCCAGTCGCTCGGCTGCACTGATTCCTTTTTCCTGATTCAGGCGCAGATCCAGCGGTCCGTCTGCACGGAAGGAAAAACCGCGCTTCGGGTTATCGATCTGCATTGAAGATACGCCAAGGTCAGCAAGGATAAAATCAAAACCGCCTGCCTCTTTTGCAATCTCATCGATCGTGCAGAAATTCTGAAGCTTTACGGTCAGGATGTCTTCTCCAAAGCCCTGCTCTGCCAGACGTTTACGAGTTTTGGCTGATTCTTCCGGGTCTACATCTGTTGCATACATATGCCCCTCGCCGTGCAGACACTCCATCATCGCTTTGGTGTGACCGCCATATCCAAGTGTCGCATCAAACCCTGTCTCACCTGGCTGAATCTTGAGAAAATCAAGGATTTCATTTACCATGATAGAAATATGCATTCCAGCCGGTGTGTTTCCCTTACTGATTACATGCTCGATTGTATCTTTATATTTCTCTGGGTTTAATTCTTTATATTTTTCTTCGAATTTACGAGGATATTTTCCTTTATATCGTACTCTTCGCTTGTGTGGTGTCTGTGTTTCCTGTTCCATTCTATTTCTCCCTTTTAATGAAGTTTTCTACTATATTTAATGCGGTCTCGCTCATAAAGCCGCCCCAGCCATGTCCAGCATTTTTCAGCTTGACAAATTCTACTTCTTTATCCATCTGTTTTAATGCCTCATATAAAATGCAGGACTGATTAAACGGAACCAGTGGATCCCTGCCGCCGTGCATAATGAGAATCGGAGGTGTTTCTCGGTCAGGCTGCAAATGAACCACGGGATTGGTCGGATAAACATCTTCCGGGTGATCATGAAGTGATTTTCCCCCGATCAGAATGCCTGCCGGACTGGTACTGGAATCATGATCAATGACTGCGGGATGCTGTACTGCTGCCATAAGATCCGTTGGTCCAAACCAGTCAACAATGCAGTCGACCTCGGTACTGACTTCAGGATATTCCTCCGGAAGATACTTTGTATTACCTGTAATTCCTGCGATCAAAGCACTGTGGGCTCCACTTGAATCACCCCAGAGAGAAATCTTATCTGTATCAATATGATAACTTCTTCCATTTAAACGTAAGAAACGAATTGCTGTTTTAACGTCTATTACCTGTGCCGGAAATGGAGCCAGATCGCTTTCTCTGTGCTCTACGATCGCAATTGCATAGCCTCTTTCGCACATCCGTGCCAAAGTGGGAAGACTCTGAAAAAGATTCTGTTTGTGCCAGGAAGAACCCTGCACATATACGATCAAAGGCCATTTCAGATCCTGTCCGAATACTGTTGGTGTCATGATCTGAAGGTGTAATTTCTTTCCACTGTGAACTGCATATTCTACATCCGTATATAATTCTGTACAGTATCCAAAGGTGTCTTCTGCTTCTATTTCTCTGACACCCTCCGGAAGCTCCTCGCTCTCCGGAAAATCCATTTTTTCCATAGGGGACAGTATTTTTTTCACTTTATTCCTCCATATAAGAGTTTTTGTTAATGCTGATTTTAACATCCGCACTGATAAATAGCAAGCATGACAGAAAAAGCAGTATCATTCGCTTGTGGACTGTCCCCTTATTTTTTTCATAAATTGCCTCTTTATTAATGTACAGTTCTATTGTAAAGTATAGTCCAAGTAAAACATATCAAACAGGGATGTTAATTGAATTAACTCCCGGGAAAGGATTTATTATCATGGCAAACACAAATGTACAGACAGCAGCAAACGATCGCGAGGTTTCTTCTTCCGTTCAGTTTCTTACCGTAACCGCTATTTTTGTAGCACTGACTTACATCTTCACCGCCTTTATTAATGTGCGGCTTCCAATTGCAGCAAACGGCGGTCTGATTCATCTTGGAAATGTTCCGCTCTTCATCGGTGCGATCATCTTTGGCAAGAAAACCGGAGCAATCGCAGGTGGTGTCGGAATGGGACTGTTTGACCTGCTCTCCGGATGGACTTTATGGGCTCCATTTACTTTCGTGATCGTTGCTCTGATGGGCTTCACTGTAGGAAAGCTTACCGAAGATGAAAAACACCAGAACTTCAAATGGTATGTGATCGCACTTATCGCAGCCTGTGTGATCAAAGTCGTAGGTTACTATATCGCAGAAGTCGTAATTTACGGAAATCCACTTGCACCGGTTGCTTCCATTCCTGGCAACCTGGTACAGATCGGTGTTGCAGCAGTCATCACACTGGTTGTAATCGCACCGCTGAATGTTGCAGCTAAACGCACTGGTTTAAAGAAATAAGAATTTAATTAAGAAAAAGGACTTGATCTTATGTATAAAATTATGACACCGGGCCCGACACAGGTTGCTGAAAACGTGCGTCTCGCCCGCAGCAGAGAATGCACAAACCCTGATCTCGATGAAAGCTTCGTAGAATTTTACAAAGAAACCTGCGAAGAGATCAGCCGCCTTCTCCACACCGACAATGAAACTCTCATTCTTGGCGGAGAGGGAATCCTCGGTCTGGAGGCTGCCTGCGCTTCTATGACAGAACCTGGTGACCGTGTCCTCGTTCTGGACACCGGCATCTACGGCAAAGGATTCGCAGATTTTGTTTCCATGTATGGCGGATGTCCGGAGCTCTACTCCAGAGATTACCGTGAAACACTTGATGTACAGGAACTCGAAAACTTCCTCAAAGAACATCACAATTACAAATACGCAACCGTTGTCCACGGAGATACACCAAGCGGTATGTTGAACGATGTTTCCGCAATCTGTCCGCTTCTTAAGAAATACGGCATCATGACTGTTGTCGATTCCGTATCTGCTTCTTTCGGTGAAGCAATGCGTATCTCCGACTGGCAGATTGACATTATGTGCGGCGGCTCCCAGAAAGTTGTCTCCGCGCCTCCAGGGCTGACTTTTGTAGTCATCAGCGATGATGCCAAAAAGGCAATGGCAGAACGTAAGACACAGATTGCATCCTTCTATGCAAACCTGACTACTTTTGCACATTATTATGAAGAAAAATGGTTCCCATACACCATGCCGATCAGCGATATCTACGGACTTCGTGCAGCGATCGACAATATCGCCGCAGACCCGGATATCCTTGCACGACATGAAAAAATCGCCGAGGCTTCTCGCAAGGCAATCACAGGTGCAGGACTGAACCTCTACCTTAAGAGCGGATTTTCCAGTACGGTCACGGTATTCGAAGTACCGGAAGGAACCACCGCAGCCGCCATTCTTGATGGTGTCAAAAACGATTACAATATTATGCTTGCAGGCTCTTTTGATGTACTTGCAGGCAAAGTCATCCGCATCGGTCATATGGGAAACAATGCTGATTTCTACAATGTCCGCGAAGTCTTTGCAGCATTGGATGGAACACTCACCAAGCTTGGCGTTCCGCTTAAAGCAAGCATGGAGAAAATCTTCTGCGACAATATGAAATGAGGAATATTATTATGAACATCCCGTCAAACATCATTCAGGGTGTCGGCGGACTTCATCCATAATTCTTAAACACACCAAAAAAAGGATTTCAGTTCCATGGTTTGATATAAAATCTCCATGGATTCTGAAATCCTTTTTTCTATAATCAGATAAAGTACTCGATGACTTCCTCCGGCACGGTCTTTGTCTTTTCATTGAAAATGAGAACTGCTTCTCTCTCTTCCAGCGGACCGAGAGCGTATATTGTTTCTTTATTTTCCTGATTAAAGTACTGAAAAGGTACGATACGGTTATATTCCCTGGGATGTTTATCATCCATCAGAATATCTTTCTGTTCAAATGGTTTATCCCAGTAATAAGGATCAAAGAGAAGAATATTTTCATTCTGTATACCTGTCATCAAAACATAATGCTCTTCCTCCAGATACAGACGAACAACTGCCACGCCACCATGGTTCAATGCATGATTAATGCGGCTTTCTTCACTTATGTACACGCTTCGCCCTGACAGATACTCACTGCTCACGGACATGATTCCCAGCTCGCCGTATTCATTCAGCCAGTTGCTTAAAAACATCATTGCAGCTCTGGACGTCCCACGTTTCCCTGGGATGCCCTCTTTGCTGTGGCAGTCCAGACAGTAGAGCATCATATTTCGGACTGCCTCCGGTGGGATTTCTTCCCGTTCAAATAAATAGGCGATTGCATTCATCATAGATGTCGGTCCGCAGTCGTATTCGGATAACTGGTAATGTAATGGATTTTTCATCTTTTATTCCTTCGTTTGTGTCCATTGTCTTCGATAGTTTTCTATGTATGTAAGGATCTGCTCCGGACCATCCATAAACGCACAGAGTTCCATGTTGGCAACATCCATAAATTTCTCGTCCGCGGTATGTTGAAGCAGAGCTTTCATTCTATCGTAATAGCCGTTGATATTATAAAGAACGATCGGGCGATCCAGCCTGTGCAGACTTTTGAGTGTCAGAATCTCAAAAAATTCCTCGTAAGTTCCAATTCCGCCAGGAGTCACGATTGTTGCATCGGAACGTTCCTCAAGGAGTTTTTTTCGCTCGCGCATAGTTTCTGTAAAAATAAATTCACTGCAATTCTCATATAAAACTCCCGGCTTGTCAAAGAAACGCGGAGCAATGCCGAGGATATACCCATCTTCAGAATCGACGCCTCTCGCTGCTGCTCCCATCATTCCGGTCGCCCCGCCACCAAATACAAGGCCATGTCCACGTTTTGCCATCATCCTGCCAAGTTCTTCTGTTTTATCATAATAGATCTGCTCCAGCTCTGCACTGGAAGCTCCATAGATGCATATATTCATAATTTACTCCAATCCCGCAAAAAACAGCTCGTAAAAATCATCCTCACCCTCCAGCATCGGAGAATTTTCCCCACCACCATTGGTACTTCTGCGCATAGTAGCGTAAAATTCTTCTCCAGCTGTGATAAGATCCATATCGTAAATCTCATAGCCCAATTCACGGCATTTCCGGCAGAATGCGCTGAGAGGCTGTGCATTCTTTCGTGTCTCCAGAAGCTCTGCCCGAAGTTTTTCGTCACGGCGTGCTTTACTTTTCAGTTCGTCTAACATTTCTGTAATTTCCATGGTCTCACTTCTTTCTCAATTCTGTGGTGTTGTCTGAATATAAGATACCACATCTTCTTTATATAATTCAAGAAGAGCCTTCTTCTTTGCACTGACAGCAAAGCCATGAATCTTCAGGCCATTTTTCTGCACAAAATTGATCATATCCTGATATCTGTTCGGAGAATCTGTCGTCTGTCCCATCATGGAAAGGATATCATCATGATCCTGAATGTAAGAAAGCATACTGGTAAAATGAGTCTGCATGGTTTCTTCGTCATTTGCCTCTGCCACATGGCTAAGATCCGAATTGTCCAGAAGCGACAGATATGGATATTTTTCTCTGTCCCAGCTTACACTCATTCCGGATGGCAGCGGACAGAAACCAATATTTGGTTCTACACAATAACCATCCTCATCTTCTGTATGAACCGCACACCAGAGGGCTCCCCATTCCAGTTCTTTCTGGTTGGAAAGATTCTGAAACCACTCAATAAAATCTTTGTAGTCCATGATATCATTGAGGGAAACATACGCGAGGTACCAGTCATTGTCATTGTAATCTGCGATTGTTTCTTTGGAATCCTGAATACTTGCTTCCTTACGTGCCTCTGTATCCATTTTAGTTTCTTTTCCATTTTCGTCTACTTCCCACGCCGCCCATGCATCCTCGTCTCCTGGAAGGTAGAACTGCATGATCGGGCGACTCAATACATTATTATCATAAAGAGTGAGTTTTCCCCTCACCAGGCGGCCACTGACAGAAGTAAATTTTCCCGTCCAGCTGGAGGTCTGTGGAATGACGATATCGTATTCACCGTAGCCCCTTGATACTGCACTGACCTGATCACGGTGATTACCTGGCAGAAACAACTCAGAATAGACAGACAGATCCAGGTTCATTCTAGTCGTGGTCATTTCTTCATACTGACCAGCTGCTTCGTTTGGATTATAATAAAACTCAGACACTGCTTTTGGTAAGATAAATACCGCACTCAGGACGACTGCAAGGACAACCACCCCCACTGCCAGTCCCATTTTGATAAAAGCTCTGCGGATAAAACGCTGGATTTCTTTTATGAATTGCCTGTTGAACTCATCCTCCTGCTGATTTCTGGAGTCTCCGGCAAACTTACTTTTTTCTATTATCCGATTTTCTGATTGTTTTTCTACGTTGTCCTCTGTCTTACTGTTTTGTCGTTCTGTCCACTGTTTTTTGTCATTCAAATCATCGAAATAGTCCTGCCCACTCTCCAGATCAGAGAAATCTGGTATTGCTCCTTCTTCATAAAGAAATTCACTGATTGCATCCTGCTTTTCGATTTCCGCTTCTATCTGTTTCTTTGTGCTGTCTTCCAGTTTCCCCTGCTTATATAATTTCAGTAATTCACGATATGTCATTTGACCTCCTCCTCTCCGTCAACTCTGTTTTATCAGATTCTACAAACATACCTCGTACTGTCTTTACGTTTTTCACTTATCTGGCTATTCACTTTTTTAACTCTTCCAAATCTTTCTTTAATTCTTTCTTTGCCCTATATGCCAGTACACGCACATTCTCCGGCGTGATATGTAACACTGCCGCGATTTCTTTCTGAGACATCCCACCGAAATACTGCATCTGAATCACTTCTCGTTTCTTTACCTCCAATCTGCGGATTGCCTGATAAAGTATTCGTCTGTTTTCTTCCTCAAGGATTTTTTCAAGTAGATCCTCGTCTCTGTTTTTCTCAGGGAAACACTTCTGCTCCTCCATTAAAATCTCCTGGGATTTCTTTTTTTGCTGATTGTAAAACAGGTTTCTCGCAACCATATAAAGCCATGCCCGCATGTTCGTATGCCCGTCCGGCAGTGCCAGCAGTGCTTTGAGAAATGTCTCATGCAGCAGGTCTTCTGCCAGATGCCTGTCGCCACAAAAAGAATACAGATACAGGTAAAGTTCTTTCTGATAAAGGCTGTAAAGTTTTAATAAAATTTCATTATCCACATCCGTATTCCCCCTTTCCTGCTTTCTGCACCGGATACTGTCTGCCTGCCCACTTTTTCCACCGGCTTTTTTCTCTCTTTCAACAATATAACATCTGAACACGGAAAATGTTACAAAAAAATTCCTCCTGTGAACCAACTCTACAGGAGGAATCTTTTATCTTATTTTATTGTATAGGTATGAGTTCTGATTCAGCAGATTATTTAGTTTCTTCTGTTTCTGCTTCTTCAGGTGTTACGGTTTCCGGTACAGCTCCGTTATGAACTGCTACAACTGTCAGTACAACAGCTTCCGGATCATCCTTGATATCAACATCTTTGTCTTTTGCAAGGCTCAAATCTTTGACACGGATAGTATCGCCGACTTTCAGTCCGGCAACATCTACTTCTACTTTGTCAACCAGTGCTGACGGATAAGCTCTGTAATTTATTTCTTCCATGTTCTCCTGGAGAACACCATCTGCTACTTTGTCGTGGTTTACGATTACAATCTCAGCAACAGAATGTACTTTTTCATTGCTTACCAGTGCCTGGAAATCAATCTCATCAACTCTGCCTGCCAGTGGGTTGAAATCAACCTCTTTAATCAGTGCATCATATGTCTGACCATCTACTTCCAGCATAACCTGACTTCCTTTGTGGTCAGTTTTTAACAGTTTGTCAACCTCGTTCTTCAGCATTTTTACTGGGATAGAACCTTCAATCTCACGACCAAATACATTACCTGTAACGTATCCTTCTCTTCTCAGTCTTTTTGCCTTAACATCCATGCTTCTTTTTTCAGCTTTTAAAGTATTCATTTGTCTTTTCCTCCAAAAATCTGATGCTTAGCAGCCTTCAACTTTGTTTTGTGAAAGGAGGTTTTGTTAAGTACTGTTTACTTTTTACGGTTAGAAGTATAGCACTGAGTACAGAAACAGATTAACCAAATATTATTTTTTTTTGCTTTCAAATTTGTTGATATTTTAAAATTGTATACATTAGCATCCGCGATGCAGCATTTGCAACTGTCATCGCACAGTATGTTTCCGGAATCAGCATCACATTGTATGTACTTCTCAAATGCCGGGATCTACTGCCGTCAAGATTGACACCTTTGCCTATTTTCCGGTGCAGGATTTCGGTAATGCTTACTCTACTTTTATTGCACAGAACTACGGTGCCGGTAAAAAAGATCGTATCCGCAAAGGAACAAAGGAATCCTTCCTGCTCAGTTTTATTTTCTGTATAATTATTTCCGCTATTTTCTGCATTTTTGCAGCTCCGCTAATTACTATTTTTGTGAGTGCAAAA
>ENA-ORSM01001865-ORSM01001865.1-human-gut-metagenome-genome-assembly--contig:-NODE-1865-length-15823-cov-2.805682_pt1 | contig 15823 bp, 22 predicted proteins | sample MGYA00241903_ERZ509170 | MGnify/ENA primary metagenome ERZ509170 (study PRJEB26280, sample SAMEA2338784) | human gut metagenome | biome: human gut; feature: human-associated habitat; material: faeces...
GAAATACTCGATCGACGTTTCGTTGATCTGCTGCGTCAGGCGGAGACGTTCGCGAAGGATGGCGTTATACTCTAATTCCTTCATTGCCGTTTCCACCAGACCAAGTTGGTATTCCGCCAATATCCTTTTGTTTTCCTCGACCCGTTTCTTGAACGAACCGATAATTCCGGTCACGCCACCGATAATACCAGCGGCACCTCCGATAATATCACCGCTCATGGCACGGCCTATTCCCCCGGCAATATCGCCCACGCTGCCGACCAACTGGGCTGATGTGGCCAGGGCGCTGCCCAAGGCTTCGTCGAACAACTCGGCCGTTTCCGCCGCGTACGACAGGCCATCGGCAATCTTGTAGCATTCCTCTCCGATGGCAAAGGCTTTGTCGCTGTCGGAAAGCGTGTCCCAGGCTTCGATCAGCCCCATGATACCTTTCCTGGCTTCCTCGGCCTGCTGCTCGGTTTCCTTTATTTTCTTGTTCAATTTGTCGAGGTCGGAGGTGTCCAGGTCGCCAAATTCCTTTTCAATGTCCATCCGGGTATCGAACTTGCCATGTACGTTTTCCAATCCTTTCACAGTGGATTGCAATGTTTCCATGGCGACTTTCTTTCCGGATAGGATGATGTTGTTTTCCATCTCCTTGACCTTCGTCTCGTATTCCTTGATTTGGTCGTCGAACTGCTTACGGGCTTCGTCCGTGACCGCCGTATCTCGTAATTTACGGGTTTTGGCTATCAGGTCGTCATAATATTTCAGCGAGCCGAAAGGGGCGGGTTCGTCCTCTTCCTTGCCCTTTTTCCCGGTGATGGCTTCCAGCTTCTTTTGTTCCGCCTCGATTTCTTTCATCGCCCTGTCGTATTCCTCCTTGCTCGTCAACTCACCCAAGGCTTTTTCCTTCAGGGCAATCGAGGCTTTAATGGCATCCACCGAACCTTCCACAATAGCGTCTGTTGTTTGGGCTCCTATCTCTTTCAGGGTTTTGGCTTCTTCCTGGTTATATTCCATGTATTTCTTAACCAAATCATTGCCAGACGTAAACAGTTCTGCGGCTTCCTTCTGCTTTTCCTGTTTATCCAAGTTATCGACATAGCTCGTTACCCACTCTCCACGGAACAATTCTCCTACATAATGGCGGTATTCGATCTTGTCCGGCATGGCGTTGGCTTCTTCCATCTTTTGGATAGCCTTTTTATATTCTTCCGCCGCCATATCCATCGCTGCCGCGGCTTTGGCCCGGGAAAGGACGCTTTCTATGAATTTGTCTTTATTCTTAACAAATATATTTTCCACATCCTGCACATCCGAAATTGAGACCCCCAACTTGTCAAACGCCGACTTGTTTTCTAAGATATAATGTTCCTTGTCTTTCAGGTTATCCCCCAACGCCTTCCACTCGGTAGCCATCCGTTGCAACTCGGCGATGGTGGATGCCGAAGTGTCAGCCACGTTCTTTTGGAACTCCTCCAAGGTTTCCAACGTCTCGGCCAGCGATTTCTTCGCCCCGAACAGGCTTTTGGTCCAGTTGATAATCTCCTTGCCGTATACCGACAAGAGTGTGATCCCAACAACCAACGCCGTCTGCCAGCTTACGATAGAACCTAATACCTGTTTCCAGACTGGCGTCGCTTTTTGTCCGGCTTTGGTCATCGCATCGTATTCACGGCGGGCGTTCTGTATGCTGTCCGCCAATACCGGAAGGTTATTCGATATGGCGAGGAAAAACATATTGGCTCCCATTGTAAGCGAAGGCAATTCACGCGCCACCTGCTGAACCGACATCGAAAGGCTGTTAAATCCCGTACCTGCCGACCGACTGTAAGCGGAAAGTCGGTTCTGTGCTTGTTGGATTTCCCGATCCACATCGCCGATCTGTTGCAATACGGTCTGTCCGACTGAACCTTCCCGGTCGGCTTTCGACATATTATAATAAGTCTCGGTAAGTTTCTGCAATTTTGTGGTAAGCTGGGCCACGCTATCCGATGCCTGCTGATCGACGACTATTTGTTCATTCAGGACCTGCATCCCGGAACTGATGGCCTGCCTCAGATTATTCTCCTGCAAGGCGAGGGCAGCCTTGGCTTTGGAATATTGTACCGTCGTTATACTCCCTGCTTCCAGTTCTGAGTCGAGTGCTTTCTGTACGATAGACAATTCACGCAAGGCATTGATATTCTCCTGTATGGAAACCGCCATCTTCCTGCTTTCCGCACTCATAGAATTGTAGGCTGCGCCACTGTCGGCGATCAGACGCTGGTACGTCTTGGCCGATTCGTCGCGCAGTCCTTTAATGCCAAGCGTGACCTTTTCCACCTCTTTGTCGAGGTCTCCACGGAACTCAAATGTCACATATACAGGTTCATTTGCCATTTTATCTTTTACCTCAATCCTAAAAAATCCAGTTCTTCCTCTTCTGTCTCAATGATATTTTCCCCGTTTTTCGCATGGCGCATCCGTCCCTGGTCATTGATCATCATCAGGACAACACACCACGGGATTCGGCGCATTATATCGTCGTACGTGAAAGCACCTTGTGAAATCAGTGTGTAAATCTGTCCGAACGGGCTATGGGGAGGGTCGTATTCCTCCGTTAACTCCCGGTCTTGGTCGGTTGGCTCAGCGTCGGTTCCGTCATCCTCAGGTTGGCGGCCGATGCGATAATACTCGCGAAATCCTGTCCGTTACAGGTCAGTACGATAATCTTCGTCAGTTCCGCCATGCCCCGCATATCCATGTTGCAGCGAAGATACCTGGCAAGCGGTCGGTTGAAGACCCGGGCAAAGAAAGCTCCCCGGATCATCCCGTAAGCGATTAGCCGGGAAGCAGTCTCTCCATGGCGGGCGATATATTCCATCAGCGTACCAATGTCACCTTCCATCAGTTTCTTCGCGTCGATATCCATCTTTACGAAAAGGCGTGCCATCCGGAACACGTTTTCACCTACCGGGAGTTTCATCCAATATCCGATTGTCCGCACACCGAACAGGCGAAGCAACCAAGGAGCAGGCAGGTTGATTTTAAGCCGCCGGTCCAGTAAGGCGTCGGCGGCCTTCATTTCCATCCCGTTCATATCAGCCTCCTGCACCTGGATCAGGTTCGCCTAATACATAAATTTCATACGGTCCGTCGTCCGCGCCCAATGGAGCCTGAGCCGTTGCTGTAACTTCAATCTGGGCAATATCACCATCGGTCAGGTTCCAGACGAAACGCGCCACCACCTTTGCTCTTGGTATGTCGATCACCACGTTGTAGCGCGATACCACACGCACGGCCATTTCCACCTGCACGATTTCTTTCGGCGCAATGTATTTCTCGACCGTATAAGTCTTCCCGTCGATGGATACCTTTTGGGAAGGTTTGACCGTACCGCCGAATAAGGATTTCAGGACTTCATTATCCCACTCCATAAAATTCAGTTTGACCTGTTTCAGACCGGCTTCTGTCACGACGGTTTCTTCAGGAACGGTCGGTTCCTCTTCCGAATAGAAATCCTGCGTCTGGTCAGCTTCCGTATTGAACGAAGCCGTACCTTTCAACGTCTTGGCAAGTTGTTTCATCTCTTCCGGCATCCCGCCATCCGGGTTCACATCGCCGAAAAAGGCTTTCTTCAATCCGATCGATCTTGTTTTCTTTTCTGCCATTTAAGTATGATTAAAATGATTAATACCAATGTAAGCAACGCCGCAATACCGTTTAAACACCGCTTAAACGGCTCTATCGCGGCTTCTTTTTCAATTTCCGTATATTTACTTTCCTGCTCGACTTTTGAAACCGAAATTTCTTCCGTGTAAGTTAGTTCAGGAGAAGAAACGGTTTCCGCCCTCACTTCGAAGTCTTCACCTGTCACACCAACCAAAACTTTCAACCCCTCTTTTTCTCCGGAAACCTCCATGCCATTAGCCAGGGCACGGAGGCTGTCCGTCGGGATTCTCAGGTGTAATATCCTCGCCGGGGTCGCTCCGAGGGTGACGGATACCTTTTTGTTCCATTGGATGTTGTCGGCCTTTTGGATAGAAGTATTTTCTTTTATAGTCCGACACGAGTACACGGGCAGGACAACGATCCCAATGAGGGCAACTAGACAGTTTTTCAACCATACCCTCCAACCGAAACATGCGCCCCCTGAATTCTTGGACCTGGTCATACAGCCATAAGATTGTCTGATTGTCACGTTCAGCCATCTGGCGGGACACGTCGTCTTTTTCCAATTGTTTCTTTTTCCGAAGCAGCGGGAGCCCGGCCAGCCAGTTCAACAGGACAATCAGGCCTCCCCCGGTCCCCAGGTAATTGAACAACGCGTCCCAATCCATCCGTCAGGCATTCTTTTTCTTGGTGAACAACCCGATAAGCCATTGGATAAATCCAGTATCGGCGATCCCGTTGGCCGCAAGGCCGGAGCCTAATCCGTATAGAAGGGCGATATACCAGTCAAGCCCGGAGAGGAATCCCAAGTCCTGCCACCAGCCGAACATGCAGACCGCAATGCCTATTACCCATGACAATACCTGACTGAGCCAAGAGGGCATCTTCGGAAACAAGGCCTTGATGCCTTCCACTATCACTGGGATCATGGCCACAATAGCTGCCAGTGATGCAAACACGGCATCATAGTCCGTACCCGGTTCCGTTCCTGTCTCCTGCGCCACGATCGGCAGGCATACTGCGAACGCCATCATCCCGATCAGCGAAATAATTCTGAATAACTTTTCCATTTTAATTCCGTTTTAAATATCGTTTAAACTTATTTCTTTCAACCATGCCTTGACATCGAATGAGGGGCAGGCTTTAGCCGCCAGTTCGTTATGCCCTACGATCTTCACATTTGGGAAACGTTCGTGAAAGTTAGCCACATAGACTTCCAACGCCAGGCGTTGCTCGTAAGTCCGTGTATCCTTGGGTGTCTTGCCATCCTGGGCTACTCCGCCCACATATACTATATGGCGCGAAACGTTGTTGTAACCGGTAGCCCCGTTAGTGATTTCCCAAGGATCCACATTCGCGTCCTCGTTATTGTCCACCAGGCGTTCCAGACGGCCATCCAAGTGAATCATGTCGGTATAGCCGACTTGCCGCCAGCCACGACCACCGGCCGAAACCGGGTCGGTATGCCAGTGGCGGATTTCATCGCTTGTCACTTCCCGGCCTTCCGGCGTGGCGGTGCAATGGATTACCAGGTATTTCAGTTTGCCCATCACGCTTCCTTTGCTGAATAAATGGCCGCTTGGTACTTGTTACGGATAGGAAGGGCCGTAAATCGCTTTTGGAAGCCGATCACATCACCACGTTCTCCTGGATCCTTGTATTTGGCGAACACTTCCATATCCCCGTCCGCACGCATGACCTCATTTTCGCAATAGAACAACGAGCATTGCGTGTCTGTATCCTGTACAGCCGTACCGAAAGCCACCTTGGCTCCCGTGGTGGCATTGTAATACGGAAGCTGACTGAAAGTATATACGCTGAAACCGAATATCTTGTCGCTTGTCAACATTTCCTTGTACATCTTCATGTCCTCTGCCATCAAGTCCGCTAGATGGTATGGATTCAACACGGCTACCATGGTGGCCGGATCAACGTCTTGCGATCGGAACCAGGCGTCCATGTCCAGAATATCACGAAATGATAAGGATTTTAATGAACGGCTGTTCGTATCACCGGTTGTTTTCCATACCGGTGTCAAATCTCCATTTTTAGAAGGAGCCCAGTTATTGGCCGCATAAGCAGCGGTCTTCGCTTGCAACACATTCCGGTGTTGTCTAACCACGCTTTCCATTTTGTCATAAGCCAGCTCCATGGCTTCCACGTTACGAACTACCGTATTTTTTGTATCGAACGTATGAAGGGGTAATTCCAGCGGAATATCTTCACGACTGGCCGTTTCGATCGGATAATCGGTATTATCAACCAATACATCCGGAGCGACACCGGCTTCCGCCAGGTTGATTTTGTTATACTCTACCATCGACGTCATATCGACCGATCTGGTCAGGAACGAACGGTTTGGATAGAAGCCTTCCATCAGCATGGAAATCCAGATTTGTTTTTCTATTGCCATTATTTTTATGTTTTAGTTATTTGACTCGTTTTTTCAATTCTTCAAATGCCTCCGGGTCTGTTTCTTTCAAACGCTTCAAACCTTCCGGGTCCTCTTTGGCCCACTTCAAGTAAGTCCAATCGGCACGATCCTTAGTGGTTGTCGCTTTATGCACGATCTTTGCGGAGAGGCTCTCTTTTACCGGGATTGCTTCCAAAGTTTCTTTCGCCATCGAAAAGTCGGTCAAAGCCAATTTTACGAACTGTCCTTTTTTGTCAGCGGTGATACGCCCGTCCTTAACCGCCAGTTCTACCAGTTCCATGGCCTTTTCCTTACGGACTTCCTCAATTGCTTTTTCTGCTTTTTCCGTGCGGACCTTTAACTCCATAATGGCTGCGGAAATAGCCTTGCCGTCCGCTTCCGCACTCGTCAAGCCGAGAGCTGCGTATGCCTCGGCGGTCAGAATGATTTTATCCATTTTTTTCCCTGTATTATTGTTTAGTAATGATTCGATACTGAGTTTTACTTGGTCGTCCGGTATGGCTTCTCCCCTTACGTTATACAGTTTCAAGGCATTCTGGTTGCTCGGAACGCTTACCAGGCTCACTTCACACAACGTCCAGTCTGTTACCGTGATACGTTCCTCTCCATCGGGTGTAGTACGAAGTTCCACCGCGTGCATGATGATCCCCGGACTACAACCTTTCAAAAAACCTTTCTCACCTTGCCGCTTGCATTTGGCGGCCAGTGTATCTTCTTCGTCAAACGATGGTGTTCCTATCAGCTTTGTGCCATCTATGCGAAGTCCGGTCATTTGACCAATCAACTTGTCTGCTTCATGGTTGAAGAGCATTACCGGATTGGCATTAAAGCGTTCAAACCGTCCGGCCGCATTCAGTAATACAAAGCCATGGCTGTTCACTACACTCTCGTCATTCAATATGTATTCCATATCCGTTACTTTTTGTGGCAAACTTAGCAAACCCGTAAAGTGCCTGAAAATAGCAGGCAAATTCTTTGCACTTTTATTTGATACCGCTTTAATTCAGTTGAATTTTGCAGAAAAACAATGATTTAACGATGGCAAAGAAAACAACCGAAATAGGCGCGGGTATCAAAGTTAAGGACCCGCAAAAGTATGAGTACGCCTACCTTTTATATATGCAGCGCGTACCACAAAAAGAGATTGCCGAACGGGTTGGCGTGAGCCAGCAGACCCTGATCAAATGGAAAGACGACGGTGGCTGGGAGTTCAAGAGAGTGGCCAAAAGTGTCAGCCGAGACCAGATCATCAACAAGACGCTCATGAAGATCAACGAACTGCTGGACAAGGACGAGGATTTCAACGGCGACGAGTTTTCCAAGCTCGCCAGCCAGCTCGAAAAAATCAAGGAAGGCTATACCGCCAACGACGTGGTGGACATCCTCACCAAGTTCGGTGACTACATGATCGCCCAAAGCGCGACCGACAAGGCGGTAACCACAGAGTTCGTACAACTGCTCACCCGATACCAGGACAAATACATTTTAAATCTGATCAATAATGGCTAAGAAGAAGTTAAGCAAGGACGAATGGAAACAATGGGAAGATAGGAAGAAGCTGATCCTCTCCGCCGATTTCCGGCTTTCCGATTCCTCCGAGGCCAAAGAAGCGCGAATAAGCCGGGCGAGGAAAGATTACCCGTATTTCGTGGAAACCTACTTTCCCCACCTGTGCACCAATCCGGAAACAAAAGAGATAATCCGCTCTGGAAAATTCCAGATAGATGCAGCCAAGTACATGAAAGCAAACCGCCACACCCGTGCCGTATTCGAGTGGGCTCGAGGACACGCAAAAAGTACACATATTAGCCTCATGATTCCTATTTGGCTAATGATACAGGAGATAAGGACGATACATGTTATGGTGCTGGTCAGCAAATCGGAAGACAGTGCGGACCGCCTTTTGTCCGATTTGCAATGTGAACTTCAATTCAATACGTTGCTTAAACAAGACTTCGGTATCGAAATAGACGAGGGGAATTGGAGCACAGGCGAGTTTATGACAAAGGACGGTATGTTGTTTATCTCCCTTGGCCGTGGACAATCGCCACGCGGTATCAAGAACCGTGGGAAACGTCCGGATTATATTGTTATTGACGACATCGATGATGATGATCTGGTACGCAACCCGGCGCGTGTCTCATTGGCCTTCGACTGGTGCCTGTCCGCTTTGTTGGGCGCAATGGATATGGGGAGAGGGCGATTCGTGTTGGTTGGAAACCGGATTGGGAAAGACAGTATATTAAGCCGTTTCGCCGAACGGCCGGATACGCACCATACTGTTGTTAATGCCATTGACAAATCAGGACAACCTTCATGGAATGAAAAATACAGCCTCGAAGAAATCCAGAAACTCCGAACTTATATGGGTGAACGACGTTTCCAGAAAGAATATATGAACAACCCGATCAATGAAGGAGCGGTATTCTTGCGTAAACATATCCGGTTCGGAAAGATTCTACCTCTAAAAGAATACCGGTCTCTTATTTGTTATACGGACCCGTCTTTCAAAGCCAGTACGACAAACGACTTCAAGGCGACCATGTTGGTCGGAAAAACAAAAACAGGGCAGTACCATGTGCTCAAAGCCTTTGCAGACCAGACAAGCGTTTCCAATATGGTAGCCTGGCATTATCTAATTGACGGATACATAGCAGGGCGGGTTCCGGTACTGTACTACATGGAAAGTAATTTCATTCAGGATTTGATGCTGGATGAATTTAAGAAGGTGGGCGATACTTTAGGACACCAAATCCCGATCCGGGGCGATGCACGCAAGAAACCGGACAAATTCTCTCGTATTGAGGCGATGCAACCTCTTTTTGAGCGTGGGTTAATTATCCTAAACGAAAAAGAAAAGGATTCACCCGGCATGCAGCAGCTGGTAGAACAGCTCCTGATGTTTGAAAAGGGAACCAAGGCCCACGACGATGCTCCGGACGCTCTGGAAGGGGCGGTATTCCTGTTGAACCAACGCAGCATGGTTTCTTCCGCGTCCTATCGGATAGGAAGAAGGCCATGCCGTAAATATTAAAACTCTGATAGCTTATGTTTTTGGAAATAGATGAACTAAACACCGTCGCTGCGGAATACAAGTTGCAGGAAATCGCCGACTACGACGATACTATCATGACAGCCTGTATAAGAGCTGCCATTAGCCGTGTCCGCAGTTACCTATCCGGACGTTACGATGTGGAAGCGATCTTTTCCGCCACCGGGGAAGAACGGAACGCGGACCTATTGGAAATATGCAAGAATACCGCGCTTTGGTTCCTGATCCGGCGTAATAATATGGATATTCTGTACAACCGGGTCAAAGAGACTTTTGACCGCGATATGGCATACTTGAAAGATATAGCTTCCGGAACTGTTCCTATCGGTCTGCCACTCCGTGAAACAGACGGGAAACCGATCGGAGCAATTCGTTCTGGGAGCAACCGCAAGTTTTCCCATTCATGGTAATATTTAAAAAATATTTAAATTAAAGTATGGTCAAAATGAAAAAGAATAAAAAGGACAATACACAAACAACAAACATAGAGACCTGTAAACAACCGGAACCGATAATTCGCCAGCGAGAAGGACTTGTCAGAAAGATCGTACCCAAAGCCATCAGCCGAATACGTAAGGACATGGACTCGTGGCGTCGGGCACTCCGCCAAGCTGACAGTATAGAACGCCCACGACGGAAGGAATTGATGGATTTATATGCGGATGTCATGCTCGACGCCCTGCTGACCAGCCAGATCGAACAACGTATTGGCCGGACCCTGTCGGCAGAGTTCAGTTTGAAGGATACAGCCGGCAAAGTGGATGAAGCATCGACACGTATTTTGTCGGAGGCGGTTTGGTTTCCCTTGCTTCTCCGCTATATGCTGGAATCTGTCTTTTACGGTCATTCCCTTGTCGAATTTTCCGCTTCGGAAGTATCTGGGCTGGAAGTAACCTTGATACCACGACAGAACGTCGTGCCCGAAAAAGGTCTTTTTTTATTCGACAGCACTGCGGACGATGGGGTATATTATCGTGATATGAGGGAATACGGGACGTATGTGTTGGAGTTTGGATCGCCACGCAATTACGGGCTGCTGAACAAGGCTGTGCCACACGCCTTGTTCAAGAAATTCGCCCATTCCTGCTGGAGTGAGTTATGTGAAATATATGGCATTCCGCCACGATATGTCAAGACTAACACGCAAGACCCTGAAATGCTCGACCGGGCTGAACAGATGTTGCGGGATATGGGATCGGCAGCCTATTTCATCATTGATACGACCGAAGAGTTCCAATTCGCCAATGGTGTAAGTACAAACGGGGATGTGTACAACAACCTGATCAGCCTTTGCAACTCCGAAATGTCACTTCTCGTCAGTGGGGCACAAATCGGACAGGACACCAAAAACGGGAATCGAAGTAAGGAGGAAGTTTCCGTGAAACAATTGGTTAAATATGTGAATGCTGACAAACGGTTGATGGAAGACTACATGAACAGTATCGTCCTTCCTGCCCTTACCAGGCTGGGATTCATATATGACGGGCTACGTTTTTCCTTCAACAGCGAGGAAGATACCGGACAACTTTGGGAACGTACCGCTCAAGCGATGCAGTACTACGATATTGATCCGGACTGGATACGCGAGAAGTTTGGCATCGAAGTGACCGGGAAACGGGGCGACAAAGAAGGTTTTTTCGGCTAAGCCCCGCCGCAATCGCGGGGCGGCACCTCCGGATCAGCCGGCTTTATGAAGAGGGGATAATCACGCTGACCGGTAAAAACAATCCGGATTTGGATTTCAGGGAAACCGTTTTTGAAAAGGCGATGCGGATCTTGGCTTCACGGGGAAACGTGTCGCCGGACTTGCTGGAGACAAAAGAGGTCCAGGCATTGGTAAAGGAATATGCCCGTTTGTTCGGGCTTGCCATCGATCCGACGCTCGAAAGCGGGGTTATCCCGCCCGTCATGATGGAACACCTGAAGAACGACGTGTTTGTCTTTTCCGGCTTCAAAACCTATCAGGAACTACGAGAAGCTGCCGCATTGCTTCTGGACGAGAAGGGACAAATCAAACCATTCCACCGTTTTTACAACGATATAACGGCGATCAAACAGGATTATAACAAGAACTGGCTACAGGCTGAATACATTTTCGCCCAGGCCTCGGCGGAAATGTCCGCCAAATGGAAGGACTTTGAGGCGGACATGGACCACTACAACCTTCAATACCGGACAGCCCACGACAACCGGGTACGCCCGGAACACAAGGTGTTGCACGGTATCACCCTGCCGGCTTCCGATCCGTTTTGGGACGAGTTCTTTCCGCCGAACGGTTGGCGATGCCGCTGTACAGTAGTGCAGGTACGCAAAGGGAAATATCCGGAATCGGACAGCAATACGGCCATTCAGCAAGGACGGGAAGCGACTTATCAGGCAGGTAAAAACGGCGTGAACAAAGCCGCCATCTTCCGCTATAATCCAGGAAAACAGCAGGTGATATTCCCACCGCACCACCCTTATTACGAAGTGAGCGAATCTTTACGGAAAAAGATAACCGATGCTTTGACAGGTGTTAGTGAAAAGGATAGAAAACGGATGGATAATATTGCCGATACAGAAAAGCTGTTAGGTATACACAAGGGTCCGGAAATGGACTTTGAACAGGCAGACGGTAATAAACCTAACCCGAACTTTTACAAAAGCCTTGCCTATAAAATTAATTGTCAAAGTTGTGTGGTTGCTTACGAGCTAAGGCGTAGAGGCTTTGATGTGGAAGCCTTCGGCAATACAGGCAAAGGTTGTGCACCTTATAAGTTGTCTTACGATACCAATCTTATTTGGATAGACCCTGAAACAAACAAAAAACCGGAGAAAGTCAGGGTATTTGGCAATTCAGGTATAACGGCAAAAGGTAATATCCGGACGGATAAAAAGTTATTGGAAAAGAATTTTCAAGAAGCTACAAAAGAAACAGGTAGGTATCATATTACCGTTGTTTGGAGCCAGTCCAGCGGGCATATTTTTACTGCCGAGAGGTTAACAGACGGGACGCTTTCTGTATACGATCCTCAAACGGGAGACACCCATTGCTGGGAACGATATTTAAAGGCCTTGAGTGCAAAATATGGTATCGCAATCCAACGGGTAGATAATATGCTTGTTAATACAGAACTTGTGGCGGAAATAGTCCATAAGGTTTAGGCTTTTTCTTCTTGGAGCAGTTGTTCCAAAATTTGAAAGCCTTCGCCATCTTCTGTCCAGCGCGCTACTCCTGATTTTAAAAGAATGTAACTTGGTAATCCACTAATAGAAGGTTGCCTTTCTCCATAAACAGGATGGTAAACAGCATATCCGTTCCATTGTCCTACGTATTCAGCACTTGGCAAACTAACTTGTGATAATAGATTTTGAACTTCTTGGGGTAATTTATTACTCTTCATAAAGATACATTTTTTGCAAACTTACAAAAATATTCAATATGAGTAACAATACTTTCTACAATAATGTATTAAAAGATATTCGGGTGGAATTGGCAGACGAGTTCGACAAGAACTTTGAGCGCAAAGCCTTTTTCGACCGACCCTGGGCACCACTGAGTAAAAACTACCAGCCGACAACTGGTAGCATGCTACTTCGCACCGGTGCTCTCCGCCGAAGCCTGAAAAGCCGGATCAGCGGTACATCGATCATTTTTTCCAGCAGCCTTCCCTATGCCGGTCTCCAGAATTATGGTGGAACTGTCCGTCAGGATTTCGTACCGACCCCGAAAATGCGTCGCTGGGCATGGGCAAATTATCACAACCTTATGAATTCCGGCAATCTAACCGAAGCGGAAAAATACCGCCGTATGGCTCTGGCAAAGCGTATCAAACGGACGTTTACTGTTCCGGCACGCCCATTTGTCGGCGAGCATCCACGAGTCAGGGAAATAGTCTCCGACATTATGGCGGAACACATGGCAAGTGCCATCGAACAAGAAATGAGAAAATTTAAACATAAATAATTTGCCAGTATGAAACACATTCTATCAGCCGTCATGGAACGGCTACAAGCAGAAGTACCTGAACTGCAATACATCGCCGAAGACTGGGGGCAAATGGATTTTTACCAGGATACACCGCCGGTGAAGTTCCCTTGCGCACTGATCAGCGTCAGCAGTATCAATTTCGAGAGTCAGACAATTGGTATCCGCCATGCTAAGCTTACCTTACTGATCCGCGTTGCCGATGCCCCGACTGTTTCCGGAACAATGGCTGCTCCGGAAAACTATCGGAACCGTGCTTTTGCAATTTTTGACTTGTTGGACGATATAGGCAATGCCCTATACGGGTTCAGTAACGAAGATGAATTTAACGAGTTGGAGCAAAAGACGATCACACATTATAGCCGGGAAGATACGATCCGGGAATATGCCATGTTGTTTGAGACGGAATATGCTGTCGATTCAGAATAACGTCAATTGCTGGCCTTCCTTTTTCATCTCCCGCTCCACATTCACACCGATGTAATTCAGGAACGTACGGTAACACATGGGATAAACCGGATAGACGTACCGCCGCCATACTTCTTTGTAGCAACGGTCACGCCTACCCGGTTCGTAATACTTTCGGGCTATTTCACAAACAAGTCCGATACGTTTCAATGTATTCCGGTGATATCCCATGGAAACAGATAATCTAAAACAACCTTTTCACACAAAGATAAAAGGCCCGGAGGGTTCTTGCAACCGTATCCGAGCCTTTCTCAATTAGTGTTATCATCATTCTTTCAACTGATTTACTGAATATCATTTTTGATAACACTTTCAATGTTCCCGACAGCCTTTAGGATAGCATCCGCACTTTGACGTAGTTTCCGGTTCTCTGTCTCCAGCACAGTGATCTTTTCCCTTTGCGACCTGTTTACTATCATAAGTCGGAGATAAGCGTACCCCGTCTGGAGTAATGCTTTAGAGGCTTGTTGACAACCGGTATCTCGTTTTATCTCCTGTAACATTTTATTGTCCTCTTCCGTTAAATTGCGAATCAGGACGTATCTTGTTTTGTCGTTTCCCTTAACATCCATAATCAGCTTTCCAAATAACTGTTACCTCCGCTCGTACTTTGCCTGTCCCATCGCAATAATCGCAGGGTTCAGTCTTATAATCATCATGTCCGATTTGTTCAGTATGGGATCCTTGCCCGTGACATACCGGACAACGAAAATTCCGGAAGTGCATTTGTTCTCGTACCTGCTCGTAGGCTGGTGGAACTATTTCGATGATATGTTTCTGTTCGCTCATGATTAATGACTTTTTTAAAACAATGTAGGCTCTTTTGTGTCCTTTAAATATTCCAGTACCATAAAGTCCAGAAGCTGTGTTTCCCAATTGATTCCGGGACGTTTTTTATATAAGCCCCGGATCTCTTTTCTCAATTCTTCCGGTGACAGCCCACTGTCCAATTTAGACATGGGAATCGTTATCTTGTCAATTGTCAAACGGTGTACATACATCACCTTTGCATCTCCTTTATATCTGTCCTTTAGATAAATCTGTTTGATTGCTCCAACACAATTCTTGACAGGGTGATGTAGTCTGAACATGGTAAAGCATACGCAGTTCAGTTTGCCGTTCCTGTTCTCTGAAAAATCCAATCGTTCATTCATAACTTGATAGTATTTTCCGATTTCTTGCTTGCAGTAGAAGCAATACGTGCCTACTTTGGGCTCCATCCGCGTCAGCCGCATAGCAATATAACCGCCTCCGCACGGACAGACGAAGATCCATCTGCCCGGTGTAAGAATTACGGTTTTCAGCCGCTGTGGAAACTGCCCTGTGGAATCCTCAGGAATCATTGCGGGGTTCTGGCTGGTAGGCCGTTACATATGTTACTACTTCACATGATACGATTACCCGACCGGAACCTTTGCACTGAGGGCAGATCGTACCTTCTTTTATGCCTTTTCCACCACATACCTTACAAGCAACGATATGTGGGGGGATGGTCCTTTCTCGTTTTGTCCTGAGATCGTAGTCGGGAGTTTCTTGTTTTACCGCCGTTTTGTTCATTAGTTTGTCCAATATCCGCATATTATATCCCCCTCTCATTACATTCGGTTAAAACTCGGTTCTAATTTTCGCCAGACCCCCATATTGTCTTTCTCGTAGAAGTAGAAGTTAGTCGCCGTTCCTTCCACCAGGTGCGATTCCTTGAAGAGGTTCATGATATCTGAATATTCTGGATCATTAAACTGGTTCTCTAATTCATACAGTTTACTGATCGACTTATAGTCCAAATCGCCGTTCTTATTGCGTTCCAGCAACGTCATCGCCAGTTGGTACATCGGGTTGTCCGCCCCGTCGTCTTTCCCTTGTATCCAATTCTGCAGGAACTCGATCAGGCGTGCGGCGGCAACATCGGCACGTTCGTCAAACTTCTTCACCTTGTTGCTCTTGACCTCGATCTTGAAGTTCCCTTCTTGGGCGGTGAAGCTCATTTGCTGGTCTCCACGTTTCAATTGCCCATACTCCAGCATCGTCTGCCGGAACGCGCTCAATTCTTCCTGGCAGAACTTATGCAATCCTTGTACTTCGGTACATACGGCACGTGCTTTTGTCTCGATACTACCGACGACTTCAGCCCGGATTGATTCATACGCCTCGCGTCTCCGGATTCCGGCTTCGCGTTCCTCCTGTCGTTTCCTTGCCAATAATTCTTCCAGATCTTTACTTGATAAATTACTTAAATCCATACCTTTAATTTTTAATATGTTGTTTG
>ENA-ORSM01001890-ORSM01001890.1-human-gut-metagenome-genome-assembly--contig:-NODE-1890-length-15715-cov-5.549617_pt1 | contig 15715 bp, 12 predicted proteins | sample MGYA00241903_ERZ509170 | MGnify/ENA primary metagenome ERZ509170 (study PRJEB26280, sample SAMEA2338784) | human gut metagenome | biome: human gut; feature: human-associated habitat; material: faeces...
TGCAGGAGCGCAATGCCCGTGAGCTGACCCGTGAGGGCGCTGCTGAGAACGGCGATATCGTGGATATCGACTTCGAGGGCTTTGTGGACGGTGTTGCTTTCGAGGGCGGCAAGGCTGAGCACTACAGCCTGACCCTGGGCAGCGGCAGCTTCATCCCCGGCTTTGAGGATCAGGTCGTCGGCCACTCCGCTGGCGAGGAGTTTGACGTCAACGTCACGTTCCCCGAGGAGTATCAGGCTGCCGAGCTGGCTGGCAAGCCTGCTGTCTTCAAGATCAAGCTGCACGAGGTCAAGTACAAGGAGCTGCCTGCGCTGGACGACGAGCTGGCGAAGGACGTTTCCGAGTATGACACGCTGGAGGCTTTCAAGGACTCCATCCGCAAGAACAACCAGGAGCAGCTCGACAAGCAGGACGATCTGGCTGTTGAGAACGCTCTGGTCGATCAGGTCATCGAGGGCATGGAGGCTGAGATCCCCCAGGCCATGTACGAGACCCGTATGGACGAGATGGTCAACGATTTCGCATTCCGCGTGGAGCAGCAGGGTCTGCGCCTCGAGGACTACCTGAAGTATATGGGCCAGAGCATGGATCAGTTCCGCGCTTCCTTTATGCCGCAGGCTGAGAAGCAGGTCAAGATCCGTCTGGCTCTGGAGGCTGTTGCCGCTGCCGAGAACATCGAGGCTTCTGAGGATGACGTCAACGCTGAGATCAAGCGCATTGCTGACCAGTACAAGATGGAAGAGGACAAGGTCCGTGAGCTGGTCAATGTCGAGGATCTGAAGAAAGATCTGGCAGTCAACAAGGCCATCGACTTCATCAAGAGCCACGCCAATGTCGTGGAGAAGGCCGCTGAGGCCGAGAAGACCGAGGCTGCTGAATAATTTATTTGGCGCACACGGTCGCATATTGCAGGGCACAGGCCCTGTAAGCAAAGGTTGTTAAAATTGACCGATACGGTGCGGAGTCCCTTTCTGGCCGTATCGGTCAATTTTGCAAATACTATAAACTTTCCATTCAGGAGGCGAACCCTATGAGTTTTGTTCCTTACGTTGTCGAGCAGTCGGCGCACGGGGAGCGTTCCTACGATATCTTCTCCCGTCTGCTGAACGACCGTATCATCGTTTTGAGCGAGGATGTCAATGATACTTCGGCCAGTCTGGTAGTGGCACAGCTGCTGTATCTGGAAGGGCAGGACCCGGATAAGGATATCAGCCTGTATATCAACAGCCCCGGCGGCTCCATCTCGGCAGGTATGGCCATCCATGATACCATGCGGTATATCAAGTGTGATGTCTCCACCATCTGCATGGGTATGGCAGCTTCCATGGGGGCATTCCTGCTGGCAAGCGGCACCAAGGGCAAGCGCTTTGCACTGCCCAACGCGGAAATCATGATCCACCAGCCCCTTATTGCAGGCGGCCAGGGCGGCGGCCTTTCCGGCCAGGCGACCGACATTAAGATCCATGCCGATCACATCGTCCGCACCCGCGAGAAGATGAACCGGATGCTCAGCGAGTACACCGGCCAGCCGCTGGAAAAGGTGCAGCTGGACACCGAGCGCGACAACTTCCTCTCCGCAGAGGAAGCCAAGGCGTACGGCCTGATCGATGAGGTCATCGCTCACCGCTGAACCCATGCGGAACGCAATACACCCAGGATAAGGAAAAACGGCTATGGCAAACAACAATTCCGGCAGAGATAAAAACGAAAAAGATCTGGTTTGCAGTTTTTGCGGCAAGCATCAGGATGAAGTGGAGCGGATGATCATTGGCCCGGGCGTCAATATCTGCAGCGAGTGCATCGGCCTGTGTGCGGACCTGCTCTCGGACAAGCCGGATCACCCGAGCCGCGGCGGTGCAAGCCGGGCCCGCATTCAGGCAACAGATGGCCTGTCGGTCAACATCAAGACCCCGGCAGAGATCAAAGAGGGCCTGGATCAGTATGTCATCGGGCAGGACGAGGCCAAGCGTGTGCTGGCCGTCTCGGTTTACAACCATTATAAGCGCATCCTGAGCGGCAAAGGCGCGGACGTGGAGCTGCAGAAGTCCAACGTCCTGCTGCTGGGCCCCTCTGGTGTCGGCAAGACCCTGCTGGCCCAGACGCTGGCCAAGATGCTCGGTGTTCCGTTTGCGATCGCAGATGCCACCACCCTGACGGAGGCTGGCTATGTGGGTGAGGATGTGGAGAACATTCTCCTCAAGCTCATCCAGGCAGCGGACTTTGATGTGCAGAAAGCACAGATCGGCATTATCTATATCGACGAGATCGATAAGATCACCCGCAAGAGCGAGAACCCCTCCATCACCCGCGACGTGGGCGGTGAGGGCGTGCAGCAGGCCCTGCTGAAGATCCTGGAGGGCACCGTGAGCAATGTGCCGCCCCAGGGCGGCCGCAAGCACCCCCAGCAGGAGTTTATCCAGATCGATACCACCAACATCCTTTTCATCTGCGGTGGTGCATTCGATGGCCTGGACAAGTACATCCAGCGCCGCACGGATAAGTCCGCTCTGGGTTTTGGCAGCCCCCTCAAGGATAACTCCGTAGAGGCGGAGCGTGCCCTCCTGCGCAAGGTGGAACCCCACGATCTGGTCAAGTTCGGCCTCATCCCGGAGCTGATCGGCCGCCTGCCGGTCATCACCGTGCTGGACGATCTGGACGAGGACGCTCTGGTGCGCGTGCTCAAGGAGCCCCGCAACAGCCTGGTCAAGCAGTACAAAGAGCTGCTGTCCATGGACAATGTGGAGCTGGAGATCACCGATGAGGCGCTCCACGCCATTGCCCGCAAGACCATTGAGCGCAAGACTGGTGCCCGTGGCCTGCGCAGCGTGATGGAGAGCATCCTCATGCCCATCATGTACGATGTGCCCAACGACCCCACCATCGTCCGTGTCACCATCGACAAGGATACCGTGGAGGGCGGCGAGGCCCACATGGACTATGGTGCGGTGCGCAAGCGTTATAAAAACCAGGCTTCCCTGAGCTGAGGCTCGGCCCACAGCAGGGAAGTGCAAGCCCCGCTGAAAGCTTTTTGCTTTTGGCGGGGCTTTTTTGCGGCATCCGACTTGTTTCTGCGGCCAAAATGTAGTAGAATATGAGAGTCTGGATTGCAGTGAAACAAAAGTGCAAAAACGCCCTCTGGCAGGGGCGTATGGAAAAAACGCAGCCCAGACACAGTGGGAACCAAGGAAGTACGATAAAGGAGTGTGTGCACTATGGCAAATTATTTTGAGATGAGCCGCAAAGAGCTGGCTGCTGAAAAAGCAAAGCTGGAAGAATCGTATAAAAAATTTCAGGATATGGGCCTGAAGCTGAACATGGCTCGCGGCAAACCCGGCCCTCACCAGATGGATCTGGCTATGGGACTTTTGCAGATGACGGATTACACGACTGACGCTGGCACCGATGCCCGCAACTACGGCGACCTGGAGGGCCTGCATGAGGCCCGTGAGCTGTTTGCCGATGTGATGGGGGTCAAACCTGAGGAAGTGTTCGTGGGCGGAAACTCCAGCCTGCAGCTGATGTACAACCTGATCTCGATGGGGTATTCGTTCGGTTTCCCGGAGTCTCCCTGCCCCTGGTCTCAGGTGCCCAACCGCAAGTTCCTCTGCCCGGTGCCCGGCTATGACCGCCACTTTGCCATCACAGAGGAGTTTGGCTTTGAGCTGATCAGTGTCCCCATGAGCCCCACCGGCCCGGATATGGACATGATCGAGAAGCTGGTGGCCGAGGATGATACCATCAAGGGCATCTGGTGTGTGCCCCAGTACTCCAACCCCGATGGCTATACCTACAGCGACGAGACCATTGAGCGCTTTGCGTCCATGAAGACCGCCGCTCCTGACTTTAAAATTTTCTGGGACGAGGCTTATATCGTCCACCATCTGACCGATGAGATCATCGAGACACCGGTCCTGCTGAACCAGTGCAAGAAGTATGGCACGGAAGACCGTGTCTTCATGTTCACTTCCACCAGCAAGATCACGTTCCCGGGTGCCGGTGTTTCGGCGCTGGCCTGCAGCGAAGCCATGATGAAGTACATCTGCAAGCGCTTCTCGGTCATGATCATCAGCTACGATAAGATGAACCAGCTGCGCCATGTCCGCTTCCTGAAGAACAAGGAGGGCGTGCTGGCCCACATGGCAAAGCATCGCCGCCGCCTGGTGCCCTGCTTTGACGCTGTGAAGACCGCGTTCAAAGAGGAGCTGACTCCCTGCGGCGATATCGCCCACTGGACCAACCCCAAGGGCGGCTACTTCATCAGCCTGTATGTGATGCCCGGCTGCGCCAAGCGGGTGGCTGCCCTCTGCAAGGAGGCTGGCCTGACTTTGACCGGTGCCGGCTCCGCATACCCCTACCACAAGGACCCGGACGATTCACACCTGCGCATTGCACCCACTTACCCCAGCCTGGACGAGGTGGAAACTGCATCCGACCTGCTGTGCGTCTGCGTCCGCCTGGCAGCTGCCGAAAAGCTGCTGGCTGAAAAAGAAGAAGCCTGATCGTTTCCCGTGCTGAAAATCTCCCTGCACCGCCGCAACGACGGCGCAGTGGAGATTTATTATATTTGGAGGTTTCCCGATTTTTATGAAGACAAAAGGCAAAGCATGGCAGTTGATCGTCACCGTTTTGCTGATCGCGGCGTTTGTCTATACGGCATTCTTTGGCGTCGCGGTCAAGTATGGTGATGTGACCACTCCCTACCTCAAAGGCGCAAAGGACATCCGCTTTGGTGTGGATATCAAGGGCGGTGTCAATGTGACCTTTGTCCCGTCCGATGACTATGACGCGACCGATGACCAGCTGGAAGCAGCCCAGCTCGTCATTGAGAACCGTCTGGTGGCTCTCAATGTGACCGACTATGAGCTGTATGTGGATAACAACTCTGACAGCCTCATCCTCGAGTTCCCGTGGCAGTCCGGTGAGACGAATTTCGACCCGGAAGCCGCCATTGAGGAAATCGGCACCACCGCCTACCTGACGTTCCGGGAGGGGAGCAGTGCCGACGGCGAGCTCATCCTGGACGGCTCCATGGTGGAGAGTGCAGCGGCCCAGTACGGCCCTGTCAGCGGCAGCAGCTCGGAATACTATGTCGCGCTCAAGTTTACGGACGAGGGTGCCAAGGCGTTCGGCGATGCCACTACCAAGCTGTACCAGTCCGGCGGCACCATCAGCATCTGGCTGGACGATGAGAATGTCAGCACGGCGTCCGTCAATGCCGCCATCACCGATGGACAGGCCATCATCACCAGCTCGGCATCCAACCCGTTCACCCAGGAGGATGTCGTCAAGATGGCCCGCCAGATCAACTCCGGCTCGCTGCCTTTCGCTCTGACGGTGGACAGCTATTCCACCGTCAGCCCCAGCCTGGGCGAGAACAGCCTCAGCGCCATGGTGCTGGCAGGCCTTATTGCCTTTGCCCTCATCGTGGTGCTGATGACGGCCCTCTACCGTCTGCCGGGCTTCCTGGCCTGCATCGCGCTGGCCGGACAGGTGGCGGCAACGCTGGCGTTCGTCTCCGGTTACTTCCCGGTGTTTGAGAGCTTTACGCTCACCCTGCCCGGTATCGCGGGCATTATCCTGGCCATCGGCATGGGCGTGGACGCCAATGTCATTACGGCAGAGCGCATCAAGGAGGAACTGCGCAGCGGCAAATCGCTGGACGGTGCCCTCAAGAGCGGTTTTGCCCGCGGCCTGACTCCCATCATTGACGGCAACGTGACCATCGTCATCGTCGCCATCGTGCTGATGGGTGCCTTTGGCCCCTCGGATGGTCTGTTTGCCAAGGCACTGCACTTTGTGTTCTTTGCCTTTGGCCCCTCTACGGCTGGCACCATCTACGCATTTGGCTACACGCTGCTCACAGGCGTTCTGCTCAACTTTGTGTTTGGCGTGTTCGCTACCCGCGTGATGATCCGTGGCGCCGCGTCCATCAAGGCGCTGCGCAACCCGTGGCTGTATGGTGCAGACAAAAACGAACCGGCAGAGAAGAAGCCCATCAACTTTGTCTCCCTGCGCAAGCGCTTCCTGACCATTTCTGCCTGCCTGATGGCAGCCATCGTCCTCTGCGCCGTGGTGCTGGGCGTCCGGCTGGACACCGAGTTCACGGGCGGTGCAATGATCACCCTGAGCTACGAGGACAGCTTTGACCTCTCTGCTGTTCAGAAGACGGCTTCCGCCGCACTGGGCAGCAAGGACCTGACCCTGCAGACCGGCGAGAACGTTGCCACCGGGGAGCAGACGCTGAAGGTCTCGATGCCCGGCACCGAGACCGTGACCACCGACGAGGTGCAGAACCTGCTGGATTCTCTGAACGAGCAGTACCCGGACAATGCCTTTGCCCAGCTCTCTCTGAGCAACGTGAGCGCGGCAATGGGCACCAAGTTCCTCCAGAAGAGTCTGGTGGCTGTGGTGTTTGCACTGGTGCTGATCCTGCTGTACATCGCGTTCCGCTTCAAGAAGATCGGCGGCCTGACGGGCGGCATGATGGCCGTGCTGGCCCTGCTCAACGACCTGATGGTGGTGTTTGGCACCTTTGTGCTCCTGCGCACCCCGCTGGATGGCAACTTTATTGCCGCCATGCTCACCATCCTGGGCTACTCCATCAACGATACCGTTGTGGTCTATGACCGTATCCGCGAAAACCGCAGCCTGATGGGCAAGAAATCTACCTTTGAAGAGCTGGTCAACCACTCCGTCAACCAGTCGGCCCGCCGTACCGTCATCACCACGGTGACAACGGTGATGGCGCTGGGCGTTATGTGTGTCATCTCCAAGCTGTATGGCCTGGACAGCATCTTCACCTTTGCATTCCCGCTGATGATGGGTATGATCAGCGGTGTGTACACCTCGCTCTGTGTTTCCACTTCCGCATGGGTCGTCTGGAGCGAGCGCAAAAAGGCGGACAAGAACTGATGGCCTACAGCCATTTCCCATTTCCGGCGAAAAAGGCCGAATTCAGGAGGAACTACTATGAAATGTCCTTATTGCGGGGATGAAGAATCCAAGGTGATCGATTCCCGCCCGACCGAAGACGGGGAGCGCATTCGCCGCCGCCGGGAATGCCTGCGCTGCCACATGCGCTTTACCACCTATGAGGTAGTGGAAACGGTGCCCCTCATCGTCATCAAAAAAGACAACTCCCGTGAGCCGTTCGACCGCCAGAAGCTGCTCAACGCCATGCTGCGGGCCTGCGCCAAGCGCCCCGTCAGTTACGAGACGCTGGAGCGTGCTGTCAGCAGCATTGAGCAGAGCCTGATGAGCTCCTATGACCGCGAGGTGACCAGCGTCCGCATTGGAGAGCTGACGATGCAGGAGCTGAAAAAGATCGACGAAGTGGCTTATGTCCGCTTTGCCTCGGTCTACCAGCAGTTTGCGGATGTCGAGAGCTTTTTCAATGAACTGAAAAAGCTGATGGGCGACCGCAAGAAATAAGACGCAAATACCGTAAAAGCCGTGTCGGTTTCCGGACAATTTGTTCCGGAGCCGGTACGGCTTTTTTATTTGCCTGTTCAGATGATCCGCCGGGCCAGCCATTCCATCGTCTCCACCTGGACCTGTGCCCGGCGCAGCTCCCCAAAAGCCTCCTCGGCGGCGTTCATTTCCAGGTGGCCGTCTGCCGCGCGGAGGGAGGCTTCCAGCTCTGTAAAATCCTCGGTGCGGAGCAGATGGTTCATGTGCATCCGCATCTGGTCACACAGGTCAGCCCCATGGGCCAATGCCTTGCGGGCGGTTGTGAAATCCTCATCCCGGATGGCTTCCATGGCGGTGTCAATGTCAGAAAAAATCTCCTCGGCAAAGTGCTGCACTTTCCAGCTGCTGTAAAAAGCTGCCATCAACAGCACGGCCACAATGGCAATACAGGCGTAAATTCGTCTCATAGACCTCACGCATCCTTTTTGCGGGAGCTGCCGGAGTGGCGGCTCTCTTTTTTGAGCAGGAAATAGTCCTCCGTCTCATTGCCCACAAGCAGTAAAATTTCAGAGATCAGGACGGTGTTAGCCTCTGCGGTGCGTTCCAGCCAGGCATGATTCTTACCGCACCAGTGGAGGTTGTCTTCCAGAACCTGCCCGTCCAGGACAAAGGGGATGGTGGCGTTGGTCTGGGTGGTCTTCAGCTGCAGATCGGCCAGCCGGGCCGGTTCCCGTTCCGGCCGCAGGGCGACGGAAAGATTGCCGTTCGTCTCAATGACGGCATAGGAGACATCCCGGGGGTCAAAAATGTCCTTTCCGCGCAGGGCTTCCATCAGATCGGTCACAGTCAGCCGAAGCATCCGTAAAGCGTTCTGGTCGATTTGCCCATCCAGGATCACGGTCTTGGGCCGTCCGGACATCAGGTTGAAAAACCACTGGCTCCGGAAACTGAGCACAGACCCCAGCAGTTCCAGCGCGGCGATCAGAAAAAGCGGGATGAGGCTGGCGGTAACAGGCACTTCTTCGGATTCAATGGAGATGGAGGCCAGATTGGAGATGAGGATGGTGGAGACAAGCTCCTCCGGCTGCAGCTCTCCCAGTTGGCGCTTGCCCATCAGCCGCATGGAAAACAGCACGCAGAGATAAATTAAAATGGTGCGGAAGATCAACAGTTTCAAGGCGGGGCCCTCCATTGGCTTGGAATATCGTTGGCAGGGCGGGGCATACTGCTTGGAGAAAGGAGGGGGTATTTTGCCACAGCTTTCACCGAAACTAACGGAGAATCTCGCCCTGCTTGACGAAATGTTTGGCAACTCGGCGGATTTTTATTCCAAGAAGGTCGAGCTTTACCTCTGCCGCGGGGCGCTGGTGCTTTTTGACGGGATGGCCAGCCTGGAATCGCTCTGGGAGCTTTTGCTGGATGCTGTCAGCCGCCGCACTCCCGCACTGGATGAAACGCCGGGCGGGAGTGCCGTCTTTGATTTACTGCTGCACCATTCCGGCCTCCCGGCGGAGAGCAGCCCCGTAGAGACACTGGACGATCTGACCAGGCGGCTGACGGCCGGGATGGCCGTTCTGCTGCTGGATGGCTGTGCACAGGGCATCGCGTTCTCGGTCCAGAGCCTCAAGTTTCGCTCGGTGGAAGAACCGGCAGGGGAGGGAAATCTCCGGGGCTCCCGGGAGGGGTTTGCGGATCTGCTGCGGGTCAACCTGAGCCTGCTGCGGCGGCTCATCCGAACTGAACAGCTGGTGCAGGAAGTAACGCAGGCGGACTGTGAGATGAAAACCGAGTACGCGCTTTGCTACTGCAAGGGGAAAGTCAGTCCCGGAGCGCTTGCGCAGGTACGGAAGATCCTGGCACAGGCAGAGCCGGAGCTGCTGCTGGATTCCAGCTATTTTGTGCCCTGGCTCTTTCCGTGCCGCTTCCGGCTGTTTTCTCCAGTCAGCTATACCGAGCGCCCGGCGGTGGCGGCGGCAAAACTCTGCGAGGGGAAAATCATTGTTCTGGTCAATGGCAGTCCCTCTGCCATGATTTTGCCCACCCTTTTTTGCGAAAATTTTGATTGTCTGGACGATTATGCCACCACGGCCTTTTTTTCGTCGTTCCTGCGTATTTTGAAATATGGAGCCTTTTACCTGAGCATTTTCCTGCCGGGGGCTTTCGTCTGCACCGCCGTGTATCTGCCGGAGCTGCTTCCGCCGATATTGCTCTTTAAAATCGAGGCGGCCGAAAAAGCCACGCCGCTGCCGCTGTTTGCCGAAATGGTCATGATCATCCTGATCTTAGAGATCATCCGGGAGGCTGGGCTGCGGATGCCCCAGACACTGGGGCACTCGGTCAGTCTGGTGGCGGCGCTCATTGTAGGAGACGCCGCCATTGCTGCAGGCCTGATGAGTACCCCGGTGCTGCTGGTGGCGGGCATTACGTCCGTGGCGATTTTTATTACGCCCTCTCTTTATGAGCCGGCCACGCTGCTGCGGCTTCTGGTGGTGCTGGCAGCCGGTCTTGCGGGCCCGGTGGGGCTGGTCAGTGCCGGGCTGTTTGTTCTCTTTGGGCTGACACAGGTCTCAGTGTTGGGAGTGCCGTATCTGAACGATAGCTCATTCTCGAGTGACGGGGTCATCCGGCGCAACTACCGCGTCTTATCCCGCAACCCATTTACGATCTGGCAAAGGAGGAAACCGGAATGAATCAACCTGCAGTGAACGGCGGTTTTGCTCCGCAGACTCTGTTTTTAGGACTGGCTGCTTCCAGCCTGGCGTCCAGTTTCCTCAAGACAGAAGAACTTTCTGCCCGGAGTTTTCTCCTGTGGGGGCTCCCGGCAGCGCTGGGGCTCTGTTTGCTTTCCGCACTGTTGGCAGCGGAGTTTCAGGCCCGGGAGCTTTTCTCTGGAAAAGGTGTCTTCTCCCGTCTGGGCTGCGGAGTGTCCGGACTCTGGTTTGCAGTGGAGCTGATACAAACTGTCCGCACAGCACAGGGAGTCTGCTGGAGCCAGTTTTCTTCCATGGCGGCGCTCAGCGTTCTGCCGCTGCTGCTCTGGGCAGGCTGGGCGCTGCCGGAGGCTGTATTGGACCGCTCCTCCCGGGTACTCTGGTGGCTGGCAGGGCTGGGGGCTCTGCTCTGTGCAGCGGGGCTTGCCGGGCAGCTGCACTGGCAGAATTTATTTCCGGCATCGTACCGTTTTACAGGGGCAGATTTTGGGCAGATACTCTACCCGGAATATTTCGCACTGACCTTTCTTTGCCCGCAGCGGCAGTGGCGCAAGGCGGTCTGGATGCCGCTGGGCAGCTTTGGGGTGCAGGCAGCGTTCTGCTTTGGAATGGCGCTTTTATTTGGCGCACGGCAGGGGAGCGGCCTGCCCGGCTATGAGCTGCTGCGTTCCTGGACACTGGGGGCCTTTTCCCGGTTCGACGCGGTTTTTCTGCTTCTCTGGCTGGCCGCAATGTTCTTCCGCATCTGTGTGCTGGCCCACATCCTCCGGCTGCTCTGGGAGAAGTTCCGCGGCCGAAGTGTCTGTGAGGTAAGCCCATGAGCCGCCGGGCCACACTGCGGCTTTTGCTGCTGGGGTTGCTGCTCTGCTGGTGCGGCGTTTTCCTGCGGAGTGAAAACACCGAAAAAAGCATTGTCCGGGCGCTGCTGCTGGAACAGACACCTGAGCAGTGGAATGTGGCACTGCTCTATCAATTCCCGGAGGCTGCGGCTGATTCCTCGGATGCGGCTGCTTCCGTGCAGCTTTGTGCCGGGACCGGCAAAACGCTGGAGCAGGCCCTCTTTGCGGCGGAGGAGCATCTGCCTCAGCGGCCCAGCTACCGCCTGTGTGAGTATCTGTTTTTGAATACCGGCAGCCTGCGGGGGGAGCTTTCCGCCTGTGAGCCGCTTTTTTGTGAACGGGCAGACCTCCGGCTGGCCACCCGGGTGCTGGCGGTGACGCCCGGCTGTGAGGAGCTTCTGGCCCGGGCAGAAGAGGAAGAGCGTTTCCCGGAGCAGCTGCTCCAATGCGCCAAGGATACGGCAGAGTGTGCACCACACCTGTATGAGCGGGGGAAAGGACTGCTGCTCCCGGTGGTACAGCTGAAAGAGGGGAGCATAACGCTCCAAAAAGAAGCGCTGCTGCTGACGGAGACTGGCACCTTCAGCCTGACCGAAGAAGAAACCGAGATGGCCCGTGTGCTGCTGGAATATGGGCAGGAGCATACGTTTATAGTGGAGGAAACGCCCATTACCATCCGCCGCAGTGTGCTGGGGGTGCAGGCAGCAGGGGATGGCTTTACCGTCCAGCTGACATTCCAGAAAAAAGCGGCATCTGCCACACCCACAGAAACGCAGTGCCGGAAACTGGAAGCACTATGCGTTGAGACCGTCCAGCACTGCTGGGATGCCGGGGCGGATATCCTCTCGCTGGGGAGCGTGCGCGCCCTGCGAGATGGACGAATAGACACGTTTCTGACAACAAAAAACGCCTGCCCGGCAGTGCAGGCAGACGTAATGTTTCTGTGATGAATTTTAATGCGCCGTCTCAAACAGCACGGTAATGGTCGTGCCCTCGCCGATCTCGCTTTCCAGCTTGATACGGGCGTTGTGGATCCGGGCAATGTGCTTGACGATGGCCAGCCCCAGGCCGGTGCCGCCGGTGGCTTTGCTCCGGCTCTTATCCACCCGGTAAAAGCGCTCAAACACACTGGATTGCGCTTCTTTCGGGATGCCGATGCCGTTGTCTTTCACGGTGAGGGAGCAGTGGCCGTCCCGGGTACAGGCGGTAATGATCTGGACTTTGCCGCCGGGGCGGTTGTAGCGGATGGCGTTGTCGCACAGGTTCTGGCACAGCTCGTCCAGCAGGCTGCGGCTGCCCAGCACGGGAGCGCTCTCGCCCAGGTAGGTGAGGGAGATAAAGGAACGCTTGGCGTTGACTTTCTGCCGCTCCACGCACTCTCTGGCGACCTCCAGCAGATCAACCGTCTCCATCGTGAGGGGCGTACCGGCCTCACTGACATTGTCCAGATTGGACAGCTGCAAGATATCGTTGACCAGCTGGATCATCCGGGATGCTTCCACATGGATCTTCCGGGCAAAATCCGGGATGTCTTTTGGCTGTGCAATGCCTGTTTCAATGAGCTCTGCATAGCCGGAGATGCTGGTAAGCGGCGTTTTGAGCTCATGACTGACATTGGCCGTAAACTCCTGCCGCATTTTTTCATTGTTCTCCCGCAGCAGGCGGTCCGAATGGATGCTCTCTGCAAAAGGAATGAGCTCTTTGTAGGGCACATTGTCCTGGATGCGGTCAAGATCATCCGTCATCTTCAGCACCGGCTGCACAAGGCTTTTGGTCAGCAGCCCGGCCATGAGTGCAGCCGCGGCCATCATCAGCACACAGCTCAGGATGATGGCGGGGATGGCATCATCGTAGATAGACCAGGTCGTCTCAGAATCCTGAGCTACGCGCAGGATCTCGCCGCTGGGGAGCAGGAGAGCGTAGTAATAGGTTTCATATCCGGTGGTCTGGGAATCGCGGCAGTCGCGCCCGACCCCGCTTTGCATGGCCTGCTGGATCTCCGGGCGGGTGAGATGATTTTCCAGCGGCTGTGCCGTGGCGGATTCAAACAGAACATTGCCGTCCGGGTCAATGAGCGTGATGCGCAGGCTGCTGGTGCTGTATGCACTGAGCTGCCGAGGGTCACCGGAAAGACGATACCCGGCGGATACCAGATCCGCTTCGTGCTCCAGTGCCGTCCAGACCTGTGTGCGGAACGCCTTATGGAATACAAAAATACAGAGTGCTGCCGTGCATAACAGGCCCACAAATCCCATCAGGAACAGCCGATAGCCGATTTTTTCTTCCATACTGCGTGGTTTCATTCTTCGGGTTCCTCCTCACTGTCCGCCAGCTTGTAGCCCACCTTGCGGACAGTACAGATGTATTTGCCCGCGTCGCCCAGCTTTTTGCGCAGGGTGCGGATGTGCATGTCCACGGTGCGGCTCTCCACCGAAATGTCCGTGCCCCAGACCACCTGCAGGATGGTCTCACGGGTCACGACCAGGTTGGTGTGCTCCAGCAGAAGCCGCAGCAGGCTGTACTCCTTGTAGGTCAGGTCTACATTGACGCCGCTGACAGTCACGCTGTGGCGGGCGTTGTCCAGCAGGATCTCATGGAAGCTGTAGACGCTGGTATGAGTCTCGGGCTCCGAGCGGCGGAGGGCTGCCCGCACCCGGCTTAGAAACTCCATGATGCCAAAAGGCTTGGTGATATAATCGTCCGCACCGCAATCCAGCCCGCGCACGGTGTCCAGCTCACTGGATTTGGCCGTGACCATGATGATGGGCAGCCTCCGCAGGGAGGGGGTGTTGCGCAGCTTTTTCAGGATGGAAAAGCCATCTTCGCCCGGCAGCATCACATCCAGGATCACTAGCTCCGGCTCCGTCGTGCGCATTGCCTGCCAGAACGGCTCTGACGAGGGGAAGCTGTTGACCTGATAGCCACTGGACTGCAATGCATACTGTTCCAGCTCGCGGATGGCGGCATCGTCCTCTACAATATAGATCATCCCTGTTTTTCCTCCGTTGGGGTGGTTTCATTTTCCGGGAAAATGTAACGCTCGCGGTAGCGGTCCAGACGGCGCTGGAACACTTCGCTCTCCTTGGCAGCGTTGCCGCTGCGCAGGTCGTTGAGGTATGCGTGGGTATCAAAGCTGTCCTGCGCGACCTCGATCTGTGCCACGGCCACATTACTGCAGTGGTCGCAGACACGCTCATAGTTGGTCAGCAGATCATCCAGCACAAAACCGTATTCAATGGAGCAGCTGCCGGCCTGCAGGCGGGCAATATGGCGGGCCTTGATGGCACGCACCAGCTCATCCACCACCTGCTCCAACGGCTCGACCTTACTGGCCAGATGCAGGTCGCCCTTGCGGAAAGCTTCCGTGGTGCGGTTCAGCGTGTCCTGCACAGCGTCTTCCAGCACCTGCAGCTCTTCCTGGGCATCCTGGGAGAACTGTACGTTCTTGGTGTGCATCTCATCGGCAGATTTGAGCAGGTTGACCGAATGGTCGCTGATGCGCTCAAAATCGCTGATGGTGTGGAGCAGGGTGTTGACGCTCTGGCTGTCAGCGTGGTTCAGCTCCCGGCCGGAAAGCTTGACCAGATAAGTGCCGAGGGCGTCCTCATACTGATCCACTTTGTTTTCTTCCTCTTTGACCTTTTCGGCCAGAGTGTCGTCCCATTTGTGCGTCAGGCTCATGGCCTGGAACACACCCACGCGGGCAAGCTCAGCCATCTCGGCGGTTGCGGCACGGGCACGCTCCACAGCCATGGCAGGCGTATTGAGCAGACGCTCATCCAGCAAGGCAAAGCTCTCTTTCTGAGTGTCGTCCGGGATGGTCAGGATGGCCAGCTTTTCAAGCAGACCTGCAAAGGGGAGCAGAACCACAGTGGCAGCAATGTTGAACGTGGAGTGGACCACGGCAATGCCCCAGGCCGCGATGGTGTCATTGACAAAGGCGAAGTGCAGCACGCTGTTCAAACCATAGAAAATGATCAGGAACAGCATGACGCCGATGATGTTGAAGTACAGATGGACCATAGCAGCCCGGCGGGCATTCTTGTTGGCACCCACCGAGGAGAGCAGTGCAGTGACGCAAGTACCAATATTCTGGCCCATGATGATGGGGATGGCACTGCCGTAAGTGATAACGCCCGTGGCGCTCAAGGCCTGCAGGATGCCGACACTGGCACTGGAGGACTGGATGACACCGGTAACAATGGCACCTACCAGCACGCCCAGAATGGGGTTGGAGAAGCGGACAAAGAGGTTGGTGAACCAGGCTTCGTCCTGCAGGGGAGCCACCGCGTTGGACATCGTGGTCATGCCGGTCATCAGGATGGCAAAGCCGATCATGATGGTGCCAATGCCCTTGCGCTTTTCGTTTTTGCCCATATACAGCAGGATGCCGATAAATGCCAGCACCGGACTGAACGAAGTGGGTTTGAGCATCTGGATGAGCAGGCTGTCGCCCTGCAGGCCGGAAAGGCTTAAAATCCAGCTGGTAACAGTGGTGCCTACGTTGCTGCCCATGATCACGCCAATGGCCTGGTGCAGCTCCATGATGCCGCTGTTGACAAAGCCGACCACCATAACGGTGGTGGCACTGGAAGACTGAATGATCGCAGTTACGCACAGGCCCAGGAAAAATCCCTTGACGGGATTATCGGTCAGCTTGCTCAGGATCTTCTGCAGCTGGCCGCCAGCCTGCTTCTCCAGCGCCTTGCCCATAATGTCCATGCCGAACAAGAACAGGGCCAGGCCGCCGAACAA
>ENA-ORSM01001920-ORSM01001920.1-human-gut-metagenome-genome-assembly--contig:-NODE-1920-length-15557-cov-4.096891_pt1 | contig 15557 bp, 10 predicted proteins | sample MGYA00241903_ERZ509170 | MGnify/ENA primary metagenome ERZ509170 (study PRJEB26280, sample SAMEA2338784) | human gut metagenome | biome: human gut; feature: human-associated habitat; material: faeces...
TACGCAATGCAAATTTCACTAAGGACTTTAAGTTAGATTATTCAAATATAGAGTATATTGATGTTGAACAAAGAACTTTTGCTAAACGTCATTTAGAGAACGGTGATTTGATTGTAGAAAAATCAGGTGGTAGCGATAATAATCCAGTTGGAAGAACAATCCTCTATGAAGGCAAAAGTGGCGTTTTTTCATTCAGTAATTTTACAATGGTGTTAAGAATGCGGTATAATGATACCATATTAAGTAAGTACTTGTATTACTGTATTCTGGCAAAATATCAGACTGGGGCTATGAGATTGATGCAAACACAAACTACGGGTTTGCACAACTTAATTCTTGATAAATTTTTATTGATGTCTATATGCTTACCTCCACTCTATGAACAGAGGCGAATCATAGACCAAATAGAAACGATTTTTACCACTTTGAACTTAATAATGGAGAGCTTATAGGCTCTCCATTATTAAGTTCAAAGACATAAAAGCCTTATTTATAGCCTCTACAATTCTTTGTTGCTCATTGTAAGGCGGAATAGGTACTTCTATCGCTTTGAATAGCTTTTTATTCAAGTGAGGAATGGCAGAACCAACCTTACTTTCTCTCAAGACTTTCCTATGCAAGTTGATAACTTGTAGTACATATTCTTCGTTCATATTTTCGTTGATAAGCAACTGTTTGAAAGTACTACCTTGGTAGCCGTCAATCGGAATCCTAAAAACCTCACCAGAGTTCTCGCCATCTACTAAAATCAAAAGAGAATTTGCTGCCACATATTTGCCTGAAGTCAAAGTCTTGGCATCATGCTCTCCACGCAAATATTTCACATCAAGGTTTATTCTTTCTATACCGTTCTGCTTTTCTCCATCGGTCAAATAACATAGCATTTGCATAGGTACTACGCTCCACGAATCAGGCAACTGCGCATAATGCCCGTTATCACAAGGTGTGAAGTCGGGATTTATGCGTTTCAGCAGCTCGATTGCCGGCTCGTCATTCGGGTCTTGTGGCACGAGTTTGCCGTGAATGGCGAGGTCAAGTATTTTGCTTTTGGCATGTTTGATTGTAGTCTGCAAATCGGCTTTGCCTTGCTCTATTTGGTCAATCAAAGCAAACCAATGTTCAATTTCTATTGCGATTCGTTTTTGTTCTGCAAAAGGGGGCAGTGGAATTTGCCATTTTTCTATCAGTTTAAGTGTAATACGCGTAATACCAACACCTTTCATCGTTTCTCGAACAGAACTATAGCAAAGCGAACTTTGTAAATAGTACAAAAGATACTTGTTACTAATCCAGTGTGATGGTTTTATCAAGGCTACACTTGAAAGAAGACTAAATGGCTCGTCCAAGGTGTTTACTGTGGCTATCCCTGTTGTTGCACCGTCTTTTATATATAGAATGTCTCCTTTTTCAGGATTACATCTTGAATATATTTCTTGATGCACTTCCTTACTCACAAATGTAATATTATCAAGAATAACACCTGACGATTTGATATTTTTTGCCGTTACATACTTGTATTCACCTTTTGGAGTATTAATAGGTGAATTATGTGTACCATCTGTAATTTTGTTTGTGACCTCTGTAATACAACACCACACCCACGAACTCGGCACTTCAAACGGAACGTCCTGCTGATAATGGGGCGTATCGGAAGTTTTTGCAGACTTCTTACTCCGCTTGATTTTCCCTTCTTTTATCAATCGTTCTTTTTCAGCCTTGATTCGTTCAAGGAGAACAGATGCCGGCTCATCGTTCGGGTCTTGCGGAACGAGTTTGCCACGAATGGCAAGGTCAAGTATCTTTTGACGTAATTTCTTTGTATCCATACCGATTAGTCTTTGTTTAAGAATAGGTTGCAAAACTCATTTAACTGTTGCTGCATACGCTCTTGTGGAATGAGGATGCGTTTGTATTCTGCTATCATCGTAGGACTCATGCTTCTGCTCATTGCATATTCCACTACCACCTTATCTGCTTCTGGGCAAAGGATAATGCCAATAGAGGGGTTTTCGTTGGAACGCTTTACATCTCTATCGAGTGCTTCCAAATAAAATTCCAACTGACCGAGGTCGCGCGGATGGAATTTTGTCTTTTTCAGTTCTACCGCAACCAATGCTTGTAAGCCACGATGGAAGAACAGTAAATCAGCCTTGAATGTGGATGCACCGATATTGAGACGGTATTCTTGATCCATGAAGATGAAATCCTTGCCAAGTTCAAGAATAAATTGCTTCATGTGTTCTACCAAGCCATTTCTTAGTTTGGATTCGCTATGCTTTTTAGGCAAGTTCAGGAAATCGACAAACAATGTGTCTTTGAACATTATAGGGGCATTGGGGTAAGTATTGAGTAATCCTTTTGACATATTGCCCTTGCTGCTCAACAGAGCTGTATATGTTTGATTGGAGATGCAACGCTGCATTTCCTTAAAAGACAGATGCTCTTTATTGGCATAGAGAATATAGAACATCCGTTCTTCTGTACTTTTGCATCGGCAAAGAATCTCAATATGATTAGACAACGTTGTCAGTTCTAATATCTGAGGCATTTGTCCAGATGTCGGCTGTAATTGTGCAGATGCCGTCTGCACAATTACAGCCGTTTCTTGTGTTGGTTGGCTCGCTTCTATTTGTGCAGTTGTTGGCCGCACAAATTCAAGATTCAGATACTTCTCCACTGTAGCACAGAATGTTTCCGATGAATATTCATCATAGAACATCACCATATTGTAAATGCTTCTCCGGCTATATCCTTTAATATCTGGACGTTGAGAGCGGATATATTCGGACAACTGCGTTACCACCTTGCTTCCCCATTCCTCACTTTTTAATTTGGCTGATACATACCCACCTACATACCAAGCCGTGAACAACAGTTCATTGTTTACAGCTCTTGATGCACGACCTTTATGTTGGAGAATGATGTCTATGACTTCTCCAAACTGTTGCTCCATTGATATGGCTACCTTATTGTTCTCCATACGCTCAATCTTCATTTATGTTTGCGAGCAATTTTTCAAGTTCAGCTACAGCCGAACTTATCGTTTGGCTTTTATCCTTGATGTCTGCCATCAGTTCCGCCAGTGAACGGTTGTCCGCTTCACCACCTTGTTTTATCCAAGTGATGTCAAGACTTGTCTTGTCACGTGCCAATATATCTTCTACTGAGTATTTGCGCCAACGCCCTTGCGGATTATTCTCGGCATCGTAGATTTCTACCCGATTATTGTAGCAGGAAACAAAATCATCCAAATGATGGCGTTCCAGCTTATTGGTGGCAAGGGTGTGCTTTACATCAGTACGGTAATCGTAAAACCATATTTCTTTAGTTGGTTGTCCTTTACTGAAAAACAACACGTTAGCTTTTACGCCTTGCGCATAGAAAATACCTGTGGGCAAACGCAAGATAGTATGCAGATTGAAATCTTGCAACAGGCGTTTGCGAATAGTTTCACCTGCTCCGGCTTCAAAGAGGACATTATCAGGGAGTACCACAGCAGCACGTCCTTCAGTCTTGAGCATAAGCATCATGTGCTGGAGGAAGTTCAACTGGTTATTCTTGGTCTCCACATAGAAATCCGGGCGGTTGATGTCCACGGAACCGGCAGGTCGAGTGCCAAAAGGTGGATTAGCGAGTATCACATCAACCAAGGTAGACGGCTCTTTTTCCAAAGAATCTTCACACACAATAGGACTGCGGTCAGTACCAATGCCATGTAAATATAGATTCATAGAAGCAAGCGTTACTACCAGAGGGGTATTATCTACACCATGTAGTGCCTTATTGCGCAAGAAATCACGTTTTTCTTTACTTGCCGACTGTCCTTTCATATAATCATAGGCAGCAAGCAGGAATCCGCCAGTACCGCAAGCCGGGTCACAAACAGTTTCACCCATTTGCGGATTGATGCAATCAACCATAGCTTGAATGAGTGGACGAGGTGTGAAATACTGTCCAGCACCGCTTTTCTTATCTTGTCCGTTCTTTTCAAGAATACTTTCGTAGATAGCCCCTTTTACATCACCATCCATAATGAGCCATTGCTCTTCATCAATCATGGTGATAACCTTTTTCAGATAAACAGGCTTGTCTATCTTATTCTGCGCCTTCGTATAAATCGTTCCTATCAGATTATCCTGCTCACTAAGCAGTTTAAGAGTTCCTTCATATTGCTTCACCAAGTCCAAACCATCAAGAACAATCAAATCTGCCCACTGATAACCAGTTGGGATAGCCGATTCCTCTCCGAACGTTTCTACATTCTCTGCATCCATCTTCAAGAATAAGAGATAGGTCAGCTGGGTGATATAATCGGTGAATCCAATACCTTGTCCGGCAAGAGTTGTTGCCAGACTCCATACTTTTTTGGTGAGCGACTGCTCTGTTGTATTATTTGTTGCCATTTTCTTATGCTGCGTTTCTTAAAACTACAAATTTATAAAGTGAATGAAGTGCTTCGTCTGCTTTTTGCATATTACCAAACGCTCGAATCATTTGGGCTGCATGGGTTGCATCATCTTCACGAATATCTCTGACTGTACAAGCCCCGTTAGAAGCGATATAATCCACAATACGACTGATAACTTCACGTTGTTTATCGGTTATTTCACGCTGGGTTTGCCCCAACCACAAGTTGAAATACTGTTTTGAAGTAGCCACGACACTGTCCAATCTTTCAATTTGGCGGAAAGCAAAACGTACCAATTGTATGATATTTGTCAAAGCATCGCTTTCTTCTTTAGTAGTAGAACGCTTTACCTTGTTTGGAGAAAGAATGGCATACGAGTTCCAAATCTGTTTTGGGGTAAAATGGTTATTTGCTATTTTAAGTTTATTCTCCAAATCTTTCAACATTGAATAAGTTATCGGTTCACCCGTGTTGCTGTGGATAATGCGCAATGCCTCTATCTCATCGTAATACTTTTTGCAAAAATCTTCAAACGCCTCTGTTGTGTCTTTAGCCTCTTCAACGGAGAATCCTTTTGAGATAAGCGCATCTTCGCCGGGCATCAACGTATTGACAAACCCGGCAGCAAGAATGAGTAAATATCTTCGTGCGTCGGCATGATTGGCAAGAGGGGATACCAATCCCTTACGCTCGTTATTAGAATCGTCTGTACTAACAAACGGAGGGAGTGTGCCTTTTTCCAACACAGCGTATATTTTCGCTGAAAGCTCCTTCATGTCATGATGAGACAAACGGGCAAATTCTTTCTTTTGCGATTCATCAGCCTTATAGTATATTCGGGCAAGCGTGGCTGCAAGCCGTTTGAGATATTCATCAGGAATATAACCGTGGCTGATACGTTCCAACAGTTCCTTTAGAGTGATAGTCTTTGTTGTGGGACTGCCATCTATAGGCTTCGCCGTCTTCATACTTTCCGTCACACCTACCGCATCCACTAAGTAGAAACAATCTTTACTGAATGCGTTGGGCGTAACATTTCGCAATTGCTCATCACCAATGGTGCGCACTCCGCGCCCTTTCATCTGAATATACAGAGGCAATGATTCTACATCGCGCATGAACATGACCACTTCCAGCGGTTTGACATCTGTACCTGTGGCAACCAACGTACAAGTCACGGCTATACGGAAATCTTTGTCATTTCGGAATTGCCGTATCAGTTCGTTGCTGTCGCCAGCCGAATAGGTGATTTTCTGAACAAAGCGGTCATCTGTGCGCCCGAATACCTCTTTGGCTATCTGTACGATATTGGTGGCGTGAGTTTCATTGAGAGCGAATATCAATGTTTTGGGCAAATAATCCATATTCGGTTCTCGCTGTGGGTCGTTGAACAATTCGGTATAAACCACATCACGATAAGTCGAAAGGATTAACTTTATCTGTGCCGGGTTGATGATACTTCGATTAAGCTCTTTATTGGTATAGAATTTTGTTTCTTTACTACTTTTAGTCTTAACCTCTCCGGTGTATTTCGTTTCTTCTTTGAATTTCTCGCCTTCTAATATAGCTCCTCCTGATTCCGTGACTTGCGTTTTTATTCTATATACCCTGCAATCCACATTCACACCATCAACAATACTCTTTTCCAAGGTATAGTTGACAATGATATTGTAGTTGAAGAATTTCTCAGTTTCTTCAATCGGGGTTGCAGTCAAACCAACCAATCTTGCCGTATCAAAATATTCTAATACCTTACGCCAGTTCCCATAAATAGAGCGGTGGCACTCGTCTATGATAATCATATCAAAGTAGTCGTGGGGCAAGTTGGGATTGGGTGGCAGGATTACTTCTTCCATCGGTTCGTTGTCGTCATTGTCGTCATCCTCCTCATTATCTTCAATATTTTCTCCTTTCAAGAATGAGAACAAACGCTGTATAGTAGAAATAACCACATTACTATCAGATGGAATAGAAGAAGAGCGAAGCCGATTAACCGTAAAGATAGTATTGAACGCATCACCATTCTCCGTCAGACGGAATGTTCCAAACTCTCCTTCCGCCTGCTTTCCAAGATTATTTCGGTCAACGAGAAACAACACTCTACGCATCGGTGTATAAGAAAGCATCCGGTAAGCAGCAAGACAAGCTGTATATGTTTTACCTGCACCAGTAGCCCCAACAAAGGCAATCTTTTCACCAGGATTAGCATAAACATCTACATTGTGTAAAACCATACGGTCATCAAAATAACCAAAGTCAACACCTTCTAAACGAATATCACCCTTCATTTCTACAAGTTCAACATGACCATCGCTTCTTGGATGTTTCCAAGCCCAATGACCAGTTCTTTTATCTGTTTCTACCATTTTTCCATCAACAGTTTCTACACGACATAAAGTAACCACACCTTGATCATCTTCACTTTCTTGATCTAATAAATCAAAGATACGACCAGCTCCTGCTTGAGCCATAGCGACAGCATTGATTTGTTGAGATATTTGTCCAATAGGTTGATTGAAGCTTTTATTAAGTGTTAAGAAAGCTACAAGAGTTCCGATCGTTAAAGCAAAATGTCCATTTAAAGCAAGGATTGCGCCAACAATTGCACAAATGATATAAGAGATATTTCCAAGTTGTACTGTAACCGGCATTAAGATATTCGCAAATTTATGAGCTTGATAAGCACTTTCTCTTAATTCATCGTTTAATTTTCTAAAATCAGCAATTGCTTGATCTTCATGGTTGAAGACTTTAACAACTTTTTGACCAGAAATCATTTCTTCAATATAACCATTCACTTTACCTAAATCCCCTTGTTGTTGAACGAAGAATTTACCTGATAACGATCCAAGTTTTCTTGATACAACAAGCATGATCATAAGCATACATACACTTAACACAGTTAAAGGAATATTTAAAATGATCATTGATACAAATGTTGTCACAATAGTCATACAACTTGAAATAAGTTGTGGAATAGATTGTGAAATCAATTGTCTTAATGTATCAATATCATTTGTATAGACTGACATTGTATCTCCATGAGGAGTTCTGTCAAAATAACGAATTGGTAAAGATTCCATATGTTCAAACATTTCAATTCTTAAATCTCTTAAGAACCCTTGTGTTACATAAACCATAATACGGTTAAAGGTAAAGGCACAAACAACACCACAAGCATAAAGTGCGCCCACACGAATCAAAGCATGGAATAGTCCACTAAAGTCAGGTGAAGAACTCTTTAAAAGGGGAACAATATAATCATCAATTAATGTTTGCATAAACATTGTTCCTTGAACATTAAATAAAGCATTTCCTACAATACATAGAAAAACAACAATTAAATGGATTTTATATTTACTCCATAACATTTTAAGTAAACGTTTCATTGTTCCTTCTTTCATTATTCTTCCTCCTTCCCTTTCATTTGTGTTTCATAAATTGTACGATAAATTTCATTTGTTTCTAATAATTTATCATGTGTGTCAAAACCATCCACGACACCATCATTTAAAACAATAATACGGCTTGCATTTTGAACAGATGATATACGTTGTGAAATAATAATTTTTGTTGTATCGGGAATACGTTCATTGAATGATTCTTGAATACTTGCATCTGTAGCTGTATCAACAGCACTTGTTGAATCATCTAGAATTAAGATTTTAGGATTTTTTAGCAACGCTCTTGCGATACATAAACGTTGTTTTTGTCCACCTGAAACGTTTGAACCACCTTGTTCAATATACGTATTATAACCATCTTCAAAACGATCAATAAACTCATCAGCACACGCTAAACGACAAGCTTCTTTACATTCTTCTTCTGTTGCATTTTCATTACCCCAACGTAAATTTTGTAAGATTGTTCCACTAAATAAAACATTCTTTTGTAAGACAACAGAAACTTCATCTCTTAAAACTTCAAGATCATAATTACGAACATCTTGTCCACCAACAACAACGCTACCTTCGTCAACATCATATAAACGAGAAATAAGGTTGACCAAACTACTTTTAGCACTTCCGGTACCACCAATAATTCCAATTGTTTCTCCACTATGAATATGAAGATCAACATCTTTTAAGACTGCTTCTCCACTACCATGTTTATAAGAAAAAACAACATGATTGAAATCAATTGAACCATCTTTTACTTCAGTTAAAGCTTCTTGAGGAGAGACTAAATCAGATTGTTCATTAATAACTTCTGCAATACGTCTTCCTGAAGCAAGTGACATCGTAATCATAACAAATGCCATAGAAAGCATCATAAGAGACATCATAATATTCATAACATAGCTAAATAAACTTGTAAGTTCACCTGTAGTAAGAGTCCCACCTACAATTGCTTTAGCACCTAACCATGAAAGCATTAAAATTGAACCATAAACAGCTATTAACATAGCTGGGTTATTATAAGATAAAACGGATTCTGCTTTGACAAAAAGTTTATAAATGTTTTGTGCTGCTTTTTTAAATTTTTCATTTTCATATTTTTCTCTAACAAATGATTTAACAACTCGAATACCAACAACGTTTTCTTGAACACTTTCATTTAAAGTATCATATTTAGGAAAAACATCATTAAAATATTTTGTGGCATGATACATAATCGTTGCAAGCACAGCTACTAAGAAAATAATTGCGACAACGAAAATCATACTTAATTTAAAATTGATCATCATAGCCATAGAAAGTGCACAAATAAGTGACATTGGTGCACGAATACACATACGAATAATCATTTGATAAGCCATTTGCACATTTGTCACATCTGTCGTTAAACGTGTTACAAGTCCTGCAGTACTATATTTATCAATGTTTGAAAAAGAGAATGTTTGAATGTTTGTATACATGGCATCTCTTAAATTTGCTGCAAAACCAGTTGAAGCTTTAGCTGCATGATTACCTGCTAAAAAACCAAGTGATAATGTTCCTAGGGCAATGACAAACATGAATGCTCCATATTTTGTAACATTAGACATATTTCCAGCTTCAATTCCTTTATCAATAAGACTTGCCATTAATAAAGGAATAATGATTTCTAAGATAACTTCTAATGCCGCAAATAACATTGTAAGTAATGAATCTTTTTTATATTCTTTGATTTGTTTCATTAAAGTTTTTACCATATTTGACTTCCTTTCCTATTCATTTACCGAACTTCATGAATATTTATAAATCTTCTTTGATGTTATTAATTAATTTATCAGATATTTTAATAAACGAATTTATTTCTTCTTCAGATAAATCTTTAATAAGTTTTTGATGCATTTCTTTCATCTTATCTTCAATTTGTCGATTATGATTTCTTGAAGATTCAGTTAAAACGATTTTCTTTAACCTTGCATCATATTCTACTTCTTCTCGTTCAATCTTTCCCTTTTTACACATCAGTTTCAACATTTCTGATGTCGTAGAACGATTGATTGAAAATTCTTTTTCTATATCTTTAGGAAATGTATCAAGCCCACTATCTTCTCTATCTTGAACAAACCCAATAATCCAACAATGCATTAAAGTTACACGATCAGGCCTCTGACCTGTTTTCTTATCCATTGTTTTTCTCATTAGGTTATTTATGGTCTTAATACGATGTCCAATGGGATCTCTATACATATCATTCCTCCTATATTGTTCGGTTACGAATTGTATGGTAACATACAATTTAAAATTTGTAAACTTTTTTCATAGAAGTTCTTTATAAGTCGTTGTATAATAGAAAAGAAAGTGAGGAAGACAAATGGAAATTAAAGAAAGGTTTTTAAATTATGTGAGTTTTGACACACAATCAGATAGTTATTCACATACTGTTCCTTCAACTTCAAAACAATTAAAATTAGGAAATTATTTAGTTGAAGAATTAAAATCATTAGGAATTGAAAACGCAAAAATAGATGAATTTGGTGTAGTTTATGGAACAATTCCTAGTAATAATAATCATCAAGGAGATGTTATAGGTTTTATTGCCCACATGGATACTTCTCCTGATGCAAGTGGTAAAGATATTCATCCACAAATTATCAAAGATTATCAAGGTCAAAAAATTACTTTAAATGAAGATAAAGAACTTTATCTAGACCCTGAACAATATCCTCAACTCTTACAACTTATTCATCATGATTTAATTACTACAGATGGAACAACTTTATTAGGAGCTGATGATAAAGCTGGTATTGCAATCATTATGCAAATGGTGGAATATATTTATAATCATCCAGAATTTAAACATAATGATATTCAAATTGCTTTTACACCTGATGAAGAAATTGGACATGGTAGTGATCACTTTAATGTTGATTACTTCAATGCACAATATGCTTATACCATTGATGGTGGAGATATTCACATTGTTGAATATGAAAACTTTAACGCATTTAGTGCCGAAGTGAAAGTCCATGGAAGAAGTATTCATCCAGGAAGTGCTAAAAATAAAATGATCAATTCAACGCGTGTTGCATATGAATTTGATTCACTTTTACCTGTGCATATGCGTCCCGAATCAACAGAAGGTTATGAAGGATTTAATCACCTTCACTCGATTCAAGGAACTTGTGAAGAAACAGTTGCTGAATATATTATTCGTAATCATGACTTACAACAAGCAAATAAACAATGCCAAGACTTTAAAGACATTGCAGAGTTCTTAAATAAAAAATATGGTTATCAAATTGTTGAAGTAACGATTACAGAAAGTTATTTAAACATGAAAGAAGCTCTAAAAGATCATATGTTCATTGTTGAACAAGCTTTAGCTGCCATTAAAGAAAATGGTTTAGATGCTTATTGTTCACCAATTCGTGGTGGAACTGATGGAGCTCGTTTAACTTTTAAAGGACTTCCTTGCCCTAATCTTGGAACTGGTGGTTTTAATTATCATGGACCTTATGAATATTGTTCACTTACTATGATGGAAAAACAAGTTCAAATCTTACTTCATATTTTAAAAAACACCGCTTCAAAATAAGCGGTGTTTCTTTATGAAAAACAGTTAGAGAAAACTCTAAACTATTTTTTTGACCATTTTTCAAATTCTTCATCAGTAGCTAAAACATAATGAGTTCCATCTACTAAATGTTCAGTACCTTTTGTATAATCTACTCCACTTTCCTTATAATCATAAGTAAATGATTTACGTACTTTTTCTACACGTGGATTAGGATGTGGAATGGCACTTAATAATGATTTTGTATATGGGTGAATTGGATTATCAAAGATTTCTTCAGTAGTTCCTGTTTCTACTAAGTGTCCTAAGTGTAATACCCCAATTTTATCACTGATATATTTAACCATTGATAAGTCATGTGCAATAAATAGATAAGCAATTCCTGTTTCTTTTTGAATCTTTTTCATTAAGTTAACAACTTGTGCTTGAATAGATACATCTAACGCTGAGATTGCTTCATCAGCAATAATTAAATCTGGATTCATAATTAATGCTCTTGCAATACCAATACGTTGTCTTTGTCCACCTGAGAATTGATGTGGATAACGTGAAGCATGTTCTCTTGATAAACCAACAAGTTCAAGCATTTCATAGATTTTTTCATTTCTTTCTTCAATAGAAGAATAAGATTTATGAATATCTAAACCTTGACCAATGATATCAATAACTTTCTTTCTTGGATTTAAACAAGCCATTGGATCTTGGAAAATCATTTGCATCTTTGTATGTAATTCTTTAGATGTTTCCTTATCTAATTTTCCACCAATTTCTTTTCCGTTGAAAACAATTGATCCAGAAGTTGGTTTATATAAACGAATAATACTTCTACCAGTAGTTGATTTACCTGAACCAGATTCACCTACTAAACCATAAGTTTCACCTGGCATAATATCAAATGAAATACCATCAACTGCTTTTACAGTAAAGTTACGATTAATTTTAAAATGTTGTTTTAAATCTTTAACGACAAGGATAGGTTCTTTCTTTTCCATTATTCAATACCCTCCTTTTTCATTTTTTCTAATCTATTTTTTAATTCAATTGGCATTTCAACTTTTGGAGCTTTTTCATGCATTAACCATGAAGCAACTTTATGAGTTGTACTACCAGGTACTTTAAACATTGGAGGTTCAATTCTTAAGTCAATATTTAAAGCATACTTATTACGTGGAGCAAAAGCATCACCTTTTACTTCATGTGCTAAGTTTGGTGGTGTACCTGGAATTGTGTATAATTCATCATCATCTGTATCTAAATCAGGCATAGATGATAATAATCCCCAAGTATATGGATGACGTGGATCATAGAAAATTTCATCAATGGTTCCAGTCTCTACGATTTTACCAGCGTACATAACATTTACATAATCAGCTACTTTAGCAACAACACCTAAGTCATGTGTGATATAAATAACTGATAAATCTTTTTTCTTTTGAATATCTTGAATTAATTCAAGAATTTTAGCTTGGATAGTAACATCCAATGCAGTTGTAGGTTCATCACAAATTAAAACATATGGATCACAAGATAAAGCAATTGCGATAACAATTCTTTGTCTCATCCCACCAGATAATTGGTGAGGATAGTTTTTCATACGTTTTTCCGCATTAGTAATACCTACTAATTGTAATAATTCAACTGCTTTTTTATAAGCTTCTTCTTTTGGTGTATTGTAATGATGAATCATTGGTTCCATAATTTGATTTCCAATTGTCATTGTAGGGTTTAATGATGTCATTGGATCTTGGAAAACCATGGCAATTTTACGACCACGAATTTCACTTTGCATTTCTTTTTCACTTAATTGACAAATGTCTTTTGTGATTCTTTTACCTGTATTTTCATCTGTCCAAGTGTAGTTAATAGAACCACCATCAATTGAACCATTTCCAGCCATGATACCCATGATTGCTTTAGTAGTAACTGACTTACCTGATCCAGATTCACCAACGATAGCGATTGTTTCACCTTTATATAAATCTAAGTTAACACCACGAATTGCATTAACTGTTCCACTATCAGTTCTAAAAGAGATATTTAAATCTCTGACTTCTAATATTTTTTCTCTTTCTGCCATAATTACATCTCCTTCATAGTTGGATCAAGTGCATCACGAAGTCCATCACCAAATAAGTTGAAACTTAACATTAAGATAGAGAAAATAATAACTGGAATTACCATCATGTAAGGGTAAATAGTAATTGAGTTAAATCCATCATTAATTAATGTACCTAATGAAGCCATTGGAATTGGTAAACCTAAACCAACGAATGATAAGTATGCTTCATAGAAGATAGCATTTGGAATAGACATCATAATCATAATAATCATTTGACTATAAATATTTGGTAAAATTTCTTTAAAGATAATAAACATGTTACTAGCTCCTAAAGTACGTGAAGCTAAAACGAATTCTTCTTCTTTTACTCTTAAAACTTGAGCTCTTGTAATTCTTGACATACCAATCCATTCAGTAAATGATAAAGCCATGATAATTGTGAATAATGATGCTTTCATCACCATTAATAACAATGTTAATATTACTAAAGTTGGGATAGAGTTTATGATTTCTTGAATTCTTTGCATTACTGAATCAACTTTACCTCCGAAATAACCAGAGATCAGTCCGTATGTCATACCTACAATCACGTCAATGAAGATTGCAACAACGGCAATGAATAATGAATATCTTGTACCTGTCCAAACACGTACAAATAAATCACGACCATAAGTGTCTGTACCAAAGAAATGTTCAGCACCTGGTGAAATACTTGCAATTCTTGTATTGATTGCATCAAATTTATATGATGAAAACATTGGAGCAAAAATAGCAAATACTGCGATAACTAAAATACAAATTAAACCGATAACGGCACCTTTGTTCTTTTTAAAACGATTTAAAGAATCTTTCCAAGCAGGAAGTGATGGAGCAACAACGTCTTTAGTAATGTCTTGTTTGTCTCCAACGAATTCAAAATCGTCTGGTAAAAATTCAATCTTTTCTAAATCCATTATTAATCATCCTTTCCTAATCTAATTCTTGGATCAATAATTCCATAAGAAATATCAATAATTAACATCATGAAAATGTACATTGCAGCATATAAGAATGAACAAGCTAAAATGATGTTGTAATCATTTGATAAAATACTATTAATTAATAATTTACCTAATCCAGGAACAGAACAAATCTTTTCAACGACCATTGTACCTGTCATTAAGTTAACTAAGATAGGTCCTAAAATTGTAATAACTGGAATTAATGCATTTCTTAATGCATGTTTGAAAATTAAAGTTTTACGATCTAATCCTTTTGCTTTTGCAAGAGTCATATATTCACTTGTTAAAACTGAAACCATTTCAGTACGTGTAAAACGTGCAACGTTTGCAATAACCCCAACAGATAAAGCTAAAATTGGCATAATTGATGATTTAATTGCATTCGATGAACTATATGAAGTTGGTAACAATCTTAATTTTGAAGCAAACAATAATAAAATTAACATTGCAAATACGAATGATGGGATGGAAACTCCAATTACAGAAATAACTGTAGCAATAGTATCCCAAATTGTATTTTTATGTAATGCAGCAAATACTCCTAAGAACATACCAATAACTGTTCCAATAATTACTGCACATAAACCGTAAATCATAGATAATTTTGCAGCACTTCCTACAAGTGAAGATACTTGCATATCTTTATATAAGTTAAATGAAACACCGAAATCCCCTGTTAACATATTTTGAATATAACGTACGAATTGAACTGGTATTGGTTTATCCAATCCGTATTGAGCTTCAATAGCCGCTCTGGCTGAAGCACTTAATTTTTCATTGTTAATTGGAGAACCAGGTAAAAATTTAACCATTAAAAATAATACCATTAAAATAACGAATAATGTAATTAACGAAATAACTAAACGTTTTCCGATATATTTTAAGGTTGAATTACTCATCTTTTTTCCTCCTATATTTATTTAAAAAAGAAACACAATACAGAATACTATATTGTGTTGTCTTCTCTATGTTCTTTTTTCTAATTTGAACTATTTTGAAACATATTCGAATGTATATGGAACACCAACTGGTTTAATACCTAAGTTTTTAACTTTTGTATTTTGTAAAGTAGCAGTTCCTTTTTCGAATACTGGGATGTAACATAAATCATCCATCATAATTTTTTCTGCATCAATCATTT
>ENA-ORSM01001941-ORSM01001941.1-human-gut-metagenome-genome-assembly--contig:-NODE-1941-length-15460-cov-6.389094_pt1 | contig 15460 bp, 9 predicted proteins | sample MGYA00241903_ERZ509170 | MGnify/ENA primary metagenome ERZ509170 (study PRJEB26280, sample SAMEA2338784) | human gut metagenome | biome: human gut; feature: human-associated habitat; material: faeces...
CAACACGTCCTGTAGCAACTGTACCACGACCTGTGATTGTGAATACGTCCTCAACTGGCATTAAGAATGGTTTATCTGTATCACGCTGTGGATCTGGGATGTACTCATCAACAGTATCCATTAACTCCATGATCTTGTCGCCCCACTCGCCGTTTGGATCTTCAAGAGCTTTTAAAGCAGAACCTTTGATGATCGGGCATCCTTCGAAGCCGTACTCTTCAAGCTGCTCTGTAACTTCCATCTCTACTAACTCGATTAACTCCGGATCGTCTACCATATCGCATTTGTTTAAGAAAACAACGATGTAAGGTACACCTACCTGACGGGATAATAAGATGTGCTCTTTTGTCTGAGCCATAACACCGTCAGTAGCAGCTACAACGAGGATAGCACCATCCATCTGAGCAGCACCAGTGATCATGTTCTTAACGTAATCGGCATGACCTGGGCAGTCAACGTGTGCGTAATGTCTCTTCTCTGTCTCATACTCGATATGAGCAGTAGAAATTGTGATACCACGCTCTCTCTCTTCTGGAGCTTTATCGATGTTATCGAAATCTGTAGCTGTGTTACCAGCAACTCTTGCAGCTAATACTTTAGAAATAGCAGCTGTTAAAGTTGTTTTACCATGGTCAACGTGTCCAATGGTACCAATATTACAATGTGGTTTTGTTCTTTCAAACTTAGCTTTTGCCATTTTTGAATATCCTCCTTAAAATGATGCCCTATGGGCTATAGTTGTTATTTTCAATAACTCGGCTAACTCTGATTATATAAAATAATCAATCGTTTTTCAAGCTATTTCTTACCGGATTTCCTATATTTTATAGGAAATCCGGATGTTTTAGTCTTATTTTGACTTATCTGCTAAAACTTTTTCCACAGGAAAAAAGATGGTCTATTATTTAGATTTGTCTGCTAATACCTTTTCCTGTACATTCTTTGGTACTGGCTCATATTTCTCGAAGAACATAGAGTAGTTACCACGTCCCTGTGTCTTAGAACGTAAGTCTGTAGAATATCCGAACATCTCAGCAAGCGGAACATAAGCTTTTACAAGCTTACCGCCACCGATATCATCCATTCCCTCGATACGTCCACGACGGGAGTTGATATCACCGATAACATCACCCATGTATTCCTCTGGCATAGTTACTTCAACCTTCATGATCGGCTCAAGTAATACCGGACTTGCCTTCTGCATAGCTTCCTTGAAAGCCATAGATCCGGCAATGTGGAATGCCATCTCGGATGAATCGACTTCATGGTAAGATCCGTCGTATACGTTAGCATGTACACCAAGTACCGGGAATCCTCCAAGAATACCAGCCTGAGCTGCTTCTTCGATACCTTCACCTACTGCCGGGATGTATTCCTTCGGAATAGCACCACCAACTACGCTAGACTCGAACTTGAATGTCTCTTCGCCGTTCGGATCCATCGGCTCGAATTTAACTTTACAGTGTCCGTACTGTCCACGTCCACCAGACTGTTTTGCATATTTGTACTCAACATCTACAGGTTTTGTAAATGTCTCTTTGTAAGCAACCTGAGGTGCACCAACGTTTGCCTCTACCTTAAATTCACGAAGGAGACGGTCAACGATGATCTCCAGATGAAGCTCACCCATACCAGCGATGATTGTCTGACCTGTTTCCTGATCAGTATGCGCACGGAATGTAGGATCCTCTTCTGCAAGTTTTGCAAGAGCCTCACCCATCTTACCCTGTCCAGCCTTTGTTTTCGGCTCAATAGCAAGCTCGATAACCGGCTCTGGGAATTCCATGGACTCTAAGATTACAGGATGCTGCTCATCACAGATGGTATCACCTGTTGTGGTGAACTTAAATCCAACTGCTGCTGCGATATCACCAGAGTAAACTCTGTCGAGCTCCTGTCTCTTATTCGCATGCATCTGAAGGATACGTCCGACACGCTCTTTTTTATCTTTTGTTGCATTGAGAACGTAAGAACCTGCTGCCATACTACCGGAGTATACACGGAAGAATGCAAGTTTACCTACGAATGGGTCAGCCATGATCTTGAATGCTAAAGCTGAGAACGGCTCATCATCAGATGAATGTCTCTCTACTTCGTTTCCATCCAGATCTACACCCTTGATTGAAGGGATGTCTGTTGGAGCCGGCATGTACTCGATAATTGCATCAAGAAGCTTCTGTACACCCTTGTTTCTGTAAGCAGAACCACAGCAAACAGGTACAGCTGTACATTCACAGGTAGCTTTTCTCAATACTTTTTTCATTTCCTCTACGGATGGTTCTTCACCCTCAAGGTACATCATCATTAAGTCATCATCTAACTCGCAGATTTTCTCGATTAACTCAGAACGGTAAAGCTCTGCATCATCTTTCATATCACCTAAATCATCGGTAACAGTGATATTATCACCCTTATCGTCGTTGTAGATGTATGCCTTCATCTCGAATAAATCAATGACACCTTTGAAATCATCCTCTTTACCAATCGGTAACTGAAGAACGATTGCATTTTTTCCTAATCTTGTACGGATCTGATCAACAGCACCGTAGAAGTTTGCACCTAAGATATCCATCTTATTGATGAATGCCATACGCGGTACATTGTAGGTATCAGCCTGACGCCATACGTTCTCGGACTGAGGCTCAACACCACCCTTTGCACAGAAGACGCCGACAGCGCCGTCAAGTACACGGAGTGAACGCTCAACCTCTACGGTGAAGTCTACGTGTCCTGGAGTATCAATGATGTTGATACGATGTTCCAGAGCACCTGGTTTCTTCTTGCAGTGATCCTGCAGAGTCCAGTGACATGTTGTAGCAGCGGAAGTAATTGTGATACCTCTCTCCTGCTCCTGCTCCATCCAGTCCATTGTTGCGGTACCTTCATGAGTATCACCGATTTTGTAGTTGACACCTGTATAATAAAGGATACGTTCTGTAAGAGTTGTCTTACCTGCATCGATATGAGCCATGATACCAATGTTTCTGGTACGCTCAAGCGGGTATTCTCTACCTTCTTTTCCAGCCAATTGGATTTTCCTCCTTGATTAGAAACGATAGTGAGCAAATGCTTTATTTGCTTCAGCCATCTTGTGCATATCTTCTTTCTTCTTAACAGATGCGCCTGTGTTGTTCATTGCATCCAGAAGCTCGTTTGCAAGTCTCTCCTCCATAGTCTTCTCGCCTCTTTTACGAGAATATGTGGTGAGCCAGCGAAGAGCCAGTGCCTGACGTCTGTCTGCTCTTACCTCGATCGGAACCTGGTAAGTAGCACCACCGATACGTCTTGCTTTTACCTCGAGAAGTGGCATGATGTTGTTCATAGCCTCTTCAAAAACTTCGATAGCTGGTTTGCCAGCTTTTTCTTCAATTCTAGCGAAAGCGCCGTATACAATCTTCTGAGCGACACCTTTCTTACCATCTAACATGATGTTGTTGATAAGTTTGGTAACCACTTTATTGTTGTACATCGGGTCTGCCAGAACGTCTCTTTTCTGAGTATGTCCTTTACGTGGCACGTTACTTCCCTCCTTAATCAAAATGATTAAATCATCGGTACTCACTATTAAAACTAAGGTGTTCGCACTGGTAAAGTCCTATATTTAACCCGCAACCGACAGGGTATATGGAATACCGTACAATATTTATAGTTATAAGTGAATCTTCGATTGATTACTTTTTTCTACTTTATTTCTTTTTAGGTCTCTTAGCACCATATTTGGAGCGGGCCTGTTTTCTGTTAGCTACACCTGCAGTATCCAGTGTACCTCTGATGATGTGGTATCTGGTACCAGGTAAGTCCTTAACACGTCCACCACGGATAAGAACTACACTATGTTCCTGAAGGTTGTGACCTTCTCCTGGGATATAGCTTGTTACTTCGATTCCATTGGAAAGACGAACTCTGGCAATCTTTCTAAGAGCTGAGTTAGGTTTTTTAGGTGTTGCAGTTTTAACTGCTGTACAAACTCCACGTTTCTGTGGTGCAGACTGTTCAACAGCTTTCTTTCTTAAAGAGTTGAATGTTCTCTGCAGAGCCGGTGCTGTAGATTTCTTTACAGCTGTCTGACGTCCTTTTCTTACTAACTGGTTGAATGTTGGCATTCCATTTCACCTCCCGATTATTTTCTCCATGGTTAGTCATGGGGTAGCGCGGTTGCTATTGTCAAATGAATATTGCGCACAAAAAAACAGCGTTCCTGTTGCACGCTTGCTCATTATATCCCGTAAAAATGCAGCTGTCAAGGCATTTTACAGGATTTTTTCGTTATTTTACGAAATCCTTATTATTGCATTTTAAGACATCTCTGCTTATAATAAAAAAAAGTAATTTTCACTTTATTTGTTTACATCTATAATATAGGAAAGGATTTTTTATGAAAAACAAAATCACCCCATCTGTTATCCTGCTCATCATTACCGTGATCTTCTTTATTGCCGGTATCTTTTTCATGGGAATCCAGGCCAGACAACAAATTTCGGATACTGAGCAAAGCCTTGATGCTTTCATTTCCCAGGTAAAAGACAAACAGCAGGCGTTAAACGACGCACAAACTTCTTTTTCATCCGCTGTCAAAGAAAAAAAAGATCTTCTGAATTATCGCCAGCAAAAAGCTTCCGGTCGGCAGACTGCTGTGCAGGAGCATCGCGATACTCAGGAGTCATCCGAAGCTGTCACTTCCGTTTTCAGTCAGGGCCACAGCTGATTCCAGAGATATTTTATAAGACATTTACTATAGAAAGAACTCTTACATACAGAAAGGATTTATATAATGAAAAATAGCAAGCAAAAAAAGCCATTTCTTCTTTATACGATCATCATCATCCTCGCGCTTGTCATTCTCGCACTTGGCGGGCTGACACTCTACTCTTTTCAGGATCTTGCTTCTCTCCGTTCAAAAGTCACTGATCTCCAGAATACAGTACAGGAAATTTCTGATACATCAGTAGAACTGATCAGTCAGGCAAAGGAACTAGGTAGTCTGAACGATCAACTGGAATCCTCAAATGATTCTGAAACAGATTCCTCCGTTGATTCTTCACAGGATGTACAGGAAGAAGGGACTATTTCTCCTTCCCATTCTTTTGAGTCTTCCACTGACGAAAGTCTGAACAGTCTTCTCTCTCAGATTAAACCGCTCCTTCCTCAGAACAATGGCACCTGGTCCGTATATGTATGCAACCTTATGAAAAATACAGAAGGTGTGATTAACGATCAGCCCATGCAGGCTGCCAGTCTGATCAAACTTTTTATTATGGGTACTGTTTACGAAAATTATGAATCTCTCTCCGAAACTTATGGTGCTGATACACTGAACAGTTATTTGAATTCAATGATTACCGTAAGTGATAACGATGCGGCAAATAAACTTGTAAATATGCTTGGTGATGGCGATGATGAAGCCGGTATGCGTGCTGTGAATGCATTTTGTGCTTCTCATGGATACTCCAGCACTTCAATGGGACGTCTCCTTCTCCAGAGTAATGAATATGGTGATAATTACACTTCCGTCAGTGATTGCGGTCATTTTCTGAAGGAAATCTATCAGAGCAATGCCGGCACTGCCGAATCCACTCTTGCGCATACAGATGCAATGTATTCTCTTCTCAAAATGCAGCAGCGCAGAAATAAAATTCCTGCCAACCTTCCAGATGGAGTAAAAGTTGCCAACAAAACCGGAGAGTTGGATGATGTCGAAAATGATGCCGGAATCATTTACAATACCGCCAAAAACATCGATCTGGTTGTCTGCTTTATGTCGCAGGAGCTCACCGACAGTAGTGAAGCACAGGCAGTAATCGCACAGGATTCTCGTCTGATCTATGGTTATTACAACGAATGATCATTTTTCACAGCAAAAAACCTGTCATTCCGAATTTTCGGTCTGACAGGTTTTTCTTATTCTTCTTGCTTATCTTCCTCATATGACATTTCCCAGATATCCGCAAAAACAGCAAGCGGACAATCTGTCAAAAGACACATCAGCAAAAAACATTCATATGGATTTACTATGTAGATCTCACTCATTCCGCATTTCTTAAGAATTTCCTGAATCTCCTCAAGAAAATGATGATAACGATTATACGGATCATCATCCTGCATCTCCTGTGAAATGATAAAGAACTCTAATGTAATCAGATCAAAGCGCTCTACTGGAAATTTATGATTCAATATACTGTTGATTCTCTGTCTGCTAAATCGCTTCTGACTGAAATGTTTCGCCAGAATAGATGCCGACATCTTTTTAAGATTTCCCATTTTATTTACAGGAATTCCACTGCAGATAACTTTTTCCACATCTGAATCCGTAATATCTGAAATATTCCACACCTTATTGCGGGATTTTTCCACCTCATCCCCCTGATACATCTTCGCGATGATTTCTTTTGCATGAGTAAGGAGACGGACAAATTCCTGATAGGCCTGACTTTTCTCGGACATCGGATCATCTGCTCCAACTTTCACATACGCCAGATAACGAAGCAGTTTATCCTCTGTATCAAGACAGATTTTTCCCGAATAAACCTGTGGAGCTTCTGTATAACTCTCATCTGGTTCCAGCTCTTCATAGCATTTCTTAAGTTCTTCTGCCCTATGATAACCAAGCTGCTGCGAATAACAGTACCAGTAGATTACCTCATCCGGATTATGGAAATCAAAATCCTGTTCCCGCAAAACCCTTGTCAGAAAATCAGATACATCTTCTGCACTCATACGCAAACCGAACCCCAGTAAAAAGACCGTCTCTCTTTTAACGGAAGCCTGTGTCAGCCAGTTATTTACCAACGATGTTAGTTTTGTCGAAGTTGGATTCATAGATTTCGGTGTACAAGTCTCATGAAATGATTCGATCACAATATCTCTGTAAATATCCTGTGTAACTTCGTTATAAGGTTCTTCCAATCCTGCACGTTCATAAATATAACGTTTCAGATGATCTCCAAAAGACACGAGTTCCATTTCTTTATATAAATAATGAAAAATAACATCTGCATCCTCATCCTCAAAGCCATCCAGACTGACAACCTGACGAAATCTCTGTGCAGCTTTTCTCGTAAATTCAAAGTCTTTTACAGAATCAAATGCCACTGTCTGCTCAAAATCAAGATCCTGCATTCTGTTTTTCATTATATATCACCCTCATTCTGCCTGTGAAACCAATTTAACACTCGTCTGAACATCTTGCGTGGCTGCTCCATGATCTCACATAAAACAACTGTAATATTATCTCTTCCACCCTTTTTCAGAGCTCTGTCCACGAGAATCTCTACGGTTTTTGCCACTGGAATATCCCTGCTGAGTATATCCGCAATTTCTCCGTCTGAAAGCATATCTGTGATTCCATCAGAACAAAGCAGGAAGCGATCCCCTATTTTAATTTCCTGCCTGCTGATCGACGGTTCCAGCTGCAGATTTTCTTCTTCCATCCCAAGATACTGTGTTAATGGTGCCTTTCCAAACAAACTGCGCCCCAGGACGTGGTCTTGTGAAATCTGATAAAATTTCTCGCGGTCTGATTTATAGATCCGGCTGTCTCCAAGATTGCAGCTATAAACAGCATCTTCTGCAAAGGCAAGTAATGCTGCCGTTGTTCCCATGCTGTTGATCTTATTTGTCCTGCCGTAATCGCAGATAGCCTGATTCATGCTTTCACAGATTTCATTCAGGAATTCTTCCGGATCATTCCGTATTCCATCTTTTGCAGTTTTAAAATGTTCTCCACAGGCTTCTGCCGCAAGAAAAGCAGCCATCTCGCCACAGCTCTCACCTCCCATGCCATCAAAAACAGCAAGCAGCGGATATTCCGATTGTTTCATATATCCGCTTCGAATATGGCTCATTCCCTGATTCTGAGCCTCCAGACTATCACCGCAGCACCAGAAATTATCTTCATTATTATTGCGGATTTTTCCTATATGGCATGTATATGCATATTCAATCTGATAGGCCATATTCCGTCCTTTCTTATGATGCTGAATTTTCTGAGCTGCTGTCTGAAGAAAGATTCAGTTCATTCTTATATTCCTCTGCACGATTCAGATACTTTTCGCCTCTGCTGACGTATTCATCATTATTTGTCTCATTGTCATGACAACGGTTATTTTCATCAATCCATCGGACAAGCTTTCCATCATCATAATAATAACGGTCTATTTTCTGCTGTCCTTCTTTTATATCTCCGGATGTACTGCTGTCTGACCAAATATATGCAAAAAACAGTTCATTCTTCCAGTAATAGTATTCTTCATACTGATTATCCTTCGAAAGGGATGGATAGATAAGGATCTTCCTTACCTGCCAGCTGCCATCATCCAGCTGTTTCAGGTAGCTGATCTTTCCATCCTCTTCTGAACCGATCCAGCTGTAATCATTCAGATTATCACTGATCTCTGTTGCCTGTGTCTGTATTTTTTCCAGTGTCTCCTGCAACTGCTTACTTTCTGCAGTCTGAACAGTTTCCGTTACAGACTGTTTCAAACGCTGCAGTTCCGCATTTTCCCTCAAAAGCCAGATAAATACACCCACGATCACACAGACTGCAGCAAACATGATAATAACCGCAGCAACCAGTGGCTCAAATTTCTTTTTTGCTCTCTTTTTGGCTTTTTTGGCTGATATCGGTCTTTCCTGATTGTTTTTGCGTACAATCACTGTCCCTTCTGTCTCTGCTTTCATTTGGGACTGCTGGATTGCTTGTTTTCGGTCTTTCTGTGATGTTCTTTGCTGAGATTTGTGCTGCACCTTCTGTGGATTTATTTTCCCCGGTACATGTTCAAGCTCCTGCGTTTTACGTACATGCACTGTTTTTGCAGATGAACTTCCTGTTTTTACTCTCTCCAATGCTTCACGAAATTCCTCTGCATTGGCATAACGTTCTTCCCGGTCAAACGCACATGCTTTGAGAATCACCTCCGCAAACGCATCGCCTGCTTCTGCCGGTCTAGGGAGTTTCTCCCCGGCCATACGTTTATTCAAAGCATTTTCTTTATCTCTGTATGTAATCAGCTGTTTTTCCAGGCTGATAAACGGAAGTCTGTTGTGATTCCGAAGTTTGTATAAAACAATTCCAAGCGAATAAATGTCTACTCTTGAATCATAAGCTTCACCTTTATACATTTCCGGAGCCATATAAGAATAGGTACCCTTCTTTGAAAGTCCGCTCATAGTGCGTTCCAGTTCACGGGCAATACCAAAGTCTCCAAGTTTAAATTCTCCAAACCTGGATACAAAAATATTTTCAGGTTTGATATCTCTGTGAATAATATTCTGACATTGACAGTATTCCAATGCTTTACACAGATCAATACCAAGGCGGATCACATCATCTTCCGAAAGTGCGCGTCCTGCACAATATTCCATAAAGCTGGTCAGATATTCCATCCGGATATAAATATCCCATCCAATGTCATCCAGATATTCTACTACTTTATAATCTTCAACAGAAACCACATGAGAATTTCCTCTGAAATATTCCATGGTACTGACTTCCTGAATACATTCATCAACAAGTCCCTGAAAATATTCTTTCACTGACTGTTCATTCGGGCTTTCAGAACGAACGCTGCTTAATTCCCCGGGATTTGAGGGAATCGTGATAACTTTAATCGCAGAATAAAATGTCGTTCCCTGCTCACTTCGACAAGCTTTATAAACTTTACCGAAAGATCCTTCTCCAATCTTTTCTGTAATCTTCCATTCCGGCCATACAGAAACCGGCAGTTGCTTATCCATCTTCCCCCTCCTTTCCCGGTAATCTCCTATATTTCAGAGTTTTTTATTTGTTTTAAATATTAATTAGCTTCATTATAGCATGCAAATAAATCCATGTCTGTAATTTTCGATATTCTTCCAGTTTTTTTCATACAATATTTATATTTTTCCATATAAAAATCCCCCGACCACCAAAATGGTCAGGGGATGTCTGTGAACAATAATTAATTATTCCTCTGTATCGTCAGTGTTTTCTTCTGCATTGATGATTTCATCGTCTGCAGCATCAACAGTTTCTTCCAGTGTGATCGTTTCTTCGTCTTCCGGAAGGCTTTCTGCAGTTTCTTCATCCACTGTCGGTGCCTCTTCCGGCATGCCTGTATCCAACTGGATATCTCTGTAACGTTTCAGACCTGTACCTGCTGGAATCAGTTTACCAATGATAACGTTTTCCTTCAGACCAACCAGATGGTCAACCTTACCTTTGATTGCAGCCTCTGTCAGGACTTTTGTTGTTTCCTGGAAGGATGCCGCTGACAGGAAGGAATCTGTTGCCAGAGAAGCTTTGGTAATACCAAGCATTACCTGCTTTCCTTCTGCCGGTTTCTTTCCTTCTTTCTCAAGGTTTTCATTAACTTCCTCAAATTCAAGAACATCTACAAGTGTTCCCGGAAGGAATTCTGTATCTCCATTGTCTTCGATACGAATCTTCTTCAGCATCTGACGAACCAGAACCTCGATATGCTTATCACTGATTTCTACACCCTGGAGACGATATACTCTCTGAACTTCACGGATCATGTAATCCTGAACAGCACGAACACCTTTAATTCTCAGGATATCATGTGGATTTACACTACCTTCTGTAAGTTCATCACCAGCTTCAAGAACCTGTCCGTCTGCAATCTTGATACGAGATCCATAAGGGATCAGATATGTCTTGGAATCTCCGTTCTCCGGATTTGTTACAATGATCTCACGTTTTTTCTTTGTGTCGTTGATGACAGCAACACCAGGGATTTCTGTGATAATAGCAAGACCTTTCGGTTTTCTTGCCTCAAAAAGCTCCTCAACTCGAGGAAGACCCTGAGTGATATCTCCACCGGCTACACCACCACTATGGAATGTACGCATAGTCAGCTGTGTACCAGGCTCACCGATAGACTGCGCAGCAATAATACCAACAGCCTCACCAACCTGAACAGCTTCACCAGTTGCCATGTTTGCACCATAACATTTTGCGCAGACACCAACTTTGCACTTACAGGTCAGGATTGTACGGATCTTAACTTCTTCGATCGGACCACCGTTTGCACTTACGCCTTCACTCATGATACGTGCAGCACGTCTTGGGGTGATCATATGGTTTGCCTTAACAAGAACTTCACCATCTTTATTTGTGATAGTCTCACATGCAAAACGACCTGTGATACGTTCCTGAAGGTTTTCGATTTCTTCTTTTCCATCCATGAAGCCTTTGACATACATACCAGAGATTTCCGGTCTGTTTTCGCAGCAGTCTGTCTCACGAACGATCAGTTCCTGAGATACATCAACCATTCGTCTGGTCAGGTATCCAGAGTCGGCTGTACGAAGTGCTGTATCGGACATACCTTTACGAGCACCATGTGCAGACATGAAGTATTCCAGTACTTCAAGACCTTCACGGAAGTTTGACTTGATAGGAAGCTCGATCGTATGACCAGTTGTATCGGCCATCAGACCACGCATACCTGCAAGCTGTTTGATCTGTTTATCAGAACCACGGGCACCGGAGTCAGCCATCATGAAGATATTGTTATATTTATCAAGACCATCCAGAAGTGCTTTTGTAAGCTCATCATCAGTCTTCTTCCATGTTTCAACAACTTCTTTGTAACGCTCTTCTTCAGTAATAAGACCACGCTTATAGTTCTTTGTGATTTTGTCTACGATATTCTGCGCATTCTGGATCATCTCAGGTTTCTGAGGCGGCACAGTCATATCAGAAATGGATACGGTCATCGCTGCACGTGTAGAGTACTTGTAACCTGTAGCCTTGATAGCATCAAGAACTTCTGCTGTCTTGGTAGCTCCGTGTGTATTAATAACTTTTTCCAGAATTTTCTTCAGCTGTTTCTTACCAACCAGGAAATCAACTTCCAGAAGAAGTTCATTACCCGGAATGCTTCTGTCTACGAATCCAAGATCCTGAGGAAGGATTTCATTAAACAGGAAACGTCCAAGTGTAGACTCTACAATACCAGTCATTTCTGTTCCATCAGGCATTGTCTTTGTGATACGAACCTTAATTCTGGACTGAAGAGTAATAACCTTATTTTCATAAGCAAGAATTGCTTCATTAACGCTCTTGAAGAACTTACCTTCTCCCGGATTTCCAGGTCTCTCCTGTGTCAGGTAGTAGATACCAAGGACCATATCCTGTGAAGGAACGGCTACCGGTCCACCATCTGAAGGTTTCAGAAGGTTGTTCGGTGAGAGCAGAAGGAAACGGCACTCTGCCTGAGCTTCCTGAGAAAGTGGAAGATGAACAGCCATCTGGTCACCATCGAAGTCAGCGTTGAACGCAGTACAAACAAGTGGATGAAGCTTGATAGCTTTACCTTCTACAAGAATCGGCTCAAACGCCTGGATACCCAGACGGTGCAGTGTAGGTGCACGGTTCAGCATAACCGGATGTTCTTTGATAACATCTTCGAGGACATCCCAGACTTCCGGCTGAAGTTTTTCAACCATCTTCTTAGCATTCTTGATGTTATGAGAAGTTCCGTTTGCAACCAGCTCTTTCATTACGAAAGGTTTGAACAGTTCGATTGCCATTTCTTTCGGAAGACCACACTGATAGATTTTCAGTTCCGGTCCAACGACGATAACAGAACGTCCGGAGTAGTCAACTCGTTTACCGAGCAGGTTCTGACGGAAACGTCCGGATTTACCTTTCAACATGTCGGAAAGGGATTTCAGGGCTCTGTTTCCAGGGCCTGTTACCGGACGGCCACGACGACCGTTATCAATCAGAGCATCTACAGCTTCCTGAAGCATACGTTTCTCATTGCGGACGATGATGTCCGGCGCACCCAGCTCCAGAAGACGTTTCAGACGATTGTTACGGTTGATAATTCTTCTGTACAGATCATTCAGGTCAGATGTTGCAAAACGTCCACCATCCAGCTGTACCATAGGACGCAAATCCGGCGGAATAACCGGGATTGCAGTCATGATCATCCACTCAGGACGGTTTCCTGATTCGCGGAAAGACTCTACAACTTCCAGTCTCTTGATGATTCTGGCACGTTTCTGTCCGGTTGCATCAACAAGTTCAGCTTTCAGTTCAGCAGCGTCTTTTTCAAGATCAATTGCTTTGAGCAGTTCCATAATGGATTCTGCTCCCATACCTACACGGAAATTATATCCATATGCTTCACGAGCATCCTGATACTCTTTCTCTGTAAGTACCTGCTTGTACTGAAGTCCGGAATCAGCCGGATCCAGTACGATATAGTTAGCAAAGTATAAAACTTTTTCCAATGTTCTCGGCGACAGATCAAGGATCAGTCCCATACGGGACGGAATACCCTTGAAATACCAGATATGGGATACCGGAGCAGCAAGCTCGATATGTCCCATACGTTCTCTTCTGACAGATGCTTTTGTAACTTCTACACCGCATCGGTCGCAGACAACACCTTTATAACGGATTTTTTTATATTTACCACAATGGCACTCCCAGTCCTTACTTGGCCCGAAAATTCTTTCACAGAAAAGTCCGTCCTTCTCCGGTTTCAGAGTACGGTAGTTGATGGTTTCCGGTTTCGTTACCTCACCTCTGGACCACTCTCTGATCTTCTCAGGGGACGCCAGTCCGATCTTGATGGCATCGAAAGTCATTGGCTGATATGTTTCATTTGCTGTGGTTGATTCTGCCATGTATTCTTTCCCCTTTCTACTCGTTGTCTTCATCATCGTAGGACTCGTCGAAGTCAATGAAATCATCATCGTCTTCCTCATCCTCTTCAACATCTACAAGTTCTTCACCTTCGAATTCCTGTTTGGTGTAACCATGTTTTCCGAAGGACTCTTCTTCTCTGTGATGTCTGCTGTCACCTTCGATTACAGAACGAAGGTCTGTATCACCATAATCTACTGTTTCCAGCAGATGTACTTCTGTATTGTCATCTCTGAGGACTTTGACATCCAGACCCAGAGACTGAAGTTCTTTCAGAAGAACTTTGAAGGACTCAGGGATACCTGGTTCAGGAATATTGTCGCCCTTGATGATTGCTTCATAAGTCTTAACACGTCCAACAACGTCATCGGACTTAACTGTCAGGATTTCCTGCAGTGTATACGAAGCACCATATGCCTCCAGAGCCCAAACCTCCATCTCACCGAAACGCTGTCCACCAAACTGAGCTTTACCACCCAGAGGCTGCTGTGTAACAAGTGAGTAAGGACCTGTAGAACGTGCATGGATCTTATCATCAACCAGATGATGCAGTTTCAGGTAATGCATGTGTCCGATTGTTACACGACCGTCGAAGTATTCACCTGTACGTCCGTCACGGAGCTGTACTTTACCATCTCTGGAAATCGGAACACCTTTCCACAATTCTCTGTGATCTTTGTGTTCATCCAGATATTCCATAACATCAGGTGCAAGTGTATCCTGATATTTTGCACGGAATTCTTCAAAATCTTCAATATTTACATAATCATTTGCCAGTTCCAGAGTATCCTGGATATCAATTTCACTCGCACCATCAAATACCGGTGTGGAAACGTTGAATCCAAGTGCTTTGGCAGCAAGACTTAAGTGGATTTCAAGGACCTGACCGATATTCATACGTGAAGGTACACCCAGTGGGTTCAGTACGATATCCAGTGGACGTCCGTTCGGCAGGAATGGCATATCCTCAACAGGAAGTACACGGGAAACAACACCCTTGTTACCATGACGACCAGCCATCTTGTCACCAACAGAAATCTTACGTTTCTGAGCAATATAAATACGTACTGCCTGATTTACTCCAGGAGACAGCTCATCGCCATTCTCTCTTGTAAATACTTTGGCATCTACGATAATACCATATTCTCCGTGAGGAACTTTAAGGGAAGTATCACGAACTTCTCTTGCTTTCTCACCAAAGATTGCACGCAGAAGACGTTCTTCTGCTGTCAGCTCTGTTTCTCCCTTAGGAGTAACTTTACCAACAAGAATATCTCCGGCACGGACCTCAGCACCGACGCGGATAATTCCTCTGTCATCCAGATTCTTAAGTGCATCATCACCGACACCCGGGATATCACGAGTGATTTCCTCTGGTCCAAGCTTGGTGTCACGGGCTTCTGCCTCATATTCCTCAATATGGATAGATGTATATACATCATCCTGAACAAGTCTCTCACTTAAGAGAACCGCATCCTCGTAGTTGTAACCTTCCCAGGTCATGAATCCGATCAGCGGGTTCTTACCAAGTGCGATCTCGCCATCCTTTGTGGACGGTCCGTCCGCGATAACCTCGCCTTTCTCCACTCTGTCACCCTTGAATACAATTGCTCTTTGATTGTAGCAGTTGCTCTGGTTGCTTCGAAGGAATTTTGTAAGTTTATATTTTTTCAGTTTTCCATCATCCTGGCGGATCTGGATTTCTGCTGATGTTGAACGCTCAACAACTCCTGCTTCCTCAGCGACTACACATACTCCTGAGTCAACAGCCGCTTTTTCTTCCATACCTGTTCCGACTACCGG
>ENA-ORSM01001945-ORSM01001945.1-human-gut-metagenome-genome-assembly--contig:-NODE-1945-length-15415-cov-6.202865_pt1 | contig 15415 bp, 15 predicted proteins | sample MGYA00241903_ERZ509170 | MGnify/ENA primary metagenome ERZ509170 (study PRJEB26280, sample SAMEA2338784) | human gut metagenome | biome: human gut; feature: human-associated habitat; material: faeces...
GAGGCACCCATTCTGGTGCCTTATAAAAAGGATATGCTCTAAATTGAGTATTAACCATCTATTTATAATTCTGCAGAATGGTGTGGAAGGACTCTATATATAAATCAAGAATGGGTGGAGTTTTGCATACAAAACAAAGTTATATATGACTTAATATTTGTTCTTAGTCATGAAGCTCGTCATATCTATCAACATAATGTCATTGCAGATTTCAACAAAAGAGGTAAATCATGTGAACTTCCTGCTATCATAAAGCAATGGGAGAAAGAGTTTTCACACTATATTCGAAATGAAGGTGATGAAGATAGTATGAACAAGAATACCAGCCAGCAAGTTGAAATAGATGCCAATGCTTTTGCAAATTGTATACTTATAAAAAAAGGGTTGGAAGCAAGAATCAAACCCGAACAGGAGTATCTTATGACAAAAGCAATAAAAGAAATGGCTAGAAAATTGTGGAACGCAGAAGTCTTCTAGTGTCTATATTATCATTTACAATATAAGTGATGGATAATAAATTGTCGAAAAATGCTCTTATAGCTAAGAATACATTTCTATTATATATCCGGTCTTTATTTGGGCTTGTTGTATCCTTATATACTAGTAGGGTTATACTTAATTCTTTAGGAATAGACGATTATGGTATATACAATGTCGTAGGTGGTATAGTAGCAATGTTTTCATTATTATCTAATTCTTTATCTGCTGCTATAAGTCGCTATTTGACTTTTGAATTAGGAGGAGGAAATATAAACAAGTTACGCATTGCCTTTTTTTCGTCTATAGCTATACAAATAGGTTTAGCATTAATAATTTTCCTTTTAGTGGAGATTTTGGGTATATGGTTTTTGAATCATTATATCAATATTCCGACAGAAAGGTTGGAAGCTGCACATTGGGTTCTTCAATGCTCTGCTATTACTTTTGTTATTGGATTGATGAGTGTACCTTATAATGCTGCTATTATAGCACACGAAAAGATGGTTTTCTTTGCATATATCAGCATTTTAGAGCAAGTTTTAAAACTAATAGTCGCATTCTTACTATATATATCACCATTTGACAAGCTTAAAATATATGCTGTTCTTTTAGTAATTGTTTCAATATTAATTCGTACTATCTATGGTATGTATTGTAAAAGGAAATTTGAAGAATGTAACGGTAAAATTATAATAAATAAGCCTTTCATTCTTGAAATGGTAGGCTTTGCCGGATGGAATTTTTTGGGAGCTGGTTCAGGTGTATTAATGACACAAGGGGTTAATGTCTTAATGAATATATTCTTCACTGTAGCGGTTAACGCTGCTAGAGGTATAGCTACACAAATAGAAGGAGTTGTTATGAATTTTGTGAACAACTTTACAACAGCTATCAATCCTCAAATTACCAAATCATATGCTTCTGGAGATAGAGAATGTCTATTCCAACTTATCTATAGAGGATCTAAATACTCATTTTTTTTGGTCTTGTTTTTTGCATTACCCATATCGTTAGAAACAGATAGCATTTTAATGCTTTGGCTTGGACTTGTTCCTGCATACACCTCTCAGTTTGTCAGACTCTCATTATTGGTAGCCTTATTGTCTGTAATTTCTAATACGTTGGTTACCGCTATGCTTGCTACTGGAAATATCAAAAAATATCAGATTGTGGTAGGTGGAACAGGAATGCTTGTTTTCCCATTGGTTTACATTGCCTATTATGTAGGAATGCCTCCAGCAATTTCTTATGTGATAACATTCCTAATTTTTATAGTTCAGTTGTTTTATAGATTATTATTATTGCGTTCTATGATACAGCTTTCTGTATGTTGTTTTTTGAAACAGGTATTGCTTAAAGATGTTTATGTATTAGTTCTTTCTTCTATTGTGCCTATAATGTTACATCTGTATTTGCCCATAGAGAATGGATTATTCAAGTTATTGATTATTTGTTTTGCTTCCGCATTAACTACTATCATATCTATTTTTTATTGCGGATGTGATCAAAAGGAGAAGGCATTTGTACGTCAAAAACTGTCCATTTTTAAGTATAAAATTTTATAAAAGTTATTATAATGTCTTATTTATATGCGGTCAAGAATTTAGTTATTAAACTATTTTCAAAACGTCCCATAGTAAAAAAAGTTCAAATAGTCCAACTTCACACGTCAAATATGCTTGAGGGACGAACAGCCTTGATTACTGGTGGAACGAGTGGTATTGGTTTTGCAATAGCACAAGCTATGTTATCAGCTGGAGCCGAAGTCATAATTACAGGTCGTCATGAAGAACGCTTGCAAGAAGCGTCGTTACGCCTGCATCAGATGCTTCCCTACACGGCACACTTGCTTCATTGTATGGAGATGGATAATTTAAAAACAAATCTTTTTGCAGTGAAATTTGAGGAGGCAATATCTTTGACTTCTAATAAGAAAATAGATATTTTGGTCAATAATGCAGGTGTGCAGAGTGGGGCTTTTGGTTCTACGACAGAAGCACAATATGACTTAGTGCTTGATACAAATTTAAAGGCTGTTTATTTCCTTTCGCAGCTATTTGCTCAATATATGCGCAACAACCGGATTCATGGAAATATATTGAATATTGCATCTTCCAGTAGTCTGCGTCCAGCAAACTCTCCATATATAGTTTCAAAATGGGGGATAAAAGGACTGACATTAGGATTAGCGAAAATGTTAATACCTTATGATATAGTGGTAAACGGGATTGCACCAGGACCTACTGCAACTCCTATGTTACATAGAGATGAAATGCAAGGAATTGAAGACGATAGTAACCCTATGAAAAGGTTGGTTTCACCCATTGAAATAGCTAATATGGCTGTAGTTCTAACTTCTGGTTTAGGTCGTTCTATTGTGGGTGATACTGTGTATATGACTGGAGGTGCCGGTGTAATAACTATAGATGATGTAGAATGTAATTTAAAATGATATGGGAATAAAAAATTACTCATCAGAAAGAAATGTACAAATAATCATAGCTTTATTAAAAGCCCACCAAATTCGGAAGGTCGTTGTGTCTCCTGGGGCTACTAACGTTAGCTTTGTTGCCAGCATTCAATCAGACCCTTTTTTTGAAATGTATTCAGTAGTGGATGAACGATCAGCTGCATATTTTGCCTGTGGACTTTCAAAAGAGTCGAAGGAAGCAGTTGTACTGAGTTGTACCGGTGCTACTTCATCACGTAATTATATGCCTGGATTGACCGAGGCATTTTATGCAAAATTGCCTATTTTGGCTATTACCTCATCAATGACTATAAGTCACGTAGATCATCTATACGCTCAATCTACAAATAGATCTACTCCACCTGTTGATGTGGTAGTAAAATCATTTGTACTTCAACCTGTGAAAGATGCAGATGATGAATGGGATTGCACCATTAAAGTGAATAAGGCTATTTCTTATCTGACTCTAAATGGGGGGGGGCCGGTTCATCTTGATTTGAGCACACAGTTTTCTATGGATTTTTCTGTTACAGAAATAGCTCCTGTAAAAATGATTACACGTATTGATGCAGAAGATTCATTTCCTAAAATGCCTGAAGGACGAATTGCTATTTTTATTGGTGCTTATTCGAAAATGTCTAAAGAATTGATAAATCAGATTGATTGTTTTTGCGCTGGGTATGATGCTGTTGTTCTTTGTGATCACACAAGTGAATATAATGGTAAATACAGAGTGTTATCAGCGTTGTATGGAGCACAAGAAATATACAATTGCAAACTATTACAACCTGAATTATTGATACACATGGGAGAAATATCCGGTGACTATTATACAATTGGCTCCCTTCGTCCCAAAAATGTTTGGCGTGTGAACGAAGATGGTGAATTTAGAGATAGGTTTCAAAAATTATCCCATGTATTTAAAATGAAAGCTAGCACCTTCTTCCAATATTATACACAAGGATTATCTTTGGGAGGTGACAGTTATTTGACAGCGTTCAAACAAGTTAATGCTACACTATATGAACAAATACCTGAACTTCCATTTTCTAACATTTGGATAGCTTTCAAAATGGCAAATAGAATACCGCAAGGTTCTGTAGTTCATTTAGGAATATTACAGTCCCTTCGTTCCTGGAATTTCTTTGAGTCAGACCAATCTGTACGATTTCATAGTAATGTAGGAGGGTTTGGGATAGATGGGAATTTCTCAACATTAGTTGGAGCTTCTATTGTTCACCCTGAAACATTATACTTTGGTGTAGTAGGTGACTTGTCATTTTTTTACGACCTTAACATAATAGGAAATCGCCATTTAGGTAATAATATTCGGTTATTGATAATAAACAATGGCAAGGGAGTGGAATTTCGTACATACGGGCATCGGGCTTCAATCTTTGGTGAAGACACCGATTCATATATTGCAGCAACCGGACACAATGGGAGTCGGTCATCTGCGCTTATCAGGGATATTGCAAAAGATCTTGGTCTTGTATATTTATCTGCTCATGATAAAAAATCTTTTTCTCAGCAAATAGATACTTTTGTTAATTCTCAAATAGGCAAATCGTCTATTGTCTTCGAAGTTTTTACCGATACAGAAGATGAAGTAGAATCCTTGAAATTATTACGTCATATATTTGAAGACAAACAATATGACATAAAAGAAAGAGCTAAGGAAAAAATCGTTTCTGTAGTAGGATTAAATACTATAAAAAATATTAAGAAAATATTCAAGTGATGAATAAACGGATTGGAATCATAACTTATCATCGAGCCAATAATTTTGGTGCAGTTTTGCAATGTTATGCATTACAAACGACATTAATTAAAATGGGATATGAAGCATTTGTAATAGACTATAGACAACCATTTACAGAATTGATTTATAGCCCTTATCGTTGGGATGTTGTAAAAAAAGGTTTGCTAGCCCCTCGTTTGTTAGGCGGATATTTATTTAAGGCATTTCCTAAACTTTATAAGCGAGCTTATCTATATAATCAATTTCGTAATAAAAGCTTGTATTGTACCAATCCCATAAGACAAGCATCAGAGATGCCTCAGGATTTAGACGTTTATTTGATCGGTTCTGATCAGATGTGGAGTTTGCATCCTACCAATGGTGTTATTGAGCCTGTGTTCTTTGGAAATTTTCCAATTCCCAATGGTAGTTCAATTCAAGGCTATGCTATCAGTTCGAATATAGTCTCCCTTCATACGCTTGGAAATGAATATCTAAAACAAGCTGTGAATCGCTTTAAAAGACTCTCATTTCGCGAGAGTCTGATTAGAGATGAGGTGGAACAAATGACAGGAGTTCGCGGTGAGGTAGTGTTAGACCCGTCGTTGCTTCTTGATTATGAAGACTGGAATAAGCTAACTTCTGAATCTCCTATCAAAGAACCGTATTTGCTGACCTATTTTTTGAGCGATGATACAGATAATATTGATTTCCGAAATAAAGTAGAAGCATTTGGGAAAAGAAATGGATTGCGAGTTGTGGATATGTATGATATAGCTTATTCACCCATTGCTTTTTTAAATACAATAAAATATGCTTCTTTAGTTTTTGCTGCAAGTTTTCATGCAACGGCATTTTCTTTATTATTTAAAAAGAATTTTTATTCATTTCGTAGCACAGATGGTAGAGATATACGATATATAAACTTGCTAAATGCTTTGAATTTGTCCCAACGGGTGATTTCGGTTGATGATATAGACTCTTTGCAGTTAGTTGATGTGGATTATGCTAAGTCTCATTTATTATTAAATGATTTGCGAAAACATTCTTTTCAATTTCTTGAAACGCTATGATAAATATTAGGCCTAAAGTTAGTATAGTAGTTCCTGTATATGGAGTGGAAAATTATATTGAACGGTGTGCTCGCTCTTTATTTGAACAGACATTGGACGATTTAGAGTACATCTTTGTAAATGATTGCACTCCAGATAATTCTATGCTAATTCTATATCAAGTATTAGAGGAGTTTCCGCAGCGCAAGAAGCAGGTGCGCATTATCAACCAATCACATAACATGGGAGCGGCTAAAGCTCGTGAGGTTGGTATCAAGGCTGCTACCGGTGAATACATTATCCACTGCGACAGTGATGACTGGGTGGACTGCGATATGTATCGCCAAATGTATGAAAAAGCCAAGGTTGATAACCTCGATTATGTGATATGCCGTTCCATCTATTATACGGATGGCATTAACCACACCCTTGTGACCAACAACATATCCGACAACAAAGAGCAGTTTATAGAAGACATGCTCCATAGCGAGACGACAGTTTCGCTATGGAGCCGCCTTGTAAAGGCGGCTACATATCAGTCAGACAGAATACTAATTCCCTGTGGGCATATGATGGAGGATCGTGTTTATTCTATCCAAATTGCGTATTTATCCAAAAGTTACGGATATGTGGAAGGACCTCTATATTATTATTTCCAACACGTCGATTCCGTGTGTGGAAGGAAGGATGAAACCTCGCTGGTACGTAATTTTAAGGATGCCGCTGGGAACATGGCGGTCATTGAAAAATTCTTCAAGAGAGAAGGTGTATATACACGCTATAGTAAAGCATTGTGTCAGGCGAAGTTCGTAGTGATGGGATTCCTAATGCCCCTGCTTGAAAAGAGTAACAAGTACCGTAATATATGGATGAACACATTCCCCGAGGCTGTAAAGGCTATCTGGCAATCGCCCATGATTGGATTTTCGCTGAAAGTGAAATCATTTCTGATATATACAGGTATATGTCCGGTAATATACCGACTAAAAAGAATCATATTAGTATGGCAAAAGTAAGATTATGCCCTGCATGTGGGCTACCTTGAAGGATGCTCGCCTATCTATAACTATGATATTAATCCAGACAGTATTTCACACCGGCAGGATGACAATGCTGATCTGCGACGTTGTCACGATGCCCATACTAATACAGAGATTGCGTTTCGTTTTACCATAGACAAAGACTTCTACAAGCAATATGAGAAAGAATTCCTGTTGCTGAAGACCAATGTGCGCGGATTCTTGATGTCACTTATGAAACGAAGCAACCGATACTATATGGAGTGGCTAAATTGCTTTCCAGAGCTGAACAGACATTACCTGTTCTTGGCAGAGGTACCTGTATCGCTGAAAGTAGTCTTTTGCTGACTCTCTGCAGAACTTATCCATATATCTGCAAGCTACGCAGCTTTTTACACCGATAAAATACGATAAATATATGACTTGGAACAACATACAGTGGAAAATCAGGATGTTTTTATTTGATTGTTATCAAATGTTAACGGGGGGGGTGGATAAAGATGTTTCAATATTTTGCAATAACTGTATTGGTGCTTTTGTAGCGCATGATTTCAGGCTGCCATTTAATAGCCCAACTGTAAATCTGATGATTCCACCCTCTGACTATATTGAATATATAAGCCATATGGATGAGTATAGGAACATGGATATGATTTCGATAGATAGTGACAAAAGTTGGCCGGTAGCATTGTATGGTGGAAAAATCCACATTCATCTTATTCATTACCGCTCTGTGGATGAAGGTAAGAAGGCCTGGCTTCGTAGAGAAAAAAGAATTAATAAAGAGAAAAGATTTTATATCCTTGTAGAAACCGATGGATGCAGTTACGAAGACTTGAAACGTTTCGACAATCTGCCGTTTAAATATAAGGTAGCTCTTGTGCATAAATCATATACAGATATAAAATGCGCATTCAAGATTAATGGATATGAGAGGATTGGTGCAGTAATTGACTCTTATCGTTTTCATCCTATACTACCTACGCGGAAGTATGATCAGTTTAACTGGATGAAATTCTTAAAACAAAATTGATATGATACCCAAAAAAATACATTTTTGCTGGCTAAGTGGAGAAGAATTTCCTCCTTTCATCCAGCATTGCATTGACACTTGGAAACTTGTATTGCCCGATTATGAGTTAATACTTTGGGACACCAATCGGTTCGACATCAACCGTGTCGCTTGGGTGCAAGAGGCTTTTGCTGCCAAGAAGTATGCTTTTGCAGCCGACTATATCCGATTATACTCTGTCTATACGGAGGGGGGGATTTATCTTGACTCTGATGTGGAAGTGCTGAAACGATTTGATGATTTGTTACAATACAAATCGTTTATAGGCTTTGAAGCCGCTACAGAGAGTGTGGAAGCTGCCATATTCGGAGCTGAGGCAGGTTGTGAATGGTGCAAGAAAGCTATGGAATTTTATCATGATAAACATTTTTGTATGGATGAATACGGAGGTGTTAAGCTGGATTTCATTGCACCTAATATCTTTCGTTTAGCTTTAATATCGGTTTTTCAGGATTTTCCTTTAAAGATACCTGCTAATCCTATATTGCTACAGAAAAATCAGGATAGTATTTATGTATGTCCTGCCGAATATTTTTCACCATTAAAATATGATTTAGAAAAAAGCAATGGTAGCGAAAATAAATTAGCGTTAAAGTATCGATCCAATCCCAATACTTATTGTATTCACTGTTTTACAGCTTCGTGGGGAGTAAAAGTTCCCATGTATATTCGTGTTTGGGACTATCTCAAACGTCGTTTCTTAAAAAAGTTTCTTAAAAAAATATGATGGCTACTGCTTCTGTTCGTAATTCAAGTATTGAATTACTTCGTATATTCACAATAGGGTCTGTTTTGCTGGGGCATTCCTTTGGACATGGTGCTCATGGTTCAGTTCCTTATGATAGTTTAATGTCAATGCTTGGAGTATGTATTAATACATTTGTCCTTATCTCGGGCTATTATGGGATAAATTTAAGAGTTAAATCATTTCTCAATCTCACGGGCATGGTTTTATTTTATTCATTGCTGTCTTCTTTGTTAAATATTGTTATATTCCAGGGGGGGGTAAACGTGAATTATATAGTAAGTGCATTCTTACCCATATCCCATAATCACTTTTATTGGTTTATTTCTTGCTATTTGATTCTCATGCTCCTTTCTCCCCTTATCAATAGAGGATTACAAGCTTTAAGTAATCAGAATATTCTGTTGATCATTGGAATTCTTGTCTATATTAATTGTATAACCGGATGGCTGTTTAAGAATGGAATTAACTCTAATGGTTTTAATACGATGCAGATGATTTTTATGTATGTGGTAGGGCACGGTCTGCATCGTTTTGACACAGAGAAAAAAGGTAAATTGGTGTATTGGTTGATAGCTTATGTAGTGTTGTCGGTTCTTAATATGTTGACCAGTGAATACTTGCCTGAGCGATTTTCGGGCTACAATAATCCCTTGGTAGTACTGAAATCAATTGTCGCATTTTGCATTTTCTTAAGGATTCATTTCCAGAGCAAGATAGTCAACCGCATAGCAGCTTGTGTATTTCCTTGCTATCTGTTGCAGGAAGGTGCTGCCGGTCTTAGCTTTTATGACATACAATATCAAGTATGGGAGTTATTGCAAAATCCATTATACTATTGGTGCTTTGCCAATATTTGTGTTATTGGATTTTTTGTTTTGTCTATGCTTTTGGAGCCTATTAGAAAATTATGTATGAATCAGATTAATGATAGACTTTATACCACTCTGAAACTTCATCGGATAGATGATATTCTGAATAACACAACCAAACTATAAAAAGAGTAATGGTAGTAATGAAAGAAATAATATTTTATTCTTACGGTGACTCAAATAATGCTTCTACTTGGAGCAATGTTCCTTATTTGTTTGCAAAAGAACTGACAAATAGAGGTATTATTGTGCATAGGATAGATATTTCGCCCAATAAGTATATAAATAAAATATGGCAATTATCTGTAAGAAAAATTTTAAATTGCTTTTATCCTAAGCATGAATTCTCGTGGATTCGTACCGCTTTGTTCAGGTGGTTTACAGAGAGAAAGATAAAAAAGAGTGTTGATAGATTTCGCACTGCAGATTATTGTTTTTTTACCTGCTTTGATTATTACAATAGATATAATAGTATTCCATCTCTACTTTTTAGCGATTGGACTTATAATATACTTATTCAATCTCAATTAGGAAGAGAATTATATAGCATAGAGAAACGATTTGCAATTCAACAATCTGAAGCAATACACAATGCCAAGGCTGTGGTTTCATTATTTCCTAAAAGTGCAGCCATTATGCAAAAAACTTACCCAAATGCCAATATCAAATATTTAGGTGAGAATGTGATTAATAACCTTTATGGAAAAGAACTTCTGGTTGATGAACTGGTAAGCAGGAAAATGGAATCAAATGCGATTTTATTCATCGGACAGAAAAAATATATAAAAGGTGCCAACTTGTTGATAAATGTTTTGACATGTTTACGCAATAAAGGATGGGACTATCATTTAGATATTATAGGTATGAGTAATGATGATTTTGGGCATTTGCCTGATTTCGTTCATTGTCATGGATATCTTCATAAAGATATTGAAGAAGAAAACATACTTTATTATCGTCTTATGTCCGATGCAAAGGTGCTTGTTAATCCTACGCCTGTGTGGGCAGGGTTTTCATCGATGATAGAAGCCATGTATTTTGCTACGCCCATCATTGTTTCACCTTATGAAGATTTTGTAGCCATATTTGGACACAATATTTCTTTCGGATGTTACAACAGGGAGTTTGAAGTAAGTTCGTTAATGAATAATTTGGAATCTGTAATCAATAATCCTTCGTACGAATTCATGTGTCAAGAGGCTCATAGAGTTACTAAAGGTTTTACATGGAAAGCGTATGTAGATAGACTTTTAGATGTTTTATGAATGACTGCGAATGTACAAATAGAACTCATAATGTTACACTCTCGATAGCTAAGGCATTATGTATCATATTAATGGTAATTGGCCATTCCGGATGTCCTGCCTATTTGCATGACTGGATATATCTGTTTCATATGCCTTGCTTCTTTTTAATCAGCGGCTATCTGTTGAACGATAGAAATATTGAAAATTTAGGATATGGAATTAAAAAACGTTTTAAAAATTTATGGTATCCTTATGTGAAATGGTCTATTCTTTTTCTGTTACTACACAATGTTTTCTACTCTTGGGGCTTTTATCTTAATAAGTATTCAATGAATGAAATAGCTATTCATGCAGGTAAAACATTGTTTTTTTATGGTTCTGAACAGTTACTATGGCCATATTGGTTTTTATCAGCTTCGTTAATTGCGTCAATAATAGGATTGTTCTATTTAAAGTTTTTTCATTCCAACTTGCATTTAACACATATTAGTATAACGGGGGGGTAATGTGTGCGTTAATAGCAACATTTATAAATCACATACCAATAAGCATTCCCATGTTTGGCTCTGTCCAGTGGTTAGCAGCCTCTTTCTTTTTAACAGGATATTACTTCAAACGTATTCATGTATTAAAAATTCCATCCTATGTTGCAGTTCTATTATGCATCATTCTTGTTTTTATTCCAATTCTAGCTGTTGTTGATATTAATGCGAATGGAATGAATTGTCTAATATTTTTTTGTACGGGAATTATAGGAAGCATTGTGATTCTGAAGGCTTCAGAGCATTTAAGTAAGACGAGTTTATCAAGGAGTTTGGATTATATCGGTTCAAAAACTTTATATGTGCTTACATTTCACTTATTGGCATTTAAAATAGTGAGCTATTTGAAAATAGTTCATTATAATTGGGATTGGCATAAGTTACGGGCAATTCCTGTTATTGAAGATAATAATCAATATTATTGGATGTTGTATAGTCTTGTAGGATTGACTGTACCTCTCATGATACATCAACTGATACAAATATTATTCTGTAAATATTCATTAAAAAATGAACTGTAAATGATGCGTTATAGATACATAGATATAGTAAAAGGTCTGTCCATATTATGTATAGTGCTTTTACATTACGCAGTAGGTGCATTTCCTAATGAAATAAATGTTTTTATCGGCTCGTTTATGATTACGGCATTCTATGTTACCTCGGGGTGGATAGATGCAATGAATTCTAAGGTATTACCTTTGAAGACGTTTATTCGTAAGCGATTGGGACAGTTGGGAATGCCGTATTTATATTGGTCGTGTATCATTATAATATTTGATATTATACTATGGTCTGTTGATTATTACAACGCTAAGTATATAGCCAAAGAATTATATAAAACAATCACATTTAGAGGTATAGGAACATTGTGGTTTCTTCCTGCATTACTAGGGGGAGGGATTATTTGGCATTGGCTTAAACGGAAAACGAGGATAACTTTGCTATTGTTGTTGTTCTTTACTATTGTGTACCAAGGATTATACAATTATTATTTTGTAGGAAATGATGTTGAACTAGTCAGAATCATAGATGCACCATTTCGAACTGTTTATAACATTTCACATGCATGGGTGGGTATTGCTTTCGGCTACTATGCTTATAAATTAACAAAAATAACGACTCCTGTGTATTTGTTCTTAGCAGGGATAGTTTGTTTGACTGGTGCATATATATTTGCCAATTATTACTCATTCAGCATAGGCTGGTCATATTTTGCTCCCTTGTGGGGTCCATTAGGATTAATCTACCTATTTAAGTCCGTAGAAAAATACGATTTATTTGCTTATCTGAATTATTGGGGTCGAAACTCATTAAATCTGATGCTTACCCATTATTCTATCACTCTGGTCATAGTGCAAATTATATTTGATCATATTTTGCAGATACCTTTTGCTGGGAGAATCACACTTATAGCCTTTATCGCTTCTTTACCTGTGCAGCATTTATTCGTGTATCTGGTAAACAGATTTGCCATACAAACCTTAGGAAAATCAAAAAAATGATTAGTATATTAAAATATATAACTCTGCGCAATATAGCCGCATTTTTATTGATACTATTCTGTATTCAATACATTCCATTGGAAAGTAGAGATGGAGTAAGTTATCTCAAACTCTCTGTTTCTATGTTGTGTCCTTTTATCATCATGCTAAAATCTCCTTGGATAAGTAGACCCGTTATTCTCTTTTTAATATATTATTTTCTTGTATTTATAGCTGCTATAACTCATCCGGCTTCATTAAGGTGGTCGACTGTTATATTTGCTGCCACATTTATATTCACATATATTGCATATTATAATCTGATAGTCATAAATAAAGTGTTTTCAAAAGAGTTCTTTATACAATTAATGAAGGGATTGATCAAAGCTTATGCTGTTTTTATGATATTACAGCAATGTCTTCTCCTTTTTGGGATTAAAATTTTTCCTTTATTTAATTTAGTACAAGATTTAGGGCGAGGTATTGCCGGTAATTCATTAAGCTACGAGCCTTCTTCGGCAGCCGTGATTTTATCTTTTGCTTTCTTATCGCTGTTACGGATGTACGAACTTGAGGAGTGGAAAAAACTTACCTTTCATGAACTTTGGGAAAAAGACAAGTGGATAGTTATTTCCTTTATTTATACAATGTTTGGTTTGGTTAGTGGAACTGCCATGATAGGGCTTACTCTCATTGCGTTTTATTTCATTTCACCTAAGCATTATATCATAGCTGTACCTACCGTCCTTTTGGCTTTGGTATTATTCTTCTATATAGACTATTTGCCTTTAGAGCGTGCTAGAAATTCTTTTTTGGCTTTCCTTACTTTGGATAAGCAAGCGGTTATGAATGCTGATGGTAGTGCTGCTGCCAGAATAGTTCCTATTATAAATACGCTAACTAAATTAAACTTATTCTCTTTGGAAGGGTGGTTTGGACATGGAGTTGATTATGGTATTAGCAAATGGATATTTAGTGATCGCATAATGATAGGCGGTATAGCTGATTATGGTTTCTTAAGTTTTATTGTGGTGCAAATAGTCGTTTACACCTGTATGATACGTAAGATATTTTCATTGGAAACCCTCTTATGGATATTTTTGGGCATGATGACGTTAGGAAATGTCCCTATTAATTGGGGAGCTATGATGCTTTTTACAACAGTAAGATATTTTCAGATAAATGAATGCAAAAATTGATGTATCTATAATTATAGTGAACTATAACACCAAACAATTGTTGGCCAATTGTATTCAGTCTATTTATGGTCAAACCGATAAGATTTATTATGAGGTGATTGTAGTGGACAATGCTTCTTCTGATGGTTCAGAAGAATATATTAGGTTGCAATTTCCTAATGTTATTTGGATAAATAGCAGAGAAAATATAGGTTTTGGCAGGGCTAATAATTTGGGAGTTTCTCAGGCAACTGGTAAATATTTATTTCTTCTAAATTCTGACACTATACTAAAAAATAATGCAATCTTGATGTTTTATCAGTATATGGAATCCTATGCTAAAATAGACAAAATTGGCGCTATCGGTTGTTGGTTGCTCGATAATGGTGATAATCTAAATTTTAGTTGTGGTGAATTTCCAACTCCACGAAGTGAGTTCTCATATATATGGAAAAAAATTGTAAAAAGAAAGCCTATGGCACTCGCAACAAAAGATGTGGACTTTATAACTGGGGCTGACTTATTTTTGCCTAAAGACGTCTTTAGAAAAATGGGTGGTTTTGATTCTAATATCTTTATGTATTACGAAGAAACCGACTTACAGTATCGTATGACCAAGTCAAATCTAAAACGAAGGATAATAATGGGCCCCCAAATTGTTCATCTTGAAGGTGGAAGCTTTATTAAGAAAGGGCTGTCGTTTAATAGGTTTATGATGTCGCAAACAAGTTTCAATTATTATATAAGAAAACATTATTCGGGATTTGCGTATTACTGGTTCAGAGTTTCTCTTATAACAATTCGATTGTTATTGTTTATCACAACAGACTGGTCTATAAAAGAAAAATTAAAAGCTTATATGCTTGTGCTAAAAGGCAAACGTAAAGCTTGAATTAATAACTATTAGAAATGAAAAATATTTTAGTCTTGGCAGCTTTCATCTCTCCCACCAAAGGATCTGAGTATTCCGTGGCATGGAATTATGTAAAACACATGTCGAAATATAACCACCTAACAGTGGTGTATGGTGCGAGTGGGGATGTATTGGGCGATTGTGCGGAAATGGAACAGTTTGCTCTGGAACATTCTATGCCTCATGTAAAGTTTGTGCCGGTACATGCCAGTAAGATTACACATGCACTGAACTACCTTAATAGAAAGGGCATTTTCCCCTATTCTTTCTATGTAGCGTTTAAATTTTGGCAGAAGCAGGCTTATCAGGTGGCAAAGATGTTATTGGAAACAGAGCATTTTGACTTATGCCATATGGTAGGTCCCATCGGGTATCGTGAGCCTGGATATTTTTGGAAGCTGGGATTGCCCTATATGTGGGGGCCTATAGGAGGAACCAACAATTCTCCGTGGGCTTTGGTGAAACATCTGCCGTGGAAAGGGCGGTTAAAACATATATTCCGTTCTTCGGTCAACATTTTACAAATGTATAGTAGCTGTAGAGTGAAGAAGGCTTTGCATGAAACAGATTTACTGCTGACCGCTACCACGGAAAATCAAA
>ENA-ORSM01001946-ORSM01001946.1-human-gut-metagenome-genome-assembly--contig:-NODE-1946-length-15415-cov-4.859570_pt1 | contig 15415 bp, 8 predicted proteins | sample MGYA00241903_ERZ509170 | MGnify/ENA primary metagenome ERZ509170 (study PRJEB26280, sample SAMEA2338784) | human gut metagenome | biome: human gut; feature: human-associated habitat; material: faeces...
GCCGCGAACGCCCGTCTGCTGGAGCGTGCCCTGTTCTGGGCCTCCCACAACGAGGGCAAGTATGCGGCATACAGCTCGTCGAACCCCGAGTGCGAGGTCGCGGTGTTCGACAAGTCGGGTTGCTACTGCGTTGTCAACAACACGGATCGCGCGCAGTCCACGTATGTGGAGCGCGGCGACGGTCGCATCGAGCGCATCGAACTGGCGCCCAGCGGTATCGCCTGGCGCACCATCTGATCCGGTCGCATCATCGCTCCGGATCGGCGTGAACGAGTGAATATCGGGGTCATCGTCGCCTACTCCTTCGACGATGACCCCGATTTTTCATGCCGCCTGTCCATTGTGCGTACATGTACGCATCACCGGATGGGCGGCATAGGTATATTTATTACACGGTAAGCGTGCACAAGCGCGTCGCAACGCAGACAATAATCGCGGATACCCGCGGGGAATGAGGAGTCATGAGCGAGAAGATGGAAGCGGTCGCCACGTCGGAGGCACCTGTGGCGCTGGGCGCGTACAGCCAGGCGGTAAAGGCCAACGGGTTCGTGTTCGTGTCCGGCCAGCTGGGCATCGACCCCACGACCGGCGAACTGGCCGGAGACACCGCCGGTGAGCAGACCGCCCAGGCGCTGAAGAACATCAAGCAGATTCTCGACACGGCCGGCACCGGCATCGAGCACGTCGTGCGCGCGACGATCTACATGAAGAACGTCGAAGACTTCAAGGAAGTCGATGCCCGTTACGCCGACGTGTTCATCGGCTCCGTCAAGCCCGCCCGCGTTGCCATCGGCGGCAACGACATCCCCAAGGGCGCCCTCGTCGAGATCGACGCCATCGCAGTTCTGTGACGGTTCGCGGGGAATCCGAACAGTAACCCGCCTTCAACCAAAGCCGTAGCAGTGAGCCTCCACCAGATGCATGGTGGAGGCTCACTGCTGTGAGTCGTACTGCATAACCATGTTGCGCCGATGCTGATGGTTCCGTCGGATGCGGCGTATATGAAGGTGATTTGCGTCCGTAAGTGCGCAGGGTCGTCGTTCCGGCGCGAACATATGAACGCAAATCACCTTCGGTGAGCATCGCATCGGCCAGTTGGCTCTTCCAGCGCTCCAATAAGTAAGGTAAGTTAACAAATAGCGGAAGACTTCCGCGAGACAGTGTTGTCGCGACGGGAAAAATCGCTGTTCTTTGAGGGGATTTGCGCAGGTCTTTTCATGCATACCCATTGGTATATGGCGAAAATTTCTATTTTCCTTGGAAAATAATAATGTTAACAACACACGTTCTTGTATTTTGTTAAGAGTGTTATCATAGAAAACTGAGACGCGCGTGTCGGGCTTCCGTCATGCGTATCCGCTCAAGGTTAAGCCTTAGTGCTCCATGATGAAGGTAAGGAAATATGAGAAAACGAGTGGTTTCAGTGGCCCTTGCGGTTGCGCTCGCTGTCGCCCCACTGGGGGTGGTCAGCACAGCGTCCGCCGCGCCGCTTTCTGCAAGTGATTTGCAGACTCTCGCGCTCCGTTCAGCGGCTAGCTCCAATGACGCGAACGCCAACGATGTCGCCACCGTCGCGGACGATGCTGCCGTGAACGGCTGGACGATTGACCGCAACACCGCCAAAGGCGGCGAAATTCTTGCAGCCGGCACTGGCGATTATGCGGGATGGACTCATTTCAAGTCCACCTCCGCCAACGGCAATGCCACCAGCAGCAGTGGCTATCCGGCTGTCGCCATTAGCGGCAAGACGATTGACCTGACTCGGGCTGGAGAGTTCTCCATCAAGGTCAAGTCCCCGCAGGCTGGTTCCGCGAACCGTTTCGGCTTCTACCTCGGCTACAAGGATCCGGGCAACGCCCTGTTCCTGGGCTATGACAAGGGGGGCTGGTTCTGGCAGAAGTATGTCGGAGGCAATGGCGATTGGTACAACGGCACACGTGTCGCTGCCCCTGCCGCGAACGCTGAAATCACCGTCAACGTCTCCTGGACTGCCGCCAAGGTTGCCACGCTGACTATTGACGGACAGAAGGCGTTCGATGTGGATTACTCCTCGATGACCGCGCTGACCGACAAGCTCGCCATGAAGGCCGGCTCTTACTCCGGCACCAGCGAAGTCACTGATGTCTACTTCAAAAACTTCACCGTGGGTGAAGTCGCCAAGCACAACGTGACCGGCAAGGTCGTCGACGCCAGCGGCGCCGCCATCGCCGGCGCCGAAGTCGTCACCGGCAAGAACTCCGCCACCACCGCGGCGGACGGCACCTTCACCCTCACCGGCCTCGCCGCCGGCGACTACACGCTGACCGTGTCCGCCGAAGGCTACGATGACGCCACCAAGACCGTCACCGTCGCCGATGGCAATGCCTCAGTCGGCAACATCACGCTGAACAAGTCGGCCGAAGTCGCTACTGAGACGCTCTCCACCGCCGCCATGGACGTGCGCGTGAAGAAGAACTTCCCGTCCGTGTACGACTACACGATGAAGAAGCTCGACGGCAAGATCATGTACGGCCAGCCGAAGGACGTGCGCGTCATCACCATCAACGGCACCGACGTGACGCTGAAGGACTCCGACGTGACCTTCAAGAAGGTCAGCGCGACCGAGGCCCAGTACACGCTGAACGTCAAGAGCGGCGACAAGATCAACGCGGTCGTCACCGTGCAGATCAAGGTCGTCGACAATACGCTCAAGCTCAACGTCACCAAGATCGTGAACAAGGCGGATGATGCCAAGACCGAGGCCGAGGAGAACCCGGTCCAGACGATTGCGTTCCCGAACCAGAGCCTCATCTCTGTGCGCTCCGGTCAGGACGGCGCCCAGTTCACCGGCGCCCGCATGTCGTCCGACACTGCCAGGCCCGGTGACACCAACTTCGACATCACCGCCGACACCACGGTCAGCAATGCGAACGACTACACCTACGGCTTCGTCTCGGGCAATGGCCTGAGCGCCGGCCTGTGGTCCAACTCCGAGCACGACGGCACCACCGTCGGCAACACCGTCGCCGGCGGTGCGAGGAACACCCGCGTGCTCACCTCCACCCAGAAGGTCGGCAAGGCCACCTCCTTCGGTCTGGGCACTGCACCGTGGTACTACCACCGCGTCGTGACCGACACGAAGAAGAACACCTACACCGTCGAAGAGACCGACATGCCGAAGATGGCCGTCGCCATCGCCGGCGACGAGAACGAGGACGGCACGGTCAACTGGGAAGATGGCGCGATCGCATACCGCGACATCATGAACAACCCATACAAGTCCGAGGAAGTGCCCGAGCTGGTCGCATGGCGCATCGCCATGAACTTCGGCTCCCAGGCGCAGAACCCGTTCCTGACCACGCTTGACAACGTCAAGAAGGTCGCCCTCAACACCGACGGCCTCGGCCAGTCCGTGCTGCTCAAGGGCTACGGCAACGAAGGCCACGACTCCGGCCATCCGGACTACGGCGACATCAACACCCGCGCCGGCGGCGCCGCGGACATGAACACCCTGATGGAGAAGGGCACCAAGTACGGCGCCCGCTTCGGCGTGCACGTCAACGCGTCCGAAATGTACCCGGAAGCCAAGGCCTTCAGCGAGGACATGGTGCGTCGCAACTCCAGTGGCGGCCTGAGCTACGGCTGGAACTGGCTGGATCAGGGCATCGGCATCGACGGCATCTACGATCTCGCCTCCGGCATGCGCAAGTCCCGCTTCGCTGACCTCAAGAGCAAGGTCGGCGACAACATGGACTTCATCTACCTCGACGTGTGGGGCAACAACACCTCCGGCGCCGAGGACTCGTGGGAAACCCGCAAGATGAGCCAAATGATCAACCAGAACGGCTGGCGTATGACCACCGAATGGGGCGCCGGCAACGAGTATGACGCAACCTTCCAGCACTGGGCCGCCGACCTTACCTACGGTGGTTCCGCCATGAAGGGCGAGAATTCTCAGGTCATGCGCTTCCTGCGCAACCACCAGAAGGACAGCTGGGTCGGCGACTACCCGTCGTACGGCCAGGCCGCGAACGCCCCGCTGCTCGGCGGCTACAGCATGAAGGACTTCGAAGGCTGGCAGGGACGCAACGACTACGCCGCGTACATCAGGAACCTGTACACGCACGACGTGTCCACCAAGTTCATCCAGCACTTCAAGGTCGTCCGCTGGGTCAACAGCCCGCTCGACGCCACCTCCGTGAAGGATGCCTCCGTCAACAACGGCAACGAGCAGATCACGCTGAAGGACGACCACGGCAACGTCGTCGTCCTGTCCCGTGGCTCCAACGACACCAACAACACCGCGTACCGCAACCGCACCATCACGCTCAACGGCATCACCGTGGCGTCCGGCGCGGTCTCCCCGGGCAACAGCAACACCGTCAAGGGCACTGAGTCCTACCTGCTGCCGTGGCTGTGGGACGTGAACACCGGCAAGCTCGTCAAGTCCTCCGATGAGAAGCTGTACCACTGGAATACCCAGGGCGGCACCACCGAGTGGACCCTGCCGAAGGATTGGCAGAACCTCGCCTCCGTCAAGGTGTACCAGCTCACCGACCAGGGCAAGACCAACGAGAAGACCGTCGCCGTCTCCGGCGGCAAGATCTCGCTGACCGCCGAGGCCGAGACCCCGTACGTCGTGACCAAGGGCTCCGAGAAGCAGATCTCCGTCAAGTGGAGCGAAGGCATGCACGTCGTGGACGCCGGCTTCAACGGCGGCCAGAACACCCTCAAGGACAACTGGGCCGTCTCCGGCACCGGCAAGGCCGAGGTCGAAGGCACCAACAACGCCATGCTGCGCCTGACCGGTGACGTGAAGGTCTCCCAGAAGCTCACCGACCTGACCGCGGGCAAGCGTTACGCGATCTACGTGGGCGTGGACAACCGCACCAACTCCCCGGCCAAGATCACCGTGACCAACGGCACCAAGGTCCTCGCCACCAACGAGACCGGCAAGTCGATCGCCAAGAACTACATCAAGGCGTACGGCCACAACACGTACTCGAACACTGAAGGCGGCAGCAGCTACTTCCAGAACATGTACGTGTGGTTCGTGGCTCCGGAAAGCGGCGACGTCAAGGTGACGCTCTCGCACTCCGGCGCATGCGACAACACCGACCATGTGTACTTCGATGACGTGCGCGTGCTTGAGAACGGTTACAAGGGCCTGACGCTCAACGCTGACGGCACCCTGAAGACGCTCACCAACGACTTCGAGGACAATGCCCAGGGCATCTGGCCGTTCGTGGTCTCCGGCTCCGAAGGCGTCGAGGACAACCGTATCCACCTGTCCGAGCTGCATGACCCGTTCACGCAGGCCGGCTGGGATGTCAAGAAGATGGACGACGTGCTCGACGGCAAGTGGTCCGTCAAGGCCAACGGCCTGATCCAGAAGGGCACGCTGATCTACCAGACGATCCCGCAGAACGTCAAGCTGGAACCGGGCGAGACCTACAAGGTGTCGTTCAAGTACCAGTCCGGCTCCGACGACATCTACGCCATCGCCACCGGTGACGGCGAGTACAACGCCAGCACCGTCAAGCTCACCAACCTGAAGAAGGCCCTGGGCGAGGACGGCACGGCCGAGTTCGAGATCACCGGTTCCATCACCGGCGACAGCTGGTTCGGCATCTACTCGACCTCCACCGCTCCCGACCTGCAGAACACGTCCGATTCCGCCGCCAACTTCGGTGGCTACAAGGACTTCGTCCTCGATGACCTGAAGGTCGAGCACGTGGCATCCGCCGAGCACACCAAGGCCGACGCCGAGGCGAAGCTCAAGGAAGTCAAGGACACCTACGACGGCAAGAGCGGCGACTACTCCGCCGAAGTCTGGACCACGTACGTGAACACGGTGGCCGAGATCGAGGCGCTCATCGCCAAGGATAAGCCCGACTACACCACCGCCTACAACAAGGCTGTGGCGCTGGCCGAGTACATGAAGAACGCACCGGGCGACGACTCGAACGATGCGTACGACGTGGCGACCGACGCCTACACCGTCGAGGCGGGCAGCCAGCAGGCACTGTCGGGCGGCAATGAGGGCCCGGCAAGCCTCGCCCAGGACGGCAATGCCGGCACCCACTGGCACACCTCCTGGAGCGCCAACGCAGTGTCCGCCGGTACCGCCTGGTATCAGTTCAACCTGAACGAGCCGACGACCATCGACGGTCTGCGTTACATGGCCCGCAGTGGCGGCGCGAACGCGAACGGCAAGATCAAGAAGTACAAGATTACGCTGACGCTGTCCGACGGCACCACCAAGGACGTCGTCACCAATGGCACGTTCACCACGACCAGCGGTGTCTGGCAGAAGGTCAAGTTCGACGCGGTCAAGAACGTCACCAAGGTGCGCATCACCGCTCTCGAAACCGCGGGACAGTCCGCGGGCGAGGTGAACACGTACGCCTCCGCTGCCGAGCTGCGTGTCACCACGGTTCGCGACGTGCCGAGCACCGAGGTCAAGGTCAACAAGTGCGATCTGCAGAACCTGTACGATGACGCTTCCGCCCTGACCGAGGCCACCTACACCGCCGACACCTGGAAGGTGCTCGTCGCCAAGCGCGACGCCGCCAAGAAGGTGCTGGACGACGAGAACGCCACCGCGCACGACGTGGCTCTCGCCTACCAGAACCTGAAGGATGCCATCGCCGCCCTGGAAGAGCGCGTGGACACCTCCAAGCTCGCCGGCCTGGTCGCCGATGCCGAGAAGCTCAAGGAATCCGCGTACACCAAGGATTCGTGGGCCGCGTTCAAGAAGGCTCTGGATGCCGCCAAGGCCGTCCTGAACAATGCGAACGCCACCAAGGCTGACGTCGATGCCGCGTACAACGCGCTGAACGCCGCGATGAAGGCCCTGAAGCCCGCCTCCTCCAAGCCGACTCCGAACCCGGAGACGACCGACAAGAGCAAGTTGCAGGCCACCATCGATCAGGCCAAGGCCCTGGATCTGAGCGGTTACACGAAGAAGTCCGCCCAGGCCGTGCGTGACGCCCTCGCCAAGGCCCAGAGCGTCCTCGCCGATGACAACGCCACCCAGGCTGACATCGACGCCGCGCAGAAGGCCCTCGCCGACGCGATCGCCGCACTGGAGAAGGCCGATGCCAACGGCAACGCCATCTCCAAGACGGGTGCGAACGTCGCCGTCATCGGCATGGCCGGCATGATGCTGGTCGCCGCCGCTGGCGCGGTGTTCATCGCCCGCAAGCGCGCCGAGTGATATAAGTAAATAGAAATAGGGAGGTCGCCCTGTGGCGGCCTCCCTTTTTTTGTGTTCAATCCGTTATGGATGGCCAGGACCGCGTCATTCTGCCTCCGCCAGCGGGGGGCAAATATGTAGTCCCTTGTTTTATATTTCAGGCGTAGATGTTTCTCGGGCGCATGTCCTCCGGCAGGCCCTCCAGCAGTGTCGCCACGGAGCCTTCCTCGAAGACGGAGCGGATGCCTGCGGCCAGCAGCGGCGCCACCGACAGCACGGTCATGTTATCCAGGCGCTTCTCCTGCGGCACTGGCACAGTGTCCATCAGGATGATTTCGCGGGCGCCGCAATCGCGCAGGCGCTCCACGGCCGGGCCAGACAGCAGACCATGCGTGGCGACCAGAGTCACCGAGGCGGCGCCGGAGCTGCGCAGCGTGCGCACGGCCTCGCAGATTGTGCCGGCGGTGTCGATCATGTCGTCCACCACCACGCAGTCGCGCCCCTGCACGTCGCCGATGATGCCATGCGCTTCGGCATGGTTCGGGCGCGTGATGTCGCGAGTCTTGTGGATGAACGCGAGCGGGAGCCCGCCCAGCTTGGCGGCCCACTGCTCGGAAACCTTGATGCGGCCGGCGTCGGGGGAGACGATCGTCGCCTTGTCCATAGGCACGTGGCTGCGCACGTAGTCGATCAGCACGGGCATGGCGGTCAAATGGTCGACCGGGCCGTCGAAGAAGCCCTGCTCCTGCGCGGCATGCAGGTCGACGGTGACCAGACGGTTCGCCCCCGCGGTGCGGAACAGGTCGAACATCAGGCGTGCGGTGATCGGCTCGCGGCCCTGATGTTTCTTGTCCTGACGGGAGTAGCCGAGGAACGGTGCCACGACGGTGATGGACTTGGCGGAGGCGCGCTTGAGGGCGTCGATCATCAGCAGTTGCTCCATCACCCACTTGTTGATCGGGTTGGTGTGGCACTGCAGCACGAACACGTCGGCGCCTCGAACCGGCTCCGCGAACCGCACATACATCTCACCGTTGGCGAAATCGTATGCGGTGGTGGGCAGCACGTTGATGCCGAGATATTGAGCCACTTCATTGGCAAGCTCAGGGTATGCGCGGCCCGTCACCAAGGCCAGTCGCTTATCGGGTGTGCCCTCAAGGATCGCCGACATGTTTTTCCGCTCTTTCCGTCGATAGTTTCGTTACCGTTCACCGTGGTGATACGTTGCCGTACACAAACCTTATCCAATATACAAGAACCCGCCGTCCCAAGAGGAACGGCGGGTTGCGATGCTCACGGATTCTTCCACTTACGGCACGGTGCGCGCAGCAGGTGCCCCGTGCCGGGCGAAATCAATCCGATCAGTCGTCGTCCAGCGTGATGTCCAGCTTGTCGCCGTCCAGCGTGAACTGCCCGCTGATGCTGAAGCTGGTGGAACTGTCCGTCGGCTCCCAGGAGTCGTCATAGTTCTTGTACTCGTACGCCACCTCGGCTTCGCCGCCGTACACGTAGAAGCTTCCCGAGTCGATGCTGAGGTCATCAGTGGTGACGGTCGGGTATTCGGTGATGTTCCACGCGATGTTGCGGTAGTCGTCATCGGAACCGTACATGCTGAACGGGCAGCCTTCAGGCTGTGCATCCGTGGACTTGGCGCAGGTATCCAGCTTGTCCTTGATCTTCGCGTTGATCTCGTCTGCCAGAGCGTCGGTCGGCTCGGCAGAGATCGAGGCGGAGGATTCGAAGGAGGTGGTCAGCGTCGTCGAATCCGCGGTCAGATACTTCGACGTGACCGGTTCCACCGTGTACGAGCCCGGATACACCTTGAAGGTGTAGGTGCCGGAATCGGATGCTGTGGCGTTCTTTGCGCCGACCTTGACACCGTTGACGGTGAAGTTGGTGATGGCCGGTGACGCGTAGACGGAGATCTCCTTGACCAGCGGCGTCGTGATGTTCCAGTTCTTGAAGATCAGGAACTTGGATCCGTTCGGCGCGACCGTCAGAATGTCGGTCATGGACTTGCCGCCCAGCGTGTACGAGATCCGCATCGTGCGGGAGCCGTCCGCGTTGTCGGTGGCGGAGATGATGCGCTGGTTGCTGATCGTGGTCTTGTCGCCCTTGGAAGCCGCACTGGTGAGCAGTGTGCGCTTGCCGTTGGCGACCTGCGGGTCGGAGATGCCGTTGGCCTTGTCATAGTCGCCGGACGCGATGGCCGACAGGTAGCTCTTCACGGTGTTATCGGCGCTGAACACGGTGGAGTTGACCACTGCGTAAGCGATACCGAGCAGGGCAAGCACGCCGACGATGGCGCTGATGATGATGGCCAGCTTCTTCTGCTGCGGGGTCATGGCCTTGGCTGCAGCCGGGGCGGCGGGAGCAGCCACCGGAACGGGGGCGACAGGTGCAGCTGCAGGAGCGGCAGGAGCGCCGGCGGTAACTTGGACAGTCGGGGTACCACCTTGGGCCTGAAAGGCCGCGGCGTCGGTGCCGGCAGCGGGAACCCCCTGAACCGGAGCACCGGGAATCGGAACGCCCTGAACGGGAACACCCTGAACGGGAACGCCCTGAACCGGGATGCCAGCTGCGGGCGCGGTCGGCGCTCCGGTGCCGGCGCCAGGCTGTCCGCCGAAGGACGGCTGCGGGCCGGTGTAGCCGGCGGCCGCGGCGACCTGTGACGGGAAGCGACCGAAGTACGCTCCGCATGCCGCCGCATACGCGGTGACCTCGGTGGGCGTCGGGCGGACCGTGCCGCCGACGAACAGCTTCCATGCGCCGCCCATCGACAGCACCATGGCCGGGCCGAATGTCAGAGCCACCACCTCGATCAGGAACGACCATACGGCCGCGACGAGGAAGTACCATGCCGCGATGTTCAGCGACGCGTCATAGGTATCGGACTGCATGGTGTAACCCAGCGTCGCGGACGTGAACAGGAACGTGACGATCAGCCAGATCACCAGCGTGGCGACCGGAGACTTCCACGAGTGCTGCCATCCCGCATATGCCGGATCATAGATGTTGCGGGCCGCGGCGCGCAACGCAATGTAGAACGTGGTGATAAGGAACGCCACGAATACCAGCCACAGCTGCCACGGTGCGCTGATGGAGCCGACGTACTGGTTCGAGAAGCCGAACAGCGACAGGTTAGCGATATTACCGCTGGCCGTGATGCCGACCGCGCCGAACGAGCCGAGTGCGAACGTCAGGAACGAAAGGTACGGCAGCAGAATCGGGAACAGCATGAACATCTGGCCGTTGTGCAGGCTGCTGGACAGCATGATCAGGCAAATGAAGCCGATCACCGTGAACACGACCGCGTAGATGAACGCCGCGTCAAGCAACGTGCGCACGAAGCCGCGCGTGCGGTGAGCCCACTTCCAGGCCGCGGTGAACACGTTGTTGGAATCCGAGGCGTACTGGGCGAGCAGATAGCCGAAGAACGCGCCGATCGCGGCGAGCAGCAGCGTCATGAAATACGTACGGGCGGAGATGCCGGTCAGGATGGCCTTGGCCTGAATGCCGCCCATGCTGCCGGCTCCCAGCGTCAGCGGGAAGATCGCGGCGAGAATCAGATAGACGAATCCCATCACGACGCCGACGATGACGCTGCTGACGATGCCGGTCCACTTGAACCGGATGGCGAACTTACGCGCGAACCAGTATGCGCCGAACGCGGTGCCGAGAACCAGCGCCACGCCGGAAAGACCGACAGGCATCCATAGATGGCCGGACACGCCGAAGGACGACATGGAGAGGTTGCCTCCGGTGATGTTGGGCGACAGTTGACCGGATACGCCCAGAACCATCACCAGAATCAGGAACTGGAAGAAGTTCGGCGTCACCGTGCCGGAACCGCTGGCGTCACTCATCATGTGGGACAGGCCGGGGACCATGCTCAGCTTGGACGCCCATGATGAGCCGGCCGACAAGAAGAAGATGGAGCCGATCAGGGCCAGCGCCATCGCGCCGATCAAGCCGAAGGCAAGGCTGATTGCGGCGGTCTGCAGCGAACGCGCGGAGAACAGCTCCTTGAACATCGGGTTGGGGACGAACTGCTGCGGAGCGCCGGGCTGAACCGGGGCGCCGGGTGCGCCGGGGGTAACGGGGACAGGTGCGCCGGGGATGGGAGCACCAGGCGCGGGCGCAGCAAAAGTGCCGGGAGCAGGTGCTGCAGCCGCAACAGGTGCGGCGGCGGGAACTTCTCCGGCCGGAGCGGCGACTGGCACTTCTGCCGCCGGGACGGGAGCTGCAGGAGCTTCTTGTGCGGGGACTGGTTCGGGAACCGCCGGGAAGGCCGGCTCGGCTGCGGGCTGTTCCGCGCCGGGGAATGCGGGTGCCGGCTCGGGCTGCGGTGCCGCGGCCTGCGGGGCCGGTACGGGTTCAGGGAATGCGGCGACGGGAGCGGGTGCTTCCGGCTGAGGCGCGGCTGCGGTGCCGTGTGGAGCGGTGCCGAGCACGGTCGAATCTTCGACGTTGTCGTTGCTGTTTGCTGCGGCGACCGCGAGCGTCTGCCCGCATTGCGTGCAGAATCGTGCGGCGCTGGACAGCGTGGCGCCGCAGTGAGGACATATCATAACAAGCCCCTTTCTTGGTTTGCTCTTCCCTCCTTATTGTATAGTCGCCACGTCATCTTCAGCAGCTTATTCGCGGTATTTGGGCGGGGCATATAAGGTATGTTTTCGCCCCCATCGGGCAGGTAATCCGATATCCGATAGGGGCGAAAACATGCCAATGCATTCTCTGTGCCTGTGGCGTCATCTGTCCATGAATACGTTGCCGTTGGCGGCGAGGCATGCCAGCACTTCCGGTTTCTTCATGTCATACGTCGTGTTGACGGTCTCTCCGGGAGCGGCATGACCCATTGCGTTCGCCTCCTTCTCGTATTGTTCGACGGTGTAGGATTTCGGCACCAGCCCGGCGCGCTTAAGGCAATCGACTGCCCCCTCCTCATGAGACGCATACAGATTGGGATTGCCGACTTGTGCCATATACAACGCGTCCACCGAATCCACGGTGGCGATTCCACACGCGTTCAAGTCCTTGGCCTTTTTCTGGATGTAGTCAAGGTCATCGGCTTTATCTGAAGGAAGTACGTCTCCCTGCGGCTGCTGGATGCCGTTGGAGTAAGTTTTCAGTGTCGGCCTCGGATAGCCCTTGTCTTGGACGCACGTGATGTATCGGCTCCATGCGGCCTTGTAATCGGACAGACTTATTTTGCCGCTTGTCGCGGCCTTGCGCAGTGTCGCTTTCTGCGCGGGGCCCATTCCGGAGTCCTGGCCGAGCAGCTGCGTCGCATAAGCCTGCAAAGATGAGGCGAGACGGTTCCCGCCCGAGCCGGAATCCGTTGCTTGGTTCGTGTTCCGTGCCGTGCCGCATCCGCACAGCATCGCAATGGAAAGCGTAATGACGGCGATGACGGCGATGGCCATCGTCACCGTACGACGGGATGCCGGAATATGCCCCATTCTTACTCCGATCTGCATGATAATCTCCTCTTCGAAATTTCATCGATCTTTAATTTTAATATTTGAAAGACATCTCGGTCAAATGGTTGCGGACGTCATTTGGGGTCCGTATCGCAGTATATTTGCAGGGGAATGCTGTCATGCAGTGTAACGTTGAGCGCAGGATAGTCATGAGGAGAGATTATGCGGTGTTCCCGTTGTGGTGCGAATGTCGTTGAGGGCGATAGATTCTGCGAGAACTGCGGGGCGCCCGTAGCCGTGCAGGCGGGTTCCGTGTGCCCGGTGTGCGGTCAGCAGTCGGAACCCGGCATGCGGTTCTGCCAGCAGTGCGGTGCCGAGCTGTCCGCCAGCCCGCAGCCCGCACAGCCGGTGCCGACCGCCCAGCCGGTGCCTGCTGCACAGCCTTATCAGGCTGTCCAGCAGTACGCGGGACAATACGGTGCCGCCCAGCCCGGTGCCGTCTTCCCGCCGCAGGCCGTGCAGCCGCCAGCCCAACCGTCACGGCCTGGAGAGTCCGCCGGCAAGGGCAAGAAGAAGACCGCGCTGATCGTCGGCATCATCATCGCCGTACTCGTCGTGGCGCTTGCCGCCGGATTCGGCGTCTGGTGGTTCATGCTGCGTGATTCCGGCACCCAATCGGCTCAGACGCAGTCGACATCCCAGCAGAGTGGCAAGACCAAGTCCGGCGACAGCAAGGCCGCGAAAGACGACAAGCCCTGCACTGCTGCGCCCGATGCCGAGCTGAGTTCCGTCGACCACAGCGACGCCAATCTCGTCGCGCAGCTGCAGCTCACCTCCAATTGCGCGTCGACGAAGGACGGCGACACGGCGGAGTTCAAGGAATCCGACGTCAAGGTCAGCATCAAGGACGATGATGGCAATGTCATCGCCTCGGCCGTCTTCGACTTCTCCAAGCAGCCGGTCAAGTTCAATGGCGAGACGGCCAACGTCGCGCTCGAATTCACCACGAGGCAGTACTGGCGCCCGTACGACCAGATCGAGACCGGCAGCGCCGAGGTCATCCTGCAGACCGGTCAGAGCGGCACCGGCGAGGCGGGCAGTGCGGACGGCGACGCGTTGGCGGGCTCCGACATCGACAGCGAGGACACCGAGCGGTACGCGCAGCTTGCGTTGAGCTGGCAGCTCAAGCATGACGAATCCGCCGCATCCCGCTTCTACACCACCTACACCACGCAGCTGTCCAGCAAGAAAAACGACATGAAGGCCGACGGCAAGACCTGGCATTACGTGGACATCTACGAGCAGTTCCTGCAGCAGCGCATCAAGCACAAGAACGCGATCCTGATCTGGTCCGGCGATTACCCGACGTACACGAAGGCCGACGCTTCGACCGCGTATTACGTGATCCTGTCGGGTGATACGGTCGACTCGGTGAAGGCCGGCGACGCATGGTGCAAGTCGAACGGCTATGGTGCCGCGGATTGCGCGGTCGTGGATTTGCAGTAGGACGGATTACCCCCAGTCGCTTCGCGACAGCCACCGCAAGCTGTCGCGGGCATGGCGTAGCTTAGAGAAGTTGCTGTTTTCAGCAGCGCGTATACACACTCCTGCCATGGATAGTCCATGGCCGACTAGTCCGAAGGAGGTGGGTGATGTCTGCGCATAAGTACGAACTGATGTTCATTGCCGATCCTGAGCTGGATGAGCGCGGTCTGAAGAAGTTGACCGAGCAGTATCTGGAGCTCGTCACCAAGGAAGGTGGTTCCGTCGAGAACACCGATATTTGGGGACGTCGCAAGCTCGCTTACGAGATTGACGGCAAGACCGAAGGCAACTACGTGGTGGTCAACTACACGACCACTCCCGAGGTCAGCGCCGAGCTCGATCGTGTGCTCAACCTGAACGAATCCGTCGTCCGCACGAAGATTCTTCGTAAAGACGCCAAGTAAGCCGTATGAGTTTCTGATTGTTCGCGACTCGCTGAACCAAAGGTAAGAAGGTAAGTCATGGCAGGCGAAACCATCATCACTGTGGTGGGCAACCTCACGGCAGATCCCGAACTGAGGACCACGGGAAACGGCGCTTCCGTCGCCAGTTTCACCATCGCCTCTACCGCGCGTACCTACAATCGCAACACCGGGCAGTTCGAGGACGGCAATGCGCTGTTCATGCGCTGCTCCGCCTGGCGCGATCTCGCCGAGCATTGCGCCAGCACGCTGTCCAAAGGTATGCGTGTCATCGCGCAGGGGCGTCTCCAGCAGCGCTCGTATCAGGCGCAGGACGGCTCGAACCGCACCGTCATCGAGATGACGATTGATGAGATCGGCCCGTCGTTGCGTTACGCGACCGCGCAGGTCACGCGCACGTCCAGCGGCAACGGCCAAGGCGGATTCGCCGGCCGTGGCAATGGCGGCAATGGCGGATTCAACGCCGGCCAGGGCAATGGCGGCGGTTTCGGCGGCAACGCCGGCGGCTACCAGGGTGGCCGTGGCAATGGCGGCTTCAGCGGTGGCTATCAGGGTGGCGGCAATGGCGGCTACCAGGGTGGCGCGTCCGCTGCGGGCAACGCCGGCCAGAGCGCCGCGCCCGCGACCGATCCGTGGGGCACGTCCGGCGATGCCGGCTCGTCCTTCGGTTCGTTCGGTGGCTCGTCCGATTTCGGTGGCGATTCGCAGGAACCCGAGTTCTGATGCCCGTCCGCGGCCATATGAAGCCGCGCGACGCATGTAACAATCCAGAAGCAAGCATTCAATCGTAATTTTCAAGGAGAACATCATGTCACGTAAGAGGCCGCAACCGCCGGTCAAGCCGTTCA
>ENA-ORSM01001957-ORSM01001957.1-human-gut-metagenome-genome-assembly--contig:-NODE-1957-length-15364-cov-5.226076_pt1 | contig 15364 bp, 10 predicted proteins | sample MGYA00241903_ERZ509170 | MGnify/ENA primary metagenome ERZ509170 (study PRJEB26280, sample SAMEA2338784) | human gut metagenome | biome: human gut; feature: human-associated habitat; material: faeces...
GATCGCGTCGTCGACGCGTCCCTTGAAGTAGCCCGCCGCCATGCCGAGCGTGACGGCGAAGGGAAGCGTCGCGAGCGTCGCGAGCGACCCGATCACGATCGCCGTGCGAAGCGACTTGAGCGCTTCGTAGAGGACGTCGTTGCCGACGGCGTCGGTCCTGAAGGGGTGACAGACGGGCCAGATGGCGAGAACGACGCTCGTGAGCGTCAGGAGCGCCGTGAAGGTGAGCCAGGGCGCGAAGCGCTCGCCCGAGAGCGACGTGAAGCGCCGAAGAAGGGCGCGCTTGTCGCCCCGCCTCACCGCGACGAGCAGTCCCGTTGCGCAGATGGCGGCGAGAAGTCCGGCGGCGCCGCCCGCGAGGCTCCGAAGAAAGAAGGACGCGTCTTCGGCGAGGGGTGCGATCTTGAGCGGCTGAAAGTCCCGCACGGGTCCCGATTCGGTCACGACGGTGGTCTTGTCGAATTCCCGCATTGCGAAGGGGGCGGAATAGCTTCGTTCGGGGTGCGCGGCGTCGAGCACGTCGAAGACGAGCGTGTCGAAGACCGACACGGTCGTAGGACTGTAGGCGCGCGCTCCGTTGGGGCCGGGCGGCAGTTCCGGGCGGTAGTGAATCGAGTCGAGCGTTGCGATCGAGAGAAAAAAGGCGAGGACGACCGCGGCCGAGGCGGCGCCCGCGTCCGCAAAGACCGCGCGCCAACGGGCGCGAAGGTTCGGACGCGCCAGCACGAAGCGCACCGTGAGAAGGAGAAGCGCGAGAAGAAGGAGCATCACGCCGTCGGTCGGGAGAAATACGATCATGGCGGCTCCTTAGCGGTTCGTGAGTCGAATGCGGGGATCGACCCAGGTGTAGACGACGTCGGTCAGAATGAGCCCCGCGATGTAGGCGATCGTTCCGAGGAAGACCATGGCGCGCACGACGGAGAAGTCCTGGGCGTTGACGGCGTCGATCGTGTAGCTTCCGAGTCCGGGAATCCCGAAGAAGCTCTCCATGATGAGGCTTCCCATGAAGAGCGACGGAATGACGGCGACGGTCGAGGTGACGATCGGAAGCGAGGCGTTGCGAAGGACGTGCCCGAAGAGAATCCGCGTTTCCGTGATTCCCTTGGCGCGCACGCAGCGCACGTAGTCCTTGTTGAGTTCCTCAAGAAACATCGCGCGGTAGAGAAGCGTGCCCGAGCCCAACTGCGCGAAGACGCCGATCGCGACGGGAAGCGCGAGAAAGGCGACGCAGCCCGGGCCGTCGCTCCAGCCCGAGACCGGAACGAGCTGCATCACCTTCCCGAAGAGCCACTGCCCCGTGATGATGTAAAAGAGGCTCGAAATCGACATGAGGGCGACCGCCGCGGCGATCGCGCCCTTTTCAAGGCGCGTCCCCCGGAGGAGCGCGACGAGGAGCGACACGCTCACGACCGTGATCACGCCTAAAAGGAAGGTCGGCACGGCGAGAAGGAGCGACGGGACCATGCGCGTCTTGATTTCCGTCGTGATGTCGCGGCCCGAATCGCTCATCCCGAAGTCAAAGGAGAGAAGCGGAACGCTTCGCGTCCAGAAGATCGTCTTCGTCACGCTTTCCGTCCCCTGGGCCTTTTCGTTCCAAAAGAGCGGCAGGTCGTAGCCGTGGGCGCTCTTCCAGGCTTCAATCGACTCGACCGAGACGCGCTTGCCGCCCAAGGCAAGACGCGCCATGTCGTCGGGTGTGTTCACGGCGAAAAAGAGAAGGAAGGTGAGAAGGTTCACCCCGAGGAGAATGAGCGCTCCGTAAAAGAGCCGTCGGAAAAGATAGGCGATCATCGTTTCTCCTCCGGACTCGGTTTGGCGCGCCGTTCCTCACGGCGTCTCGCTTCGGCGCGAAGTGCGCGAACGAGAACCCACACGATCGGCACGATGAGAAGAAGGGGCCAGAGAACGGGCTCGTTCCACTCGCGGATGCGGCGCGCGCGAAGCGCTTCGTCGACGCCGATGTACTGCAGAGAATTTCTCACCATGCTCGTGGGCTTGGCGTTCAAGACCCACTCGTGAAAGGCGGCCGCGGCCTTCGGATAGTATCCGAACATGATGGGGGCGTCCTCCTGGAGGATGCGGATCATCTCGTCGATCGCCCGCGCCTTCTCGGGACCGTCTTCGAGCCACTTCATGCGCTCGAACGCTCGGTCGAAGGCGGGATTTTCGTAGTTGCCGGCGTTTTCGCCTCCGTGCTTCACCTTGCCGTTGGGACCGTAGAAGAGAAAGAGAAAGTTCTCCGCGTCCGGATAGTCCGCGACCCAGCCCCAGAGAAAGATCTGCGCGGCGCCGCGGTTCATTTTGTCCTGAAAGCGGTTGTAGTCGGTGGCGCGGATGTCGAGCTGAATGCCGAGTTTGGCGAATTGCCGCTGATACCACTCGAGATAGGCTTTGGACCCCTGCGCGGCGTTCTGGTAGTCAAAGGAGAGAATGAGGGGCTTGCCGGTGAGTGCGTCGCGTCCGTCGGGATAACCCGCCTCCCTCAAGAGCGCCTTCGCGTCTTCGATGGAGCGGCGTACGACGCGGCCCTCCTCCGTCTTTCGGTAGACGACCGGATTGAAGGCCGAGGGACCGTCGTCGCGCCAGCCAAAGAGCCCCGGCGGCAACGGACCGTGTGCGGGAATGCCCTGGTTTTTCTGGAAGATCGCGATGTTTTCCTCCCAGTCGACAGCAATCGAAATCGCTTGGCGAAGAAGTCTTGCGCGCCGCGCCTCTTCGGGGGTCTTGCCGCCCCCGAGGACGGGATCAAGCCAGTTGAAGCCCAAGTACCAGAAGCTCGCCTCGACCGTTTCGGGAAAGCGCAGGTTCTTTTTCGTGTAGAGCGCAAGCTTTTCGGGACTGTCCGCCATCGCGGTGAGGTAGCCGAGCCCCGTGTCGACGCGGTCGATCGAGGGACTGTCGTAGTATCCCTGAAGGAATTTCGTCTGAAGCGGCACCGCCTCCTTTTCGATTTCAAAGACGACGCGCTCGACAAGCGGCAACGGTTTGCCGCAGGCTGCGAGATACCCCTTTTCCTTGTCGCCCGCTTCTCCTTCGCACGGGTAGGGGACGAAGCGGAAGAGGGGGTTCTTCACCATTTCGTGCCGGCGGTTTTCCTCAAAGACGCTCATCATGAAGGGGCCGGTGCCGACGGGCCAGGTGTTGAGCGTGAAATTGTTCTCCTGAAAGCCCCGCTGCGAATAAAACTTCTCCGCCTCCCACGGAACGGGTGCGAAAAAGGCCATGGTGAGCCAGTTGGAAAACTGCGGGTACTTCCCCTTGACGCGGATGCGAAGCGTGTGGTCGTCGAGCGCCTCGGCCCCTTTGAAGGGGACGTCGTCGATGTCGAGATAGGCGTCGTTTCCTTCCTTTTCCCGAAGGAGACGGTCTTTTTCTCGAAGCGTGCGCGCGAGTTCCTCGAGCCCCACGATGTGGTCGCTCATGGTTCCGAGAATCGGGCTCACGACGCGGGGACTCGCGATGCGGCGGATGCCGTGGACGTAGTCGTGCGCGGTGAGTTCGCGCGTGCCGCGCTCGGCGAAGTCGTCGGGATTTCTCTTCGTTTTCGCTTCTTCGTAGGGTAGGTCGTGGTAGAGGAAGTTTCCGTTCCGGTCCTTCGCGAAGGCCGGGTGCGGCGCAAAGCGGATTCCCTTTTGAATCGGAATGTCGTAGACGGAAACGGCGATCGCTTCGGCGGGGGCGTCGACGGGGAGTTCCCTGCCCTTCGCATCGAAGTAGCGCGGCTCCACCACGCGCACGGCCGTGCGGGGCACGAGCGTGTAGGGGCGCTTCAGGTAGTGGTACTGATAGAGCGGCTCGTAAATGCCGTAGGTGTAGGCCGTTTCGTCCGACGAGTAAGATCGCTGCGGATCGAGCGTGCGGGGACTGCGTCCTCCGAAGGCCGTAAAGAGCGTCTTTTCCGCATATTCCTCCACGTCGCGCGGAGCGTTGAGCACGACGCTCTGTGCGGCAAGCGGGAGGCTCAGTACGGCCACGAAAAGCCAACGGATGAGACGCTTCAAGGGAGAATCCTTTCCTTCTCGAAGAAGGGATAAAACGAGCGGAGGACCTGCGGGGCGCTCTTGGCCCGTTCGACCATTCTAGCCGATCGACCGGGCGGAGCTACTCGGACGTGGTGGCGAGCGCCCGTTGGCGCCCGGTGCGCCCAAAGCGGTCACACTACGTTAAAAAAGAGGGGGAGAGATTTCTCTCTCCCCCATCCAGGACCTGACAGACACAAAATTTTCTTATGTCCTCAGGTGTCAAGGGGTGAAAGAGCACTTTCTCAATCCTCATCAAACTCCAGCTTCTTATCCGACGTTCGAACGTCCAACGATAGTTCGATGGGGGCCACCCAATGGCAATTCCAACGGGCTGAAAACCCTTGGAGCACAGTGCTGCGGTGTGTTGCCCCGGCTCTTGGTTTGGTTTGCGATCAAGATGCCCGCTTTCCGAGCGTTCCCTTTTGCAGGCACGCAAGAACCCTTGCCGATGCGAACACGCATTGGCAAAGTCTCTCGTTGAGATGATGGGTAAACGTTCCATTGGTCGCCTGTCGACTGTAGACTGTCTCAACCCCAGTGCTCGCTACGCATATCAACAACGAATGTGTTGAGCATTCTTATTCGACCTGTTCTCCGTCAATCGCAGCGCGGGTTGCGCCTTTGACGTGGCCATGATGAAAGTGGGTGCGACCTCTGCTCCTTTCTTGCAACTCGGTACCAAGTACCTAAATTTTGTTCAGGTTTGACAGAGGTCGGCGTAACCGGTTTTCACATCACTGAGCGTTGATCAATCACGACAGGCACATAAACCCTCCTATGCCGCCGTCGCGATTGACATGTCTCTCCAGGGTTGTTCGTAGTGCGCAACCGCCCAGCACTGACGAGCCATGCGGTTGGCGATGGCTATCAGAGCCACCTTCTTGGGTTTACGGGCCAGAATGTTTTTCACCCAGTCCGCCGGATGCTTGGATCTGGCAACAGCTTGTGCTCCCTCAACGAACAACGCCCTGAGGCGCTTGTCGCACCGATAGGGAATCGAGGTATTGATGGTCTTGCCGCCGCTACCGGTATGCATCGGTACCAGGCCGACAAATGCGGCAAACTGCCGACCAGAGGCAAACGCGGATGGATTGGCCAGGAGCACGCACAAATTGGCCGTGATCAACGATCCCACACCGGGAACGGTCAGGAAATGCTCAGCGTGTTTGGTTTGCTTTGCCAGCTTCGTGATCTCGCTGTCGAGTTCTCGGAGCTTATCTTCACCGGCTTTGATCTGCTCGACGAGCGAGCGGAACATGTCAATGACGAGCGAGTCGACCTCGCCTTCAAGGTTGTTGATGCTGTCGCTCACATGCTTGAGGAACTGGGCCGGCGACTTGGGCATGACCTGACCGTACTCCGCGAGCAGGCCGCGCACGTGGTTGATGTTGCCCGTTCGCAACGTCATGAGTCGCGAACGCATCGTCAACAAGGTGTGAATGTCCTGTTCGATGTTGTTTCGAACAGCGACAGCCTGCACGCCATTCACCAGGGCCCAGTAAATGCCTTCGGCATCAGCTCGGTCGCTCTTGTTGTGTCGGACGTTCGGCTTGACCCGCTTGGGATCCATGAGCCGAACGGTGTGCCCGAGTTTCTGGAATTCTCGAGCCCAATACTGGGAGCTACCGCATGCTTCCATGCCGATCAGGCACTTGCCGCGGTTGACGAAATGCTCAAGCAACTTGGCTCGCTTGATCGGCACGTTTTGGATCTCTCCGGTCTGCGTGTTGCAGCTGTGTACCTGAAAAACAGACTTGGCGATATCGATGCCGACGACGTACGTGAAGTCGCGAAAATGATTAAGATTTGGCATGAGGGCCTCCTTTAATGTTGTGCTAGAACATTTGGCGGTTAGACGCCGTAAAGACCAAGGGTCTCAGGAGGCCCTCACCCTTCACGGATGTGACGCCCGGCCCGCCTGCGGCGAGGCGCCGTAAGCAAAGACGGGCATCACTCATCATCAGCACCAATCCCTTTGCCCCCCAAGAAAAAGGCGGATGCCATTCACAGTGGACCGGGTGACTCAAAACACGTCATCGTCGGCAGCAAGAAGGAATGGAATGCCGGCGGCGTGGCCGCCGACACTTTTGGAGCCAAAACCACGAGGGCCTCGGCTCTCCGCGCATTCTCGCGGGCACGTGGAGTCGGACCTCTCCTATCCACGCAAAGACAAGTCTACAACTCCCGTAAAAACAGGCAGTTACGGCAGATCCCAAGTATTCTTACGGGCTAGAAAAACCTTGGGTGAATCCGCCGAAGGCGGAGAGGGCAAAGCCCTTGTTCCGCTGATGCTTTGAAAAGCGTATTTCCTTGTTGTTAAAGAACTAGTTTTCCGGACGAACGGTAATTGATGAAGTCACGTGTCCAGGAAGCCTGAGGACATTATCGTTGCACACTTCTATGGAAGGGATTCTAGGACCATAGCCCTTATCCTGACCACAGCACATAAGGACTGCGATAAGCCGCATCAACTAGACCTCATCGGGTTCGAGCAACTTCTTCAGCCACTCATCACCGAGCTCTTTTCTTCCGATGTTGAGGCACCCGTTCACATAGGCATTGATTATTTCCTCGAATGAAGAGACCGCGAACGCGTTTTCCAGAACTTTTGACTTCTGATTCCGGTTTGTCTCCACAAGTGGGTAGCGGAAGAAGTCGACCGTATCCCTGGGCACCTCGGCGTTCACAGCACTGAGTTTCATACACGAAAAGCGCCCGAAGGCGATAAACCTTCGGGCGCTTCAGTCACTTGTCATTCATTCTTTCAAGAGAGTCGACGCGTGCGACCAAGCAGGCAGGAGACGCTCTCTTTCAGAGGAATGCCGGGAATGACTTACTTCGCGGCGGTCTTCTTCGACTGTTCGAGGATCGCAAGCGCTTCCTTCGTGAAGACGACGCCTTCATCCATCAGCTGCTTGGCATACTGCGGAGCATGGACACCCCAGGAACCGTCGTCCTTCACCTTGGCGGCGACGCGGCGGGCGTTTTCAGCAAGGAGCTGAACCTGAGCGCGATCCGAGTTCGAGAGCTTCGCAACCTTCAGGAGGTCGGAGATCGTCACGAGGTCGGCCGTGATCTTGGCGTAGCCTTCCTTAACGGGGGTCTGCCAGGCGACAACCTTGTTGTAGATGGTCTTCTGATCCTTGAAGCGGAGAGCTTCAGGGAACTTCGACTGGATCGGGCTGTGGCAGCCCAGAGCTTCAACCTGGTGCTTGTCTTGATAAGCCGTGCGACCGCAGGTCCACATCAGGTCGATGTAGGGACGGCCGTCGTCCTTCGTAAGCTTCCAGCCCTTCGGGTTGGTGAGCTTGCGGTCCTTGGCGCCGTCAGGCGGGTTGATCGACTTCTTTTCGGGGTCGACCAAAATACGCCAGATGTGCGAAGCGCGGACGTTGTCGAAGCCGGCCATGTCAGGACGCTGGATCGAAGCGAAGTTTTCGCACGAACCCATCTTCGGCATATGGCAGGAGGCGCAGTCGTTGCGGCTGTGCGTACCGCCCTGGGCGAAGAATTCAGCGGCCGTGGTGTGGCAGTCCTGGCACTTCTTCTTGAGGTTCGGAACCGTGTACTGGGAAGCCCAGTCGTTGCTCGTCACTTCGTGAGGATCGTGGCAGGTCGTGCAACGCATACCCTTCTGATAGTGCTTCGTGTAGTGCGACTGCGAACCTTCGGTACCGCAAGCCGGGCAGAAGCTCTTGAAGTAGCTGTTGAACGGCGTCTTGAAGTTGGCCTTGGCGTCGTCCTGGTTGTAAACGAAGCGCTGGTGGCAACGTTCGCAGTTGGACGGCATGCCGGCGCCGCGAGCACCGTAGAGGTGAGCACCCGCGCCGTGGCATTCTTCGCAGGAAACGCCCTTGGCGATCGTGTGGGCACGAAGCTTCTTGGCGTCGCCGAGAGCGGCGAAGAGTTCTTCCTGGCTCTTGAAGTCAAACTTCCAGGTGTGGCAGATTTCGCAGTAGGACGAACCCGGCTGGAACATGGCCTGCGTGCGGTTCGAAGCGCCGTAGGAGTTGAAGCCCCAGACGTTCGAGGACTGCGCGCCGAAGTCTTCCAGCTTGACCGGGAAGGTCGGATCCCATTCGTGGATCTTCTTGGCGACTTCCGGCGTGATGTGCTGCGCCCAGTTGCGGGAGAACTGGTTGCCGCCGGCAACCATCTTGCCCGTGCCCTTGCCGAGGTTACCTTCTTCGACGTGGTAGGTACCGCGGACGAGCCACTTGTCGAGGAAGCCGTACTTCGTACGGGGGGTACCCATCACGAAGTAGACGTCGTCGGCGTCAATGCCTTCCGGCAGAACGGAGGCCTTGGAGCCGTAGAGGGGCTTCTTCATGTCGCCCGCAACCTGCGGTTCGGTCAGTTCTTCCGGGAAGCGGACGATCTTGTTGTGACGCGAACGTTCCCACTTTTCATACTGAGAGGGGTGGCATTCGCCGCACTTCTTCGGACCCACGAACTTGTTCGGGAGGTCGAGGAAGGATTCGTACGGGATGCGGTAGGTGACCGAAGCCTTGCGGCCCGTGTCCTTGGCGTACTTGTCGCCGTTGCCGAAATTCACCCATTCTTCGTTGCGGTCGGACATGGTGAACTTGCCGACGACGCGGCCGTCCTTCATGTAGTGTTTGAAGAGCGGGTGATTGGCCTTGAGGTAGTCCCAGAAGGCCTTGTCCTGCGCGACGTAACCGTCGAGCGTGCGGGGGAGCACTTCTTCGGTCTTCGGCGCATCAGCGGCGCTGACGGAGGCGACGAGCGCGGCGCTCATCGACGCCGCAAGGGCCAGCATTTTACGAGATTGCATTTTGATTCCCTTTCAGGTCTCAGTGGTCTGATCCGCACGGGAGAAGGGGTTCGCCCGCGCGGTCCGTCGGACGTCCGATCCGTTCCCCGCTCTTCGTCCGCCGGGGTCTGGCGGTCGAAGGCGGTGTTTTAGAACTTTTCGGATGTCCTCTTTTCCCGAATCTTCTTCTCGGAGCGTTCGAAAGAATTACTACGAAAGGAGGATTTTGGAAAAGTCGGGGCAATCTTAACAATGCCTGAAAGGCCACCGCCTCGTACCGCGGGAGGAGGCGGGAGTAGGGGGGAGTAGGGGGCTAGAGAGAAACCCGTGCCGCTTCCCGGCCGGCACGCCGTCCGAATACGAAAATTTCCGTAAGGGTTGTGCCGCCGAGGGCCGAAGCGCCGTGTACGCCGCCCGTCGTTTCCCCTGCGGCGTAAAGACCGGGGATGGGAAGGCCGCGTTTGTCAAGCACCCGCCCTTCAGTGTCGATCGCGAGTCCGCCGAGTGTCACGAGGACGCCGAGACTCTCTTCTCCGTAGTAAAAGGGCGGCTCTTCGACCGTAAGGAGCAGGGAGCGCTTGCCGAAGTCGCGGTCGATGCCTTCGCGAACGAAGGCGTTGTATCGAGCGAGGGTTTCCCGGAGCGTCTCGAGGGGAACGTCGAGCCCCTTGGCGAGCGCCTCGAGGTTTTCCGCCACGCGCACCCGCCCCTCGAGAATCTTCATTTCGGCCGAGTCCCCCTTGAAGCTCTGCGAGTCGGTCACGACCCAGAACTGTGCGTCGGGGAGTCGTTCGACGGCGTTTCGGAGAGTGCGCCAGGAAGCGTCCTCCGCAATGAAGCGCCGTCCTTCGCGGTCGAGATAGAGGTCGCTTGCACCTGCCCATTGAATCTTGCCGCCCATGTAGGGAATGGCGAGAACGTGTTCGAGTCCGACCGCGTCGGCCCCGACCGCCTCGGCGAGATCGAGTCCGTCGCCCGTGTCGACGGGATCCGGAGTCGAGACGATCCGCGGGTGCCGGTGAGGATCCGTTCCGAGACAGCGTGCGAGACGTTCGGCGTTCGACGCAAACCCGCCCGTTGCGAGAACGACGGCCTTGGCACGGACCGTGAGCGGTCCCGAGGGACCTTGCGCTTCGACGCCCGCGATGCGCCCGTCTTCCACAAGGAGCCGCTCGGCTCTTGTTTCAAAAAGAATTCGGAAGCGCTCGCCCTTTCCGCCGAGGGCGTCGAGGAGCGCCCGCACGTACTCGTAGCCGCTTCGCATGGGGTAGGGCGAAAAGTTTCTCGGAAAAGTTCCCCCGCAGAGGGCCACGGGAGGACGCCAGCGAAGACCAAGCGCTTCAAAGAGGTCGAGGACGGACTCGGAATCCCGCACGAGCGTTTCGACGAGTCGGGGATCGGCCGCGTAGTCGCCTTCCTCGAGCAAGTCGCGCATCATGGCCTCGACCGAATCCGTGACGCCCGGATTCTGACGCTTTGGGGAAACCGCCGAGAGAAAGCCCGACGAATAGGCCGTGCGGCCGCCCGCCATAGGGGCCTTCTCGAGCACAACGACCTTCTTCGCTCCGGCTTCGAGTGCTCCGTAGGCCGCCATGAGGCCCGCGCCGCCCGAACCCACGATGACGACGTCCGCGGTGAGTTCGGGCGTCTTTGCGAGCGCGGGAAGGGAAAGGGCCGTGAGACCCAGACTCCCGAGGAGAAGCGTTCTGCGCCTCACGAATGGCTCCGGGCAAGAAGGATGAGCTTCGTCATGTCGACGGCGGTCTTGACGCCCAACTTCGCGAAAACGTTCGCGCGGTGGGTCTTGACGGTCGTCACCGAAATGCCGAGGCGATCGGCGATCGTCTTGTTGAGAAAACTCTCGGAAATGAGTTCGGCCACTTCCTTTTCGCGCTCCGTAAGGGTCGCGTAGCGCGCCTTGGCGTCGGAGACGGCGTCGTCTTCGCCGCGCGAGAGCAGGATCTTCGACATGGTCTGCACGATCGCTTCGCGAAGGCGCTGCGGCGACACGGGCTTTTCAAGAAAGGTCACGGCGCCGCGGGACATGGCGTTCACGGCCATGGCGATCGTCCCGTGGCCCGAGAGAAAGAGAATCGGCAGATCAATCTTGCGCGCGAGGAGGTACTGTTGCAGTTCGTGCCCCTTCATCCCCGGCATGGCTTCGTCGAGGACGAGACAGCCCGGGGCCGTGAGGTCGTCGGAAGCGAGAAAGGCTTCGGCGCTCTCGTAGGCGTGAACCTGCCAGCCGAGCGTTGCGAGATAGGCGCGGAGACTCTCGAGAAGATCCCGATCGTCGTCCACGATGCGGATGACGGGAAGACTCATGATGCTGTCCTCTGGTTGATGTTGGGGGTGGCGAGCGGAACGTCGACGCGGACTTCCAGCCCGCCCTCAGAACGGCGCTCGAAACGCAGTTCGCAGCCGTGGCGGTCGGCGATCAGATGCACGATCGACAAACCGATCCCGAGGCCGCCGCTCGCGCTCGAAAGACCCGGGGAGCCCTCTCGCAGCAGACGGAAGGTTTCTTCCGGAATCGGCAGACCGTCGTTGACGATCCGAACGTGCGCGAAGCCTTCGTCGCGGCTCACTTCGAGAAGAATGGCGTTGTACTCGGACGCCTTGAGCGAAGCGTTCGAGGCGTTGCGGATGAGATTGAGAAAGAGAAGCTGGAGCTCAAGTTCGACCCCGTGCACGGGGAGGGGCTCGTTGATTCCCGTCACTTCCACGGGAACGGCGTCGGGCGTGTCGTGCAGGTGCACGTGCACGGCCGATTCGAGCGTTTTCCTAAGGTCAAAGTTCGTCTCGGGGGCGCGCTCTCGTCGGGCGTAGCCGCGGACGCGGTCGATGATCCCGGTGATCCGTTCGGCCGCGTGCGCGATGTCTTCGACGGCGTCGCCGCTCGTTTCGTCGTCGTTGAGGGCCTCGTTGAGTCGGATCTTGAGCGTGTTGCAGTGGTTGATGATGGTGCTCAGGGGTTGCTTCAACTCATGTGCGATCATGCTCGAGAGGTGCGAGACCATGCCGCGGCTCTGCATGGCGGCGAGCCGCTCGCGCGTGTCGCGCGCGACCCCTTCGGCGTAGGCCTTCTCTTCGAGGGCGCGCTCGAGCGCCGCCGATTTGCGGCGGATCGCCACCGTCATGCGCAGTTCGTTCAGGAGAATGAGAAGGAGCACGACGAGCGCGATGAAGAAGTAGGTCGTGTGCCGCTCGATGAAGCCGCGAAGCGTCCAGTGGCGAAGCACTTCGTAGGGACCGATCTCGAGCTTCTGAAAGAGGGTGAAGATTTCCGCGTGGTCGCCCGAGACGGCCCATTCGAAGCCGTCACGGGGCGCCATCGTGAGAAGCGCCGCGGTTGCGGCCTTTGCGACCGTTTCGTTCGTTTTCGGGGTGGACGCCACGACGACGTCGGGGTAAAGCGGCGTCGAGACGAGACAGGGAAAGCCTTCGACCTTCACCGGAGCGATCACCTTGAGCGCGCCCTTCGGGATGAATCCCGAGCGCTCAAGCGCTTCGAGACGGCAGGCGGGGAGAAGCGCCGCGTCGGTCGCCTTCGTCAGCACCGAGCGCAGGGCGTCGGGAACGGCGTACTGAAGAAAGTGCGTCTCGCCGAAAAAGCTGCGCTCGTCGAAGCCTTCGTCGTGAAGGCGCCCCTGAAAGGCGAGCCAACCGCCGAGACTGCTCGGAAAAGAGGCGGCGACGGAGCGCCCCTTGAGCGAAGCGATGTCGGTCAGGTCCGTGCGGTCGGCGCGCACGACGAGCGTCGTGCCCACGCCGTTCAAAAAACCGTTCTCCGTCTTCTGGACGCGCGTCACGAGTCGTCGAAAGCCCGTGAGTTCGGCGCTTTGCACGAGATATTCCGCGGGTGCGACGAGAAAGTCGTAGTCGCGCATGAGGCGCGTGCGGTCGGGACCGATGCGCGGGAGGTCCGTCACCGTGACGGTGCGGGGCGCGAGGGCGGTGCGGAGGTTTTCGATCGTCGCGTCGACGAAGTCGCGGCGCTCGGCCGGACCGAAGTGATTGATGACGCCGATGCGCACGGTCTCCCCGGCGCGGGCGCCATAGACCAGGCCGAAACAGAGGAGGAGAAGGAGAAAAAGCGCTCGGCGCATGTCGGGAAGATGGAGTGGACGTCGGAAAATTTTATAAGAAAACGGGCGCGCGTCCCATCCTGCCGAGGGAGGATGAAGACGCCGCGCCCGCTTAGGCGTCCAAAGACTTCGGGTGGATCAGTCCTTGAGCGAATGAATCGGCGTGAAGGTGCCGTCGGGGTTCGGACGGAAGACGTAGTGTTCCTTCAGATAGATGATGTCCTTGCGGTCGACGCTTTCGAGCTCGGCAAGGATTGCCGCGCGCGCCACGACCTTGGCGCCCGCTTCGACGGCGAGATTTTCAATGGCCTGCAGCGACTCGCCCGTGGCAATCACGTCGTCGATGATGGCGACGCGCTTGCCGCGGATCTTGTCGGCTTCGACGCCGTCCAAGTAGAGCGTCTGTTCCTTCTGGGTCGTGATCGAGCGAAGCGTGTGCGAGACGACGTTCTGCATGTAGGGCTTGCAGCTCTTTCGCGCGACGACGAACTCCTTCATGCCCATGATGCGGCTCATTTCATAGGTGAGACAAATGCCCTTGGCTTCGGCCGTCATCAGGACGTCCACTTCGGGAAGGCGCTTGACGAGTTCGGGGGCGACGCGCTGTACGAGTTCTGTGTCGGAGAGACAGACGAAGCTCGCGAGGGCCAGATTGTCTGCCACCTTCACGTAGGGGAGTTTGCGCTTCAAGCCGAGAATTTCAAAGTCGAAGTATTTCACGGGAGTGTCCTGATGATGCGGAGACGGTCGTTGCGGCCGTCGGGGAGGAGGGAAAGGCGACAGTCTAGCGGATGCGGATGTTCATCGGGGGTGCTTTCTGAGGGCAGGGTGCCCAGATTTTGACTTGGATCGATCCACGACAAATTTTGACCTTGCTGATTAAAGGCGGTTCGCGCGCTCCGAGAAGTTGCACTGGCAGGATCGCTACAATTGAAGAGCATTTCTCCTACAACCCCCTGATGATCTTTGACTCGTCCACCGTTTGTGGCCGGGTCTTTTTTGGCTCAAAGGATAAACAGATCGTGGAAAACGACAACGCCAAACCCTGGAAATTGACGCTCGTCATCCTGACGGCGAGCTCGCTTCTGATGTCGGCGAGCTATACGATGCTCGTTCCCTTCCTGCCGATGTACCTCATTCAGGAACTCAACGTCGCGCAGGACGAAGTGAATCTTTGGAGCGGGATCATCTTCGCGATCTCCTTTGCGATTTCCGGGATCATGGCGCCGATCTGTGGGGCGATGGCCGACAAAAAGAGCCGCAAACTCATGGCCGTACGCGCGGCGATCTGTCTTTCGATCACCTACGTTCTGGGCGGTCTCGTGCAGGACGTCTGGCAGCTCTTCGGCGTGCGCGTACTGCAGGGCTTTGCGTCGGGGCTCTGGCCAGCGTGCCTTGCGATCATGACGGTGAACGCGCCGAGAACGAAGTTGGGGCTCTGTCTCGGCACGATGCAGGGCGCCATGACGGCGGGCGGCGTGCTCGGTCCCCTCATGGGCGGTCTTCTCGCAGAAGCCTTCGGCATGCGTGCCGCCTTCTTCCTCGGGGGCGTCGGACTCTTCATCATCACGCTTCTCATCATCTTCTACATCAAGGAGCCGCCGAGAAAGAAGGTCGAAAGGGTCGAATCGAGCCGTCCGAAGACAAACCTTCTCAAGGTACCCGTCGTGCAGCGCATGCTGCTTTGCGCGGGCGTGGTGCAGCTCACGATTCTTCTGCAGCAGCCGATCATGCCGCTTTACGTCGGAGAACTGCAGGGGAGCATGGACCGCATCGTGCTCGTCACGGGGATGCTCTTTTCGATCGTCGGGATTTCGGGCGTAATCGCTTCGCCCGTCTGGGGGATCGTCGGGCAAAAGTGGGGCTTCCGTCCGGCGCTCTATCTCGCGCTGCTCGGCTCGGGCATTTTCGGGATGATTCAAGCGATCCCGACGACACTGGTTCCCTTCGGCGTGTGGCGCTTCATCGGCGGCCTCGCCTTCGCCGGGATCTTCCCCGCCATCAACGCGGTGCTCTCGCAGTCGTCCGCGCCGGAAGACCGCGGTCGCATCTTCGGGCTTTCCTACGCCGCACAGCAGGTCGGCAGCGTGATCGGCCCGATCGCGGGCGGCGCCATGGCGATGTATCTGCCGCTCAAGTTCGTGATCTTCACGAGCGGGTTCGTGCTCATTCCGCTCGTGATCTTCCTCTACCTCATGCGCCCGAAGGTCGAGCCAAACACCAAGGGCGATCCGGCCAATCTGGGCTGACGAGAGAATGGAAACGACGATCGGCGGGCGAAAGTCCGCCGATTCGTTTTGGAAGTGCCGCCGACCGATCAGTCCCGCCGTTCAAGATTCCAGTCATGGAGAATGCCGGTGTGCCGGTCGGCTTCGAATTCGGCCTTGCAGCCGTTCTTTCTCAGAACCCCCTCCCAACGCTCGCCTGCGCGGCTAAGCCGAACGTCTTCCGGACGCGCACCGGGGATGCGCCGGGCGGCT
>ENA-ORSM01001963-ORSM01001963.1-human-gut-metagenome-genome-assembly--contig:-NODE-1963-length-15349-cov-5.799202_pt1 | contig 15349 bp, 10 predicted proteins | sample MGYA00241903_ERZ509170 | MGnify/ENA primary metagenome ERZ509170 (study PRJEB26280, sample SAMEA2338784) | human gut metagenome | biome: human gut; feature: human-associated habitat; material: faeces...
GAGCCAGCGTGCGGAAGAACCCGGCGGAAGCGTAGCCGCCCTCATAGTTCTTGGCCAGGATGGGGGCAAAGAACTGCATGGCACCCATGCCCAGCAGGCTACCCACCGTGTTGAAGATGGTAAACAGGGGGCGCTGCTTGGGGTCGTTGGTCAACACGGTCTGGCCAGAGCGGGTGCAGCTGGTCTGGAACGTATAGCCGATGACCCAGACCGCGTACAGAGCCACAAACGCCCCGTAGCGCAGAGCCATGGCGCTGGCCGGGATGAGGGGGGTCAGGCAGTACAGCGCCAGGATGCTGGCCGCCATGATGAGGTTGCCAATGACCATGAACGGCCGGAACTTGCCGAATTTGCCGTTGGTGCGGTCCATCAGCGCGCCGATGATGGGGTCGGTGATGGCGTCGAACAGGCGCATCCCCGTGACCATAACCGAGGCAAAGAGCATGGAGAGGGCCAGCACCTTGCTGCCGAAAGTAGCGATGTAGGAAAGCACCAGCACATAGTACACGTTGGTCGCGCCGTTGTTCAGCGGAAACAGCACCAGCTGGTAGGTTTTGGCGCGGTTCAGGCCCGGCGCCTTTGCGGTTTGTTCACCCATTTGCGGTGTCTCCTTTTTTCTAAAAAAGCGGCAGCCTGCCCGCCTTTTGTTGGGGGGACAGGCTGCCTTGGGTTTCTTGCGGGGGATCCTTGGGGAAATGAAAAGAAGAGGAAGGAATCTACTTGGAGATTACTGCTGGTCCGCCGCGGGAGCGGTGTTCACAGCGCTCTTCTTGGCTTTGAGGGCCTTGCTGAGCTGCCATGCGCAGAGCACGGTCAGCACAGCCAGCACAGCGATCAGTGCATAGATCGCGGTCTGCCACCAGGGGGTAACGGTCTTCAGGGTATCGGTGGATGCCCAGCCGTTCATGGCGTTGGAGTTCACGACGGTGTACAGGATGTGATGCATTGCGTTGCGCATCTGGGTCACAATGTAAGCGTCGTTCTCATAGTTCGCAGCCTTGGTGGTGTGGATCTTGGGCATGGGGCTGTCCCAGATATCGGAACCGGCGATCAGGCCGTCCACCAGATCCATGTACTGGCTGGAGCCAGAGAAGTCGGTGATGCACATGCCGCGCATTCCCAGCTCCTCACGCAGGAAGCCGGTCAGCAGGTTCTGGTTTGCGCCGCACCAGGTAGCGCCCCAGCGGTTGAAGCCGGTCATGACATCCCACGCGCCGCCATCGGTGATGGCCTTATCGGCCACTTCCAGATAGATCTCACGGGCGGTCTGCTCGTTCAGCCAGGTGTTCACGCCGCGGCGGCTGGTCTCGGAGTCGTTCAGGGCAACGTGCTTCAGGTAGACGTACACGCCCTTGGACTGAATGCCCTGCACCTCGGCAGCGCAGATGGTGCCAGCAATGAACGGATCCTCCGCGTAATACTCGAAGTTACGGCCGGAGTAAGCGGTGCGGTGCATGTTGATGCCGGGGCCGTACAGGCCGGAGTAACCCATGGCCAGGCAGTCCTCGCCAATGCAGCGGCCCACATCGTTGATGAGGTCCACATTGAAAGTAGCAGCCATGACATCCTCAGAGGTGTAGCACATGGCGGACGCGCCGCCGGTCAGGGCAGCAGTCAGGCCCTGGGGACCGTTCTCGTCCTTGGTAGCCGTCTTGCCGATGGAGGCGGCAGCGGCCGTGTTGTGGAAGCCCAGGGTGATGGTGTTGACCATCTCGTCATAGGTCAGCTGATCCAGCAGGGTATTCCACTCGGGATCATCAAAGTCCTTGCCGATCATGGAAGCCAGGGTCAGGCCGTTCTTGGCGCCCAGAGTGGGCATCTCGACGCTGTCGGCCAGGCTGCCGTCGTACTGGGTGAATGCCAGGTCAGCAGCCAGAGTCTCGTTGGCAGTGAGCTGTGCGGGAGCGGTGGGGATGGTGCCGGTCCAGTCGGAGCGGCTCATCCAGGTCACGGAGCCGGGAGCGTCGCTGCTCTTGTTGGGGTCGGACTCATCAAACAGGTTGGTGATGGCAGTGCCGTTGGCGCTGACAGCGTAAGTGGTGGTATCCAGAGCGGGGTTGTTCCAGGTGTAAACCAGAGAAGCATCGCCATTGGCGGTCATGCGGCCGTTGGTGTTCTCCACGGTGTAGCCCTTGGCAGCCAGGATGTTGTTCAGGGCGTTGTGGGAGTCGGTGCCCACGGTGAAGTAGTAGTCGCCAGCGTCCACGATGTAGGTCTTGGCCTTGTTGGCATCGTAGGTGCGCAGCTCGCTCTTGTTGACGGTGATGTTCACGGTCTCAGAAGCGCCGGGAGCCAGGACATCGGTCTTTGCGAAGCCAGCCAGCTCGACTGCAGCCTTTTCAATGCCGTTGGCCTTGTCGTAATCGGTGTAGGGAGACTGGAAGTAGACCTGCACGGTCTCCTTGCCGGAATAGGTCTTGCCAGAGTTGGTCACGGTCAGGCTGATGTCAAAGGCATCGTCAGACTCGGTGACATTGAAGTTGCTGTAGGTGAAATCGGTGTAGCTGTCGCCGTAGCCGAACGGATAAGCAACCGTCTTGGCCCAGTCATAGTCGCCCGCGTTCGCAGTGCCCATGACCACGTCCTCGTAACGGGTCTCAAAGTAACGGTAGCCCAGGTAGATGCCCTCCTGGTAGACGCTGTACATGCCCTGCACGTCGGCACCCTCGGTCAGCAGGTTGTACTCTGCCGCGTTGGGGTAAGCCTGGGTGTAGAAGTTGTACATGGCGGGGTTTGCCATGTTGTCGTACAGGTAGGTATCGACCAGAGAGCCGGAGGGGGTCACCGCGCCGGACAGCAGCTGTGCCACACCGTTGATACCGGTCTGGCCCACGTCGCCGATCCACATGGCAGCGTCGATGCCGTAATCCTCACCGCAGATCTCAGGGTTGAGGAAGTCCAGCTCGATGGCGTTGGAACTGTTGAGCAGAACGATGATGGACTTAAAGGTGCCGTTGTCTTTCAGAGCCTTGAGGTTCTGCAGCAGCTCCAGCTCCTCCGCGGAGAGAGCCAGATAGTTGCCGTCGCCCTCCTGGCCGGAGATCCAGCTGTCGTTGGTGCCATTCTCACCGCTGGGCAGGTCAGCACCCTCGCCGCCGGAACGGGAGAGGACCACGATGGCGGCATCGCCGTACTCGGCAAAGCTGCTCTCAGCGCTGGACAGAGCGCTCCAGGGAGCCTCGTTGACCGCATACTGGGTGTTCGCCTCCAGGGTATCGGAGATGGAAGCAGGGGTCATGCGGCTGTACTTGCTCATCATGGAGTCAGAGCTGTACAGGTTCCACAGGGTCTCGTTGACGGAGATGCCCTGGGACTCCAGAGCCTGCTTAAAGTTGGGAGCCTTGCTGGTATCGACAGAGCCGGAACCGGTACCGCCGTACATCAGGTCCACGGAACCGTGGCCGAACAGGCTGACCTTGGCGCCCTGTGCCAGAGGCAGGGCAGCGTTCTGGTTCTTCAGCAGGGCTGCGCCCTCGGCCTCGACCTGAGCGCACAGCTCAGCCTCGTAGGCCTCACGCTCCTCATCGGAAGCAAAGCCTTTTTTGAAATACTCGGTATCCTCGGTGTTGCTGCTGTCGTGAATGATCTGATAGGTCGATGCATTCAGAGCAACGTTGATGGTGGTGGCGTACTGGTTTGCAATGATATTGCCAACGATGGCCGCGATCGTCAGGATCGCGGTGATGGCAGTCAGAGCAGACCATAAACCCACCTTGGATTTCTTGTTCTTCATGGGTTCTCCTCCTTTTTATTTATACAATAGCCGGCTTTGTGGGAAAGGCGGCGCTTGCCTTGGGGAATCCGCCCGGGCTTACACCCAGTTGGCGCTCTTGGACTTGGTCTTGACCAGCTTGTAGCCGGGGTTGGGGGTGTCCACCTTACGGAACGATGCCGTGTCGATGCACTCCCCTGCCACAGCCTGCAGCTTGACCTCGCCGTTCAGCGGCACTTTGAACGTGAAGACATGCTCGCCGGTCTGCTCCGCGATCTTCTGGCCGTCCGCAAACAGGGCAACGGTCTTCTGGTTGGAGTAGACCTTGACTTCGATCTCGCTGGCGGTGCGGTCCGTAAACCGCTTGGAGCAGATGTGGACGAACGCCTCATCGCTCCACCATGCCTTATAGAGGTAGAAGCTGTCTTTCTTGGTCTTCCGGTCAAACGTGACCAGACCTTTATGGTTCATGCCCGGCTCGCCGCCCTGGTCACGGGCGTCGGCTGCAAAATCGAACATGTTCCAGACGTGGGTGGACCACATCCAGGGGTGACGGTCGAAGCAGCGGAGCATGTACTCGTGGTATTTTGCCTGATACTCCTCGGTGTGGTCGCCCCGGCGGGGGTGCTCACTGTGGAGGTTGGGCATTCCCTCCGCGCCGTACTCCGAGAAGCCCAGCGCCCGGTTGGGATACACCAGATGGAAGAAGTTGAGCCACAGGTCGTTGAGGAACAGCCCCGGCACATACCAGCCCAGGTAGAGGTTCCAGCTCACCAGATCGGTGATGTGGGCCACCGGGTTGAACGGGCCGCACATGGCGTAGCAGGCCAGCGTGGTCAGGCGGGTGGGGTCCATCTTGTGGCACAGGTCGTTGAGCATGTGGTGGTTGTCCAGCATGTCGGCCTTATCCTTGGTGGAAATGGTGATCTCATTGGAGACGCCCCAACAGACGATGCAGGGATGGTTGTAGTTCTGGTAGATCAGCTCTTCCATCTGGTCGATGGTGTTCTGGCGGCCATTGGGCAGGTGCTCGGAGATATAGGGGATCTCAGCCCAGACCACCATGCCGTACTCATCGCACAGGTCGTAGAAGTACTGGTCGTGCTGGTAATGGGCCAGCCGGATGGTGTTGGCACCCAGTTCCCGGATGAGAGTCATATCCTCATCGTGCATCTCCCGGCTGATGGCATTGCCCAGACCCTTGCGGTCCTGATGGCGGGAGACGCCGTGGAGCGGGTAAGAGCGGCCATTGAGGAAGAAGCCTTTCTTGGGGTCTACCCGGAAGCTCCGGACGCCCACGCGGGTGGAAACGGTGTCCACCACTTCCCCGCCCTGCTCGAGCTCCACCACGCAGGTGTAGAGGTAGGGGTCTTTCACGCCGTCCCACAGGTGGGGGTGTGCCAGCGTCATGGTGACGTCTTTGCCCTCGGCGGCGGCCACGGTGTTGCCCTCGGCGTCATTCAGGGTGACGCGGACGGTGCCCTCGCCCTCGAGGCGGGTCTCCACCCGGATGTCGGCGGTGTGATCCTTGCACAGGGTGGGCGTCACTTTCACGCCGGTGTCGCCGTAATGGCCCAGTGCAATGTGATCTTGATTGACCACCAGCAGGCTCACGTCACGGTAGATGCCGCCGTAGAACGTGAAGTCGGCTTTCTGGGGGTAAACATGGTCGTTGACAGTGTTGTCCACCTCCACGGTCAGGATGTTCTCCTCTCGCAGCAGGGTGGTGATGTTGGCGCGGAACGTGGAGTAGCCGCCGTCGTGCACGCAGACCTCGGTGCCGTTCAGAATGACCTTTGCGCTGGCGTTCACGCCCTCGAACTGGAGCCACACCTGCTGGCTGACCTCCTCAAAGGCCGGAGCCGCAAAACGGGTGCGGTAGACGCAGGTGCCCCGCCAGTAATCGTTGCCGCCGTCCTGGCCGTCGATGGCGTTCCAGGTGTGGGGCAGGTCCACGGGAGTGGTGTTCCCCTCCGGGCCGATGAACTGCCAGTTTTTCATCAGTCGGACAATTTTGCGCATAAGCCGTCTCCTTAAACTTGGTCGTATTTTCACGGGATTCATTCCGTTCGTTTTCGTTCGTCAGTATTTTATCAAAGCAAATATTTTTTGCAAGATGGTTGCGAAAAGTGGTCGTTTTGAGAGGATATTCGGTTTTTTGCTTCCAAATCCAAAGCAAAATCATTGTGCAACTTTCACAATCAGTTGTATCCAACAAATGTTGCGAATCGCCAGAGGCTCTCCCTTTGGGAGAGCTGGCGCGCAAGCGCCTGAGAGGGCAAGGACGCTTCCAAACAATAAAAATACAGCGATACGCATTCTCTTTGTCAGAGTCCGCATATCGCTGTGTTTTCATTATTTTTTGTTTTATTCTCCCTGCTTCAGCGGGAAAATGATCTTGATGGCAAAAAAGCCGTTCTGCGTTTCCGTGGTCAGGGTGCCGCTGTATTTCTGCACGATGCGGCGGAGCACTTTCAGCTCGTAGGCCTCGGTACGGGTCGCGGCAGCCTCCGGCTCCCGAGCCGGGCTGATGACGTTGATGACGATAAAGCTCTGCCGCACGCAGACCAGCAGGTCGATGTTCCGCCGGGCCGGGTCGGGCGTCCGCACGGCTCCCTCTATGGCGTAGTCCAGCGCGTTGGCAAACAGGGCGTACAGGTCGCCGGGCTCAAAGCCCTGCAGGCAGCTGCCGTTGGCCACTGCATTGAGCTGCACCCGCCGGGACTGGCAGAGCAGGGTCTTCTCGGTGAGCACCACGTCCAGCACCTCGTTGCCGGAGTTCGCCCCGGCGTCGTAGAGGCGGGCGGCGTTCTCCGCCTCCTCCAGCGTCTCCCGCGGCACCGCGTCCGGGGCCAGCTTGCGCAGGGCCGCGATCTGCACCCGCAGCTCGTGGCAGCGCTTGTTGATGATATTCACGTTCTGCCGCGCCACCTGATACTGCTGGCGCTGCCGCTCGTAGAGCAGATTCAGTGTTTCCATCTCCTTTTGGAGGTCGGATTTTTTGAACAGTTCCGTCTGCAGGTAGAGCAGCGTCAAAAAGTAAAGCTGCCCGATGAGGGTGGTGCCCACAACGCTCATGGGCCAGTCCAGCGCCTGGGCACTGCTTAAAAGCGCCGCCTGCAGCATGAACATGATCCCCATAAAAAACGCGCTGGCCAGCTGCCGGGGCCCGATGTGGTACACGCCTTTGTCCGGGATCTTCCGGGCCAGTGTCCCGCAGATGACTCCATAGAACACCACACCCGTCAGCACCTGCAGCAGCTTGACCGGGACACTGTTCATATTCAGCGGATGGCTTTTCACCGCGCAGAGCAGCTCAAAGAGGTTCCAGCCCTCGTAAGCCGTCTGGGCCGTCAGCAGGCTCCACACCGCGCAGTAGAGGGCACTCTTTTTGTCGATCTCCACACAGGCATAGATCATGGCACCCAGCAGGATAAAAAAGCCGACGTACATTCCCAGCAGGGAGACCTGCAGCTGCACCAGCGAGTTGCTCTGGGCCATGGGGTCCAGCAGCCAGGTCAGGGCCATCAGGGACAGCAGCAGCTCCACGGCCCGGAGCCAGAACCGTTCCCGGTGCTTGAGCGGGTAGCAGAACGCCAGCGCCGCGCCCCACCGCAGCACCGCCCGAAAAAACACATGCCTGCCGACAACGATCACAGCACACCTCCCAGATAGGAGGCCACCGCCGTCATAAAGGCGGCTTTCTGGCGACGGCTGATCTCCAGGCGGGCGTCCCTCACCTGCACAAAATCATTTTCCACACCCCGGACGTACTGCAAGTTGACCAGATAGCACTGGTTGCACCGGGCAAAGTGGTAGGCAGCCAACTGCTTTTCAGCCCCGGCCAGGCTCCCCCGCACCGCGTACTCCTGGGTGGCGGTGTGGTAGTAGAGCATCCGGTTGCGGGTCTCCAGATACAGGATATCGCCGGTGTCCAACAACTGCATCCCGCCGCCCGAAAGCTGCAGGGCCACCTGCCCACCCTTGCGGCGCTGCACCCGCTGGATGGCCCGGGAGAGCTTGGTGCAGAACGCCCCATAGCTGACCGGCTTGAGCACATAATCCAGCGCGTCCACCTCGTACCCCTTGATGGCGTACTGGGCCATGTTGGTCACGAACACCAGCACCACATCCGGGTCCACCGCACGGATGCGCTCCGCCGCCCCGAAGCCGCCCAGCCGGGGCATTTCCACATCCAGAAAAATGATGTCATACCCGGGCTGATACCCCTCAGCAATGACGGCCCCGTCCGCAAAGGGTTCCACTTCCGCCTGCAGGCCCTGCTCCCCGGCGTACTGCCGGATGAACTGGCACAGGCTCTCCCGCACCTCGGTCTGGTCTTCCACCACCGCGATCTTCAGCACGGCTGCTCCTCCTTTTCACACTTCCTGTTTTTCGGCTTACCGGTGTCCCTCCAGCCAGCGCAGCGCAAAGTAGCTGTACGCCGCGCTGCCCTCCCAGAGGACGCTGTCATCAAACCGGACTTTGGGGTGGTGCTGGCCGTAGCGGTAGCCCCGCTCCGGGCTGCCGCAGGCCAAAAACATGCTCACCGTGGGCACCTCATGGCTCACGAATGCAAAGTCCTCACTGCCGCCGCCAGGTTTTCCACCCGTGAGCGGGGCCATATCCATGGCACCCTTCCCCAGCAGGTCGGTCATATAGGTCATGGCATCCTGCGCCAGGGCCTTGTCCACCATCATGCAGGGGCAGTAGTCCGAGAACTCCACCTCCGCTGTGCAGCGGAACGCCTTTGCCACGCCCTCGGAAATCTCCGTCATCCGCTGCCGGATGAATGCCCCGGTCTTGTTGTCGGGGTCGGTGGTGCGGATGGTGCCCCACATCTCGGCGGTGTCCGGGATGACATTGGAAGCAGCTCCCGCCGCAAACCGCCCGGTGGTCAGCACGCCAAAATCATTCTGGGAGAGTTCCCGGGCGTTGATCTCCTGCAATGCAATGTGGATATGGGCTGCGGCCGTAATGGGGTCGATGCAGTTTTCCGGCATGGAACCATGGCCGCCTTTGCCGTGCACCACAATGTGGTATTGCTCACAGCTTGCCATGGTGATGCCGCCGCCCGGCACCAGCACCTCGCCCAGAGGCAGAGGCATCCCGGCCAGCACATGGAACATGACCGCCGCGTCCACTTTCGGGTTTTCCAGCAGGCCGTTGGAGATCATATCCGGGGAGCCCTGGAAAATCTCTTCGGCCGGCTGGAATTCCAGCTTGACGGTGCCTTCGATCTCCTCCTCGTGCTCTTTCAGCAGCTTTGCCGCACCCAGCATCATGGCCGTGTGCATATCGTGGCCGCAGCCGTGCATCTTGCCCGGCACCTCGGAGGCAAACACCTCTCCGGACTCCTCAAAGATGGGCAGGGCGTCCATATCGCCCCGGAGCAGGATGGTCTTGCCCGGGCGCTTTCCCCCGGCCAGCGCGAGGACACCCGCCCTGCCGCAGTCCTGCGGCGCATAGCCCATCTCGGTCAGGGCCTGCTTGACCAGCGCCTTGGTCTTGGGCAGGTCAAAGCCCACCTCCGGGTTGCGGTGGATCGTCCGCCGCCATTTCTGCAGCTGAGGCTGCAGGGTCTTGGCTTCATCCAGCAATTCATTCGGCTTCATCATCCAAACATCGCTCCTTTGCAAAACGCCCTCTCAGGCAGCTGAGAGGGCGGATGATCTTATGTTACTCCTGCGTGTTACCAGCTCCGTCCGGATGGTACTGTGCACAGGTGCACTTTTTCCATTTGAGGCCGCTGCCGCAGGGGCAGGGGTCGTTCCGGCCGATCTTGATGACCCGCACCGGCTGGCCCTTGGGGGCCCCCTTGGCACCGGGAGCACCGTTGCCGGGCACAAAGCCCTCTCCGGTAGGCTTGGCCACCTGCTCCCGCTTGGGAGCGGCACCGGCTTTCCGCACCTCGATGGTCAGCAGCATCTTGATGCTGGACTCCCGGATGGAATCCACCATCTGGTCAAACATATCAAAGCCCTCGATGCGGTACTCGACCACGGGGTCTTTCTGGCCGTAGCCGCGCAGCGCAATGCCCTGCCGCAGCTGATCCATATTATCAATATGGTCCATCCACTGGCGGTCTACACACTTGAGCAGGCAGATACGCTCCAGCTCCCGCATGAGGGGGGCACCGTAGCGCTGCTCTTTATCGTTGAGGACATCCATGCCGCGGTCATACAGCAGATCGGCGATGCCCTCGCGGCTCAGGCTGTCATAATCCTCCACCGTGTAATGGAAGTCGGCATCGGTGGTCAGCCAGCCCTGATAGTGACGGCGGAGAGCACCAAAGTCCCACTCATCCTTGACATCGCCCGCCAGGAACTGGGCGCAGGAAGAGTCGATGTTCTCCCGCAGCATCTTGTGCATCTCGGCGGAGATGTCTTCGCCGTCCAGCACTTTGTGGCGCTGGCCGTAGATGATCTCGCGTTGCTGATTCATGACGTCGTCGTACTTCAGCACGTTCTTTCGGATCTCAAAGTTGCGGCCCTCCAGCTTCTTCTGGGCACTTTCGAGGGTGTTGGTGATCATTCGGTTCTCGATGGGGGTGTCCTCGTCGATCTTGAGGGTATCCATCAAGCCCGCCACACGGTCGCCGCCAAACAGGCGCATCAGGTCATCTTCCAGGCTCAGGTAGAACCGGGAAGCACCGGGGTCGCCCTGACGGCCGGCACGGCCGCGCAGCTGGTTATCAATGCGGCGGCTCTCGTGCCGCTCGGTGCCGATGATGAACAGGCCGCCTGCCTTGCGCACCTCGTCGGCCTCGGCCTCAATGGCGGGCTTGTACTGAGCGTACAGCTCCTCAAACCGCTTGCGGGCTGCCAGAATCTTCTCGTCGGTGGTTTCCCCGTGGCCGTCGGATTCGGTCAGCAGCAGCTCCACGGCGCTGGGGTCGGCGTCCTCAGGCTTTTCGGGGTTGAGCAGATTCTCACAGAAGTGCTCCTTGCGCATCTGGGCCTTGGCCATGAACTCGGCGTTGCCGCCCAGCATGATATCAGTACCACGGCCTGCCATGTTGGTGGCGATGGTGATGGCCCCCTTTTTGCCGGCCTGCGCCACGATCTCAGCTTCACGCTCGTGGTTTTTGGCGTTCAGGACGTTGAAATCCCGGGTGTAGCGCTGGAGCATCTTGGCCAGCGTCTCGCTCTTCTCCACGCTGACGGTACCCACCAGCACCGGCTGGCCATTCTTGTGGCACTCCATCACCTGCTCAATGACCGCCTTGTACTTGCCGTTGACGGTCTTGTACACGGCGTCCGGGTAATCCTTGCGGATATTGGGGCGGTTGGTGGGCACGGTGACGATGTTCAGGCCGTAAATCTCGGTGAACTCGGTGGCCTCGGTCTTGGCCGTACCGGTCATACCGGCCAGCTTCTTGTACATGCGGAAGTAATTCTGGAACGTGATGGTGGCCAGCGTCTTGCTCTCGGCAGCGATCTTGACGCCCTCCTTGGCCTCGATGGCCTGGTGCAGGCCCTCGTTGTACCGGCGGCCGATCATCAGACGGCCCGTGAACTCATCGACGATGATGACCTCGCCGTCCTTGACCACATAGTCGATATCCCGCTGCATGACGCCGTACGCCTTGATGGCCTGGTCGATGTGGTGGGCCAGGGTCATGTTCTCGGCGGCGGCCAGGTTCTCGATCTTGAAGTATTCCTCGGCCTTTTTGATGCCCTTGGCCGTCAGGGTGCAGGTCTTGTGCTTTTCGTCCACGACGTAATCGCCATCGGCCTGCTCATCGGTCTCCACCTTGTCTTCCAGCTCCACCACCACGCTCTTGCGCAGGGTGCGGACAAAGCGGTCCACCTGGGTGTACAGGCTGGAGGAGTCCTCGCCCCGGCCGGAAATGATCAGCGGCGTGCGGGCCTCATCAATGAGGATGGAGTCCACCTCATCGACGATGGCATACACATGGCCGCGCTGCACCATGTTGTCCTTGTAGGTCACCATGTTGTCGCGCAGGTAGTCAAAACCAAACTCGTTGTTGGTGCCGTAGGTGATATCGGCATTGTAAGCACGGCGGCGGGCATCGCCGTCCAGCCCCTGCACGATGAGGCCCACGGTCAGGCCCAGCCAGCGGTAGAGCTTGCCCATCCACTCGCTGTCGCGCTTGGCCAGGTAATCGTTGACGGTAACGATATGCACACCCTCGCCGGTCAGAGCGTTCAGGTAGGCGGGCAGGGTTGCCACCAGCGTTTTGCCTTCACCGGTCTGCATCTCAGCGATGTCGCCCCGGTGCAGGGCGATGCCTCCCGTGACCTGCACGGGGAAATGCTTCATGCCCAGCACACGCCAAGCAGCCTCACGGCAGACAGCAAAAGCATCCGGCAGGATCTCATCCAGCGTGGAGCCAGCAGCCAGTTTTTCTTTCAAGGCCGGGGTCTGGGCCTGCAGCTCAGGATCAGACATGGCCTGATACTTGGGCTCCAGTGCCAGCACCTGCTTGGTCAGGGGGTTGATCTTTTTCAGCTCTCGGTCCGAGAAGCTGCCAAAGAGTTTTTCAGCAAGGGACATTGATCACACCTCATCTATCAAAAATCCGGGCAGAAGCCTGCCCGCGCGGAAAACTAACATACAGATATATGATACACCAAACCCGCAGAGCCGTCAAATCCAACTCCCCTGTTTTTCCGGTGTTTTGAATGAACTTTCTGTAAAATCATTCCCATCGGCGTCTCTTTGCCGCATCTTTTCCAAAACAAAACAGCGCCCGTACTCTTTGCAAAGCGCGGACGCTGTCGGTTTTTGTCTTCTGTTTTTTAAAGGATTTCCAGCACCCCGGGCAGCTGGCTGATGTCGTCGATGACATGGGCGCACACGGCCTCCAGCCGGGTGCGGGACTGATGCCCGCTGGTGCAGAGGACGCATTTTGTCCCCATGGCAGCCGCCACCTCGGCATCGTGGGTGGTATCCCCCACCATCACGCAGGCGGCAGGGTCCACCCCGCTGTTCCGGAGCCAGTCTTTGCCCACCTGCACCTTGCTCACGCCGTAAATGTCCTGAAGACCGAGCAACTCGGTAAAATAGTCCTCAAGACCCCGCGCGCGTACCTGCTCGATCAGGTAATCGCGGCGAGAGGCGGAAAGCACAGCCTGCTGCCAGCCCCGGCGCTGGAGCTCTGCCAGCGTGGCGGCGGCGTTTGCCATGGCAGGGCAATGCCGCTCGACTCCGGCGTTATAGTGCTCCATAAACCGGGCAGCCAGCTCCGGGTAGGGGTGTCGGGCAAAATCAAACCCGGCGCGGAGGTAATATTCCTCAATGGGGAAGCCAAAGATTTCCCGGTATTCGGCAAGGTCATACCGCTGGGGGTAGCCGTGCGTTTCCAGCATCCAGTTCAGGCACCCGTGGGTGAAATCCACATCGTCCAGCAGGGTCCCGTTCCAGTCCCAGAAGATGATTCCGTTTGGCTGCATGGCTTCCTCCTTTTGTGAGGGCTTACTCAAAAATCTTTTTCAGGGCGGTGTTGGATTCAATGATCTTCACCAGCAGCACACCCAGCACGGTACAGCTGATGAGCTCGCCGATGCCCACCGAGATGCCGTTGGACACGCAAGCCAGCCAGAGCGGAGCCGAGGAGCCCGGCTCCGGGAAGAGCACCGCGATCTCAATGCCGATGATGACGGCATTGAACGCCACCGGAGGCAGCGAGGCCGGGATTGCCAGCCCGCCGATGCGGACATTGCGCAGCTTGTAGGTCACCACGCAGGCCAGCAGCGTTGCCAGCGTGCCAAGGATGACATCCACGATGGTGGAGCCCAGCAGGTTTGCCAGGAAGCAGCCCAGCACCACACCTGCAATATACTCCGCGCCAAACACGGGCAGCAGGCAGAGAGCCTCGGCCACACGCACCTGCACGGCACCGTAAGAGAGCGGCTGCAGCGCCATGCAGAGCACAACGTACAGGGCTGCCACCACCGCGCAGCGGGCCAGTTTGCGGACGGAAACATTATTTTTCATATACTACTCCGGCGGAATGAATTTTGACCGCGCAGGGACCGCCAGTTCCTGCGGGTTTGGCCCGGCGTGGTTCGAGACACACCGGGGAGCCTAAAATCCTAAGTTGCTCTTTGGAGCTGTGCACCAGGCACAACAGAGAAAATTATAGCATAAAAATGATGAGAATGCAACAAAAATGGCTGTGAACTTCTTCACAGCCATTTTTGTTGTATTTAGTCTCTTGCGTGGCCCACATACACCAGCGCCAGGGTATCGGGGCCGGTGTTGGCAGAAACGACGCCGCCCAGCGTAAAGGTGATAAGCGGGTCTTTGCCAAAGGCTTTCTTGCAGGCCTTTTCCAGCTCTGCCGCCTGCGGGATGTTGGTGTGACCGATCATATAATCAAAGTCTTCCACATCCCCGGCGCGCTTCTTGCACAGCTCGACCATCGCAGGCACCACTTTGTCGTCGCCGCGCACTTTCCCCTCCACCTTGGTCTTGCCGTCGATGAGGGTGATGATGGGCCGGATGCCCATAAGCTCGCCCATGACAGCGGCGGCGGCGGAAATGCGTCCGCTCTTCTTCATCTGCTTGAGGCTGTAGGGTCCCAGGATGACCTCCATCCGGTTCATCTTGTCCTCAAACTCGTGGATGACCATGGGGATCTCCGCGCCGTTGCGCAGCTTGCGGGCCATCTCACACAGATACCAGCCAAACACCATGGAGTAGGTGTGGGGGTCGATGAGGTGGATCTTCAAGTGGTGCTCCGGGCGCTCTTCCCGCAGCATTCCCTGTGCCATCACAGCGTTGTTGTAGGTGGAGGAGCCAGACTTGTTGATGGGCACATGGATGACATCCGTGTAGCCCTCGTCCACATACTTGCAATACTGCTCACAGAACTGGATGGGGGTGATGGCCGCCGTGGAGGGGATGCCCTTGGCAGCGCGCATCTTGTCATAAAATTCAATGTTGGTGCAGCTCTCCCGCTCCACATAGTCCACATCGTCCAGCAGAATGTGGAAGCCCATAATGTCAATGCCGTACTTCTCGGCCAGCTCCTGCGGGATATCGCAGGAGGAATCGGTCAAAATTGCAATTTTGCTCATAGTTTCCTCATTTCCATTCATAGTCGCGCAGATGGCCATGGTCCAGCAGCTCCGGGAAATCCCACTGACGCAGGGCTTCATACACGCCCACCGCCACACTGTTGGAAAGGTTCAGGCTGCGGCAGGTGTCCCGCATGGGCATCCGGACGCAGTGCTCCTGATTGGCCGCCAGCAAAGTCTCCGGCAGGCCCGCGTCCTCCCGCCCGAAGACGAGATACGCCCCGTCCGGGTAGGCCACGTCGGTGTAGCGCTGAGGCGCTTTGGTGGTAAAGTAGTAAAACGGGCCCTCGTTCTTGGCAAAAAAGTCCTCCAATCCATCATAGTAATGGATGTCGAGGTAGTGCCAGTAATCCAGCCCGGCGTGCTTGAGCTTTTTGTCATCAATGGCAAAGCCCATGGGCCCCACCAGATGCAGCCGGCAGGCCGTGCAGGCACAGGTGCGGGCCACATTGCCGGTGTTCTGGGGGATGCGGGGCTCCACCAGCACGATATTCAGCGTCGGTTTATGTTCCATCGGCTCGCCCCCTTAAAACTCCCGCAGCGGGCACAGGCGGGGCAGCAGCGGCTCAAACCAGACACCGAAGCGGGT
>ENA-ORSM01001979-ORSM01001979.1-human-gut-metagenome-genome-assembly--contig:-NODE-1979-length-15272-cov-34.731090_pt1 | contig 15272 bp, 13 predicted proteins | sample MGYA00241903_ERZ509170 | MGnify/ENA primary metagenome ERZ509170 (study PRJEB26280, sample SAMEA2338784) | human gut metagenome | biome: human gut; feature: human-associated habitat; material: faeces...
GTACTCCAACCTTTGTTAACCTTAAATCTAATACTATGAAAAACACAGTGCAAAGATACGGACTTCTGAGTATTCTGCAAATAAAACAAGAAAAAACAGGTGTTTTATAACATGTTTTAAGAGGTTATCGTCATTTATAAATCTGTATTAACAAAAAACAGATGGAATATGTCACCACATTCCATCTGTTCATATCTTTTGACAAGTAATTTTATATAAGAAGTAAACAGTTGATTGATACCATAAGTTCTTTTTCACAAAAGCGTTTTCAACCGCATCGGCCGAGATGCAAATACCGATGACAGTTTCTCACTTTATGCGGATGAGAGTCTACTGCTGTTTCATTTCAAAATCAAACAACATCGGTTTAAACTCTGCTACCGGTTGTTCATTCAGCAGTACCTCCTCTGCCACAAAATGAAACTTCAAACCGGCAGATTCGACTTCGTAAGCATTGCCGCTTTCCACAGCACTGATCTGTACTTTTACGGCAAACTGCTGTGCCTCCTCTCCTTCCGACGGCAAACTGAAAGCCAGTTCCAACGGTTTCGGATCAAGTGCAAGAAGCACGCTGTCTTTTGCCTCCGTAAGACTCGGAGTGTACCCTATCTTATACGCAACGGCTCCAATTGCCTCTACAATCTGGTTGGCAGTTTCCTCGTCGTTAACAACAGAAAGGATAATATCTTTAACCGGAATACTGTCGAAAGCAATTGTATCATTATTCACTGCAGCTGAAACCTCGGTCCTGCAGTTCCCTCCTCTTTTTCCACCAAAGAAGTGAACATCTGTCCTGCATAATCACCGAAAACCACATCGGTCGTAATTTGCGCAGGTGGAATTACCGGTGAATTTTCATCGTTATTATCACAAGCAGCCAATCCTAAAGTCATCACTAAAACGGTCAAAAAGGTCCTTGACTTTTTCATATCAAAAAGCTTCATAAATTTAAAAATTAAGTTTTTACTAATTGATTTATTTTAAGTCGACTCACTTTCGGAATTCCATTTATAAAATCTCCGGAAAGGCGGAATACTGCAGGACATACTTGTTAACAAGTAGTGAGCCTATGTGGATAAACCATTTAAATGTGATTTTAGTCCTATGATTATCAATAAGATATAAAATCACACCCAAACAAAGGAAAACTCATTAATTATACTTTATTAACTCAGACTATGTATAAAAATAAAACAGGGAAAAAGGAGAAACGAAACTCCGCCTCTCCTTCTTCCCTGTTGTTTCAATGTAATTTCAATATGATTATTTCCGATATCAGAGACCCAGTTTTTCAGAAATCTCAAGCATATTGCGAATCGGACGGATGGCCTTCTTTGCCACTTCCTCATCGACCTTTACTTCCGGCCATTCGTGTTTCAGTGTCAGATACAGTTTTTCCAGTGTATTCATACGCATGTAATTGCATTCGTTGCAGGCAGAAGCCCCGTCTTCGGGAGGTACCGGAATGAAATTCTTTTCCGGACACTTCTTTCTCATCTCATACAAAATACCGCTTTCCGTAGCTACGATAAAATCTTTCAGTTCGCTTGCCATGGCAAACTTCAGCAGACCGGCAGTAGAACCGATTTTGTCTGCCAGCTTGGCAACGGTTCCCTTGCACTCCGGATGCACCAGTACAGCCGCTTCCGGATATTGCTTTTTCAGTTCAATGATTTTTTCTACAGAGAATTTCTCATGGACGTGGCAGGCACCGTTCCAAAGCAGCATATTACGCCCTGTAATCGAATTTATATAGCTTCCCAGATTACGGTCCGGTCCGAAGATAATCTTTTCATCAGCCGGAAAACTTTCCACAATCTGCTTGGCATTGGTAGAAGTCACCACTACATCCGTAACGGCTTTTACCGCCGCACTGGTATTCACATAAGAAATGACCGTATATCCCGGATGGTCTTTCACAAATTGAGCGAAGGCTTCGGCCGGGCAACTGTCAGCCAGTGAGCATCCCGCATTCAGGTCCGGAATCAGCACTTTTTTGTCCGGGCACAGAATTTTGGCAGTTTCTCCCATAAAATGAACTCCGCACATCACGATAATTTCCGCATCTGTCTTCGCAGCCCATTGTGCAAGCGCCAGACTGTCTCCGATGAAATCCGCTATTTCCTGAATTTCGTCCGACTGGTAGTAGTGCCCCAGGATGACAGCGTGTTTTTCCTTACAAAGTTTTCTAATCTCAGCCTTCAGGTCCAGACCTTGTGCTACGGGTTCATCTACATATCCCCTTTTCAACCAATTTTCTTTATTCATACTATTAATAATATATTTTTTCTTCTTTTTAAAAGAAAAGTATGATAGTAATAATAGCCGGTTAATAATGTTAGTAAAAATAGCTGTCCGGTTTTGCTTTTGAAGTTATTAGTGTAAAGTATCCGGATATCAAATTCTCATTAACATGTTTACTGGCTGATTTTCTTATGTTTTATTTATCTATTAACAAATTGTTGATTGATGACAAAGTTAAAAACTTTCCGACTATAAACTAGCTAATTTCGCTGAAAAAATATGTTTAAACTGATCGTGAAACTTTTGGCTAACTTTTTTGGATTGTTGATTCTCAATCTGCTATAATACATTGCATTCAATAATGCAAGAAATATTTTTAAATTGATATGCGTATGTTTTTTACACCTTTTCAACGCTTTTCAACAAGGTTATGAAGATAGTTTTTATCTTTGTACGGAATTTATAAAGGAGCAGATGGCTATGTCGGAATTAAGAAAGTTGAAAATAGTGGAAATGAATCGTCTGACGGTGGAAGAATTCAAAGAAGCTGAAAAACTTCCATTGGTAGTGGTATTGGATGAAGTGCGCAGTCTGCACAATATCGGTGCGGTGTTCCGTACCTCAGATGCGTTTTTGGTAAATGCCATTTATCTGTGCGGCATTACGGCTACCCCTCCGCATCCGGAGATGCATAAAACGGCGCTTGGAGCGGAATATTCTGTCGACTGGAAATATTTTAAAAAGACTCAGGAGGCTGTAGAAGATCTTAAGAATCAAGGATATACTGTGCTGTCAATTGAACAGTGCGAGGGCAGTACCCTGTTGGATGAACTGACCCTGGAGAAGGATAAGAAGTATGCCATCGTCTTGGGAAATGAGGTAAAAGGCGTACAGCAGGAAGTCGTAAACATGTGCGACGGATGCATTGAAATACCTCAGTACGGTACCAAGCACTCTTTGAATGTATCGGTAACGGCAGGCATCATGTTGTGGGAATTTGCCAATAAACTGATTCGGTTGAAAAAGAATTAAACAGAAAAATAATCTGGTACATTCAGTCGGCTGAAGTTGCGTGGTGACGTGCTTCAGCCGACTGTTTTTATTAGTGGAAAATACTTGTTGATAACTTATTGATATGTTGTTAATTTATTGGTAACCATATAATTGCAATTGATAAATCGGATTATAACTGTCCGTTTTCGACCAGTATGATAATTCTTTCCACCATTTTATCTTCATCCTCCGGTTGGTATTCTTTCTTGAGACTGGCACCGAATACTGCGGCAAACGTCTGATAGAAGCCTGCCTTAAAAGGTCCCATAAAAGCCTTTACCAGTTGATAAGACGACTGGTTGCACTCGCGGTTGACCAGTTTTATCAATAGTTTGCCTTGTGAAAACGTCAGTTTCTTCATTTTAGGCGTATACTGTTCCTTCAATCCTTTTTCCACCAGTTTGATATGCCGGTTTTTGGATTTCTCATCGGGTAATGTCTCCAGAAACTCATACGTCTCGATGACGATCTGTTTGATTTCCTTTGCCAGAGGCAATGTCTTCTTCACGTCTCTGACCAGCTTGTAGTAATATTTTTCCTGGCGCTTGTTTTTAAAACGCAATTTGGGGTATATATATATGTTTTTCAGCGTTATACTAGGTATAGTATCTCCTTGATACACACAAACAGGAACCATATAGCCGTTTGTGGATGGGGGAGATGTATGCTGCGCCTGTACCGATAAGGTGACCAGCCAGAATAGCACTATGTATATACCGTGTCTCATCGCACGCAAAAATAATGATAATAATAAATTCCCTGTCCTCTTATACCAAAATTTAACGTATATAGGCTGTTAATAACTGTTGGATATGTGGTTGATAAAGTTTGCTTTTATTTGTGTTACAGTGAGTTATAGTTTTGTATCTGTATCTGCTCAGTCTTCGTGGCTGGAATGGAGCGAAGGCAATGCCGACGAAGGCGGTCCGGCGTTTCAGGAAGAAGAATACGAACGCTTGAGTGAACTGGCAGCCCATCCTTTCAATATCAACACCATTACCAAAGAAGAGCTGGAGCAGCTGCCTTTTCTTTCCGATTCCCTGATTGAACACATCCTGTATTACGTATACAAGTACGGTCCGTTGCTCAGTCTGAACGAATTATGGGGAGTGGAGGGAATGGACTGGCAGACCAACCGATTCTTGCGCGACTTTATTTATATCGGTCCGTCCGGAAAATCTGATTATCGTTTCTCTTTTAAACACTTTTTGAAATATAATAAACAGGAACTGTTGACAAGGGTGGATATCCCTTTGAACCGGAAGGCGGGTTATGCTTCTTATTCAGCGGAATACCTGGCTGATCATCCCAATAAAAAATACGAGGGCAGTCCGCTTTATCATAATTTCCGGTATCGGATGGAATATCAGAAAAAAGGGTTCGTCGGAGTGACTGCGGAAAAAGATGCCGGAGAACCTTTTTTCTCCAAACACAACCGGAAAGGATATGATTTCTATTCTGCTTTTCTGTTTCTGCAGGATATCGGTCGGATCAAAGCGCTTGCATTAGGAGATTATCGGGCCTGTTTCGGTTACGGACTGGTGATGAACCAGGGGAATTTCACTATGGGTAAACTTGATAGTCCTTTGGCTATGAGTCGTTTGGGTAGGGGAATTTCCAGATATTCCTCCCTGTCGGAGTACGGTTATTTTAGGGGAATGGCGACCACGCTTCGGTTAGGAGAAAGGTGGGAATGGTCGGTCATGTATGCGTTCAACCGCCTCGATGCAAGTGTGGAAAACTCGTTTATAACCTCGTTGAAAACCGATGGATTTCATCGTTTGAAAAAAGAGGAAGAAAAGCGTAATTCAGTAACTAATAATATGATTTCAAGTAATTTATATTTTAATACTCCCCGGTTGAAAACTGGAATAACAGTTGTTTATAATGTTTTCAATAAGGTGTTAAATCCTTCTTTCCGTCCTTATAACCGCTATTATCCGCGGGGAGACCGCTTTTACAATGCAGGTATTTATTACAAATATTTCTTCGGACGCTTTGCGTTTTCCGGAGAAACCGCTGTCGACAAGAAGGGGAGGGTTGCTACCCTCGGTCAACTGACTTATTCACCGTCTGTTCATACTTCCTGGCTGTTTATTAACCGGTTTTATGATAAGAAATATCAGTCCATCTACGGAAATGCTTTTGGAGAGCACAGTCAGCTTCAAAACGAGATGGGTTCGTATATTGGATTGGAAACCAGTGTGATTAAGAATATCCGACTATTGGGATACATGGATTTCTTTCATTTTTTCTATCGTAAATTTCAGGTGGATAAAGATCATACCTCGGGAATGGAGGGAGGATGCCGGATAAGTTATTCACCGGACAATTCACTGATGATGTTAATAAAGTATACGTGTAAAAACAAGCCTAAGAATCTGCTTTTACCGTCTCAGGAAAAGTATGTGATGCCTCATATCCGCCACCGCATCCAGTTTCAAACCCATTATGCACTTCATTCACACTGGCTGTTGAAATCGAAGGGAGAGTATGTGCATACCTCGTATGGAGGCAATCGTCCGGCCGACGGGTGGCTGATTAACGGTGGAGTAAGATGGCAAGGAAAACAGTGGCAGCTGGATGGGAGTGGGGCCTATTTTTCCACAAGCAGTTTTGATGCACGGGTCTATATGTATGAACCGGGTCTCCTCTATGTCTTTTCGATGCCTTCTTTCTCCGGCAGAGGATACCGGCTTGCCTTGAACCTGCGTTATGCTTATAAGAAATGTCTGGTGTTTCAAGGTAAATGGGGATGGACGCATTACAGGGACAGGAACCGGATCGGTACGGGACTGGAAGCTATTCAGGGGAATGACAAGGCCGACCTTCAATTTCTGTTAAAACTGAAATGGTAGTAGCGGAGAATCGTATACGTTGGATGGGTTTTTCGCTATATTTGCATTGTATGTGAATATAGGATATGGCTTGAGCAACGGCCCGTTCGATCAGGTTATTGCTCTCCTTGTTCGCTATGTATGTAATTTAAACACGTGATTGAAGATTGAAAACTATGGCTACAGTTATTTATCCTTCTCCTATTTTTGGCCCCATTCACAGCCGTCGTCTGGGGATATCATTGGGAATCAACTTACTTCCCGGTGACGGAAAATTCTGTTCATTCGACTGCATCTACTGTGAATGCGGATACAATAAAGATCATCGTCCGACTCAGAAACTGCCCACCCGTGAGGCCGTGCGTGAGGCACTGGAGGCCCGTCTGCAGCGCATGAAGGAGGAAGGGGTGGCTCCTGATGTATTGACCTTTGCCGGTAATGGGGAACCGACGGCTCATCCTGATTTCGGTGGAATCATATCGGATACCCTGGCTTTGCGCGACCGTTATTTCCCGGATGCGAAGGTGAGTGTATTGAGTAATTCTACTTTTATTCACCGGCCCGAAGTGTTCGAGGCGTTGAAAAGGGTGGATAATAACATCCTGAAACTGGATACCGTGGATATGGAATACATCCGGCGGGTAGACCGTCCGAACGGACAGTATGATTTACAGGCAATTATTGAGCGGATGAAAGCGTTTCAGGGACAGCTGATCATTCAGACCATGTTCATGAAGGGGTATACCGATGAAGGAGAGGAGGTAGATAATACTTCCGACCGTTTTGTGCTGCCCTGGATAAAGGTAGTGAAAGAGATTGCTCCCCGGCAGGTGATGATTTATACCATTGACAGGGAAACTCCCGACCAGTCGCTGAAAAAAGCCACTCATGAAGAGCTCGACCGCATTGTGGATTTGTTGAAAAAGGAAGGCATTTCGGCTACTGCATCGTATTGACGAGACATAAGGGCATAAAAAAAGGAGTACCGCTGTACTCCAACCTTTGTTAACCTTAAATCTAATACTATGAAAAACACAGTGCAAAGATACGGACTTCTGAGTATTCTGCAAATAAAACAAGAAAAAACAGGTGTTTTATAACATGTTTTAATAAAAACAGAAGACTTGAAATTTGCTTTAACAAAAAGCGTTTCCCTGTTCATTTGTACATGAAGACAGGGAAACGCTTTTCTTTTGGATGGAAATATTACTTTTTCAGTATATTTGTCTGTTCTATTTCACGTCTTGCCACTTCCAGGGCCTCATTGATGTTGCTGCAGATGTTTTCTTTTCCCAGCAATTCGTAGAAACCTGACTTCTCAAGTACGGCATGTACTTTTTCGTTTACTCCGGAGAGAATGATGTTGATATTCTCTTTTTGCGACATCTTACACAAGGTAGTAAGGTTGTGAATGCCGGTTGAGTCGATGAAAGGCACCTTTCTCATACGGATGATACGGATTTGCGGACGGTCGCCCAGGCGGGCCATGATTTCTTCGAATTTGGTAGCGATACCGAAGAAATAAGGACCGTTGATTTCATATACTTCCACTCCCTGCGGAATGATCAGATGTTCTTCGTGTACTTCCAGATCCGATTCCTTGTTAGGGTCTATCTCGTCGGTGATGACAGAGATTTCAGTCGTTTCCATCACACGTTTCATGAAGAGTACGCACGCGATGACCAGTCCCACTTCGATGGCAACAGTCAAGTCGAAAATCACTGTCAGGAAGAAAGTAATCAGCAGTACCGTTACGTCTGATTTCGGGTTTTTCAACAGACCTTTGAACACCCTCCATCCACTCATGTTATACGATACAATGACCAGTACACCTGCCAGACAGGCCATAGGGATATACTGTGCCAGCGGCATCAAGAACAGCAAAATCAACAGCAGGACCACTGCATGTACGATACCTGCAATCGGAGAACGTCCTCCGTTGTTGATGTTTGTCATCGTACGGGCAATGGCTCCGGTAGCCGGAATACCTCCGAACAGCGGAGTGGCCAGATTGGCGATACCCTGTGCAATCAGTTCCGTATTGGAGTCGTGGCGGTCGCCGATGACACCGTCGGCTACGGCTGCAGACAGCAGCGATTCGATGGCGCCCAGTACGGCAATGGTAATGGCTACCGGGAACAGGTTTTTCACAGCCTCCCAGTCGAGTTGAGGTACGGCTGCTTCCGGCAACTGGGCCTGGATGCTGAAGCGGTCACCGATTGTGTCAATGCAAGTGATGCCCCCGTACATTTTCAGGAAATACACACCTACCGTCACCAGGATGATGGCTACCAGTGAACCGGGAACCTTCTTCGAGAATTTAGGAGTAATGGCAATGATAAATACACTGACAACGCTCACTATCACGTTCCACCAGTTTACCGTATCGAAATGATGGAAGTACAAGATCCATTTGCCGATAAAGTCTCCCGGAATCTTTTCATCGCCAAACTGCAGACCGAAAATGTCGGCAATCTGAGTGGTAAAGATGGTTACGGCGATACCGCTCGTAAATCCCACGATAATCGGGTAGGGAATAAACTTGATGACGGTACCCAGTTTGAAAACGCCCAGTAAGATGAGCAGTACCCCTGCCATCATGGTGGCAATCATCAGTCCTTCGAGGCCGTATTCCTGAATGATACCATAAATAATGACGATAAAGGCTCCGGTCGGTCCTCCGATCTGTACCTTGCTGCCCCCCAGGAACGAAATGATAAATCCGGCGATAATGGCTGTGATAATACCTTTTTCAGGACTTACTCCGGAGGCGATACCGAAGGCAATGGCTAACGGAAGTGCCACAATACCTACAATGATACCTGCCATCAGGTCGGTCATGAAATCGGCCTTGCTGTAATGTTTCAGCGTGTCGAATAATTTCGGTTTGAATTCAAATGCTTTCATATTATGTTGTAAATGTTATAAATTACAAAAAGAAGTGCAAAAGTATATAATAATTCGAACATTCTTTATATTATAAGGTTATATTTATATAAAGGGAATTTAAAATATTAATATATCCTAAAAGTAAATTGTAATCATTACAAATTTGAAAAAAATACTACCTTTGCAATATCAAATTAAAAACGAAGAATTATTAACCAACTAAATAACTACGATTATGGAAAAAAGCATTAAAGGAACAAGAACTGAGAAGAATTTGGCGATTTCATTTGCAGGTGAATCACAGGCCAGAATGAGATATACTTACTTTGCAAGTGTAGCAAAGAAAGAAGGTTTTGAACAGATTTCAGCAATCTTTACAGAAACAGCTGACCAGGAAAAAGAACATGCAAAACGTATGTTCAAATGGCTGGAAGGCGGTATGGTAGAAATTACTGCAAGCTACCCGGCTGGTGTAATCGGTACTACTTTCGAAAACCTGAAGGCTGCGGCTGCCGGTGAAAACGAAGAGTGGTCTTTGGATTATCCGAAGTTTGCTGACATTGCCGACGAAGAAGGTTTCCCGGCTATCGCTAAGATGTACCGCGAAATTGCCGTAGCAGAAAAGGGTCACGAAGAAAGATACCTGGCTTTGGCAAAGAACATCGAAGAAGGAAAGGTATTTATGAAGGATGTGGAAACTGTATGGCAGTGCCGTAACTGCGGTTACTTGTATGTAGGTACTGCAGCTCCTGAAATCTGTCCGGCTTGCTTGCATCCACAGGCTTATTTTGAAGTAAAGAAGAACAACTATTAATGTAGTATTCCAAACTGTTCTGAGAAGTAGATAATATGGCAGGGAAGCTTTGTCGGTCGCACAGGGATTGAAAAGTTTCCTTGCCTTTTTTCTCATCTGAAAGGGGATGAAAATACCTATTTTAAGGTATTGCATTGTGTTTCAGAACTTGGCAACTTTGTAAGGAAAAAACAAATCATCAATTTAAACAGTTAGTACAATGAAAATTAAAGCTATTATAGGTCGGGAAATATTGGATTCACGTGGAAATCCTACCGTGGAAGTGGAAGTCAGACTGGAGTCGGGCGTAATGGGTCGTGCCTCGGTACCTTCCGGAGCTTCTACCGGAGAAAATGAGGCACTGGAACTGCGGGATAAGGATCCGAAGCGTTACGGTGGAAAAGGGGTGTTGAAAGCGGTGGATAACGTGAACAAGGTGATTGCACCGGCACTGGAAGGGTGGTCGGTACTTGAACAGCGTGCCATCGACCACAAGATGCTGGAACTCGACGGAACCAAAACCAAGTCGAACCTGGGTGCCAATGCGATTCTGGGTGTGTCACTGGCGGTTGCCAGAGCGGCTGCCAATTACCTGAACATTCCGCTTTACCGTTACATCGGAGGTGCCAACACGTTTGTAATGCCGGTTCCGATGATGAACATCATCAATGGAGGATCACACAGCGATGCCCCGATTGCCTTTCAGGAATTTATGATCCGTCCGGTCGGTGCTTCTTCTTTCCGTGAGGGACTGCGCATGGGAGTGGAAGTGTTCCACGCCTTGAAGAAGGTGCTTCACGACCGTGGATTGAGTACTGCGGTAGGAGATGAGGGAGGCTTTGCTCCGGCACTGAACGGTACGGAGGATGCCCTGGAATCGATACTGGCAGCCATTAAGGCAGCTGGTTATGAACCGGGTAAGGATGTGATGATTGGCATGGACTGTGCTTCTTCTGAGTTCTATAAAGACGGAGTATACGATTATACCATCTTCGAAGGAGAGCACGGAGAGAAACGTACTTCTGCCGAACAGGTGGCTTATCTGGAAGAACTGATTGCGAAATATCCGATCGACTCTATCGAGGACGGTATGAGTGAAAACGACTGGGAAGGCTGGAAGCAGTTGACGGAACGTATCGGCGACCGTTGCCAGCTGGTGGGAGACGACCTCTTTGTAACAAACGTCGACTTCCTGTCGAAGGGTATCGCTACCGGTTGCGCCAACTCGATTCTGATCAAGGTCAACCAGATCGGTTCGCTGAGCGAGACACTGGATGCCATCGAAATGGCTCACCGTCACGGATATACTACGGTGACTTCACACCGTTCGGGTGAGACGGAAGATGCTACGATTGCAGACATTGCCGTAGCTACCAATAGCGGTCAGATCAAGACCGGTTCACTGAGCCGTTCCGACCGTATGGCCAAATATAACCAGTTGCTCCGCATTGAGGAAGAATTGGGAGATTTGGCAGTCTATGGCTACAAACGCATTCGCTGAATAAGCATGATATAAAAAAATTGGGTTAACAAAAATATCGGGTAATTCCAGCTTTGTGCCGGAATTACCCGATTATTTTGTATCAGCCGATACGGTTATTGTTATTACAGGTCATTATTTCTTGCGTTTTTTACGCTTCGCCCAGCCTTCCTCCATGAAATCCGGTTCCATGCGACGGAAATCCTTGTCGTCATCGTGCTGGAAGAACTGCTTCCAGTCGTCTTTCCGTTTCGGGCCGCGTGCGGCTGTATATCCGCGTTCTTCCCGACTGGGTTTTTCTTTCTTTCCGGCTGCTTCTTTCTTCTCTTTCTTTTCCTTGGAGGTATTTTTACCTTCTGCGGCATTTTCTTTCCGGCTGCGCTTCTTTCCGCTCTTGTCGCTCTTGCCGTTGTTTTCTCCTGCCACTTCCACAATCACTTTTCTGCCACCGTTCAGTACCACCTTGTTCAAGGCCTTGATTACCATCGGTGCCTGACTTTCAATGATTTCGAAGAAAGAGAAATTCTGCATCAGGTCGATCCGGCCAATCTGGATATGCTCTTTTTTCAGGTTGCGGTTCACCAGTTCGATGATCTGGTTGGCATAGAAACCGTCCGTTTTTCCCAGATTGAGGAACAGACGGGTATAACCCTTCTCTGCCTTCCGGGCCGTTTTCTCACGGTCGGTTCCCCGGTCTTTCCGTTCCTTGGCTTCTCCCTTCTTATCGTTCGACTTAGGCTGTTCAATCTCAGGTGCATTCTTGTAGTAGTTCAGGAAGCGGTTGAACTCCATTGATACCACTCTCTTGATCAGGTCCTCTTTGCTCAGCCATTCCAGTTTGCGGTAGATGTTCGGAAGGAAAGCCTCGATTTCCTCTTCGTCCACCTTCACCTTTTCGATGTCATCGATGACTTTAATCAACTGCTGTTCACAGATGGCCTGTCCGCTGGGGAGGATGCCTATTTCAAACTTCTTTTTGATGATGCGTTCGATTTCCTTCATTTTGCTCTTTTCGCGCAGGTTCATGATGGCAATCGAAATACCCGTCTTTCCGGCACGTCCCGTACGTCCGCTCCGGTGAGTATAACTTTCCGTATCGTCGGGCAGTGCATAGTTGATGACGTGCGTCAGGTCGTTTACGTCAAGTCCGCGTGCAGCCACATCCGTAGCTACCAGCAGTTGCAGATGGCGCTGGCGGAATTTCTGCATGACCAGGTCGCGCTGCGCCTGGCTCAGTTCTCCGTGCAGCGAGTCAGCATTGTATCCGTCCTGAATCAGCTTGTCGGCGATTTCCTGTGTTTCCTTTCGGGTACGGCAGAAAATAATACCGTAAATCTGCGGATAAAAATCCACTACGCGCTTCAGTGCCAGGTACTTGTCCTTGGCATGCACGATATAGGCAATATGGTGTACGTTCTTGCTTCCTTCATTCTTGGTACCGATGGTAATTTCCTTGGCATTGTGCAGGTAAGTCTGTGCAATGCGTGAGATTTCCGGACTCATGGTAGCCGAGAACATCAGGGTGTTGCGGTCTTCCGGAACCTGTTCCAGAATGGCGTTGATACTCTCGGTGAAACCCATGTTCAGCATTTCATCCGCTTCGTCCATTACCACGTCCTGAATGGTTTCCAGACGAGCCACTTTGCGCTCCATCAGGTCAATCAGTCGTCCCGGAGTAGCCACAATAATGTGTACTCCTTTTTTCAGACTGCGTATCTGGCTGTCAATGGATGAGCCGCCATATACAGGAAGTATTTTAAGGTTGGTAATATACTTGGAGTAATCCGTCAGGTCACCTGCAATCTGCAGGCAGAGTTCACGGGTCGGACACAGAATAAGCTCGGGTGCATGGTGAAGGTAGCGGGGCGAGGTGGCCTGTCTGACTTGACCTTAGCGCTTCTTCTTGTTCTTCTTCTGCTTGCGCTGCTTGCCCTTGGTCTCCTGGGGCTTGTCGCCCTGCTTGGCCTCGGCAGCGGCCTTCTCAGCCTTCATCTTCTTGCGTTTGGTCTCGATGCGGAGTTTTTTGTTGATGCGCGCCTTGAGGAAGGAGCCAAACTGCTCGGCATCACCACGCACAAAGGTGTCCTTAGGGATCGTCACGCCCTGGTCGGCGAACATGGCCACAAAGATGCGCTCGCCGTCGAGTACGTGGTCGAGCTTCTCAAACGGGAAGAACTGCGACTTGCCGCTCTTGCCCCAAACCATCAGGCCGTCCTCGTTGGCGGCGACGCGGCGGTAGCGGCCGCCCATGGATTCGTCTGCCTCGACGGCTTCGATAAAGTCGCGCGCGAGCGTATGGTGCAGATTTTTGCTCCACCAGGCCAAAAAGGCGCCGAATACGATCAGGACGACGCCGAACTTGATCCAGCTGCCGCCGGCCACCAGCATGCCGATGCCGATGAGCGCGGCAATTGCCGCGGCGACATACAGCGAGCCGCGACGCCTGGGCGAGGCGACCAGGCGCGCAAAGTCGGTGACGAGGTCGTTTTCGTACTGATACTCGTTGAGGTACAGGATGCCATCGTCGGCTGCTGCCTGCGTCTCGAGCGCGACCTCGACCTGGTCGGCTGCTTCGGAGGGAACGAGGTTGCTCTCTGCGTCTGCCATGCTCTTTGGACTCCTATCGCGGCGGGCTCGCCGTACGGGTTATTATGAATGCAGTATGCCGTGCGACCGCATGGCCGTCGCGGCAACAAGACTCAGTATACCCGGGGGAGCACCCATGGAATCGTTGTACCGAAAGTATCGCCCGCTCACCTTCGACTCCGTGGTGGGCCAGCAGCATATCGTCTCGACGCTCGAGCACGCCATCACCGAGGGGCGCCTGTCCCATGCGTACCTGTTCTGCGGACCGCGCGGCACGGGCAAGACCACCATGGCGCGTATTCTTGCCAAGGCGCTGCTCTGTCGCAATGCCGAGGCGGCGCGCGCCGAGGGTGCGAGCGGCTGCATGCCCGACGGCACCTGTGAGGAATGCGAGCTCATCGCCGAGGGCAACCACCCAGACGTCTACGAGCTCGATGCCGCAAGCCGCACCGGCGTAGACAACGTGCGCGAGGAGATCATCAACTCCGTCAACTTTGCCCCGGTGCGCGGCAAGTACAAGATCTATATCATCGACGAGGTCCACATGCTCACGACGGCGGCGTTTAACGCGCTGCTCAAGACGCTCGAGGAGCCGCCGGCGCACGTGATCTTTGTGCTGTGCACCACCGACCCGCAAAAGATTCTGGAGACCATCCTCTCGCGCTGCCAGCGCTTCGATTTCCACCGCATCGGTAACGAGGATATCGAGCATCGCCTGTCCTACGTGTGCGAGCAGGAGGGCTTCGATTACGACGACGAGGCGCTCGCCATCGTGGCGCGCCATGCCAAGGGCGGCATGCGCGACGCGCTTTCCACGCTGGAGCAGCTGAGCGTTTTTGGCAACGGAGCCGTGCATGCGGACGATGCCCGCTCGCTTTTGGGCGAAGTTTCGGACCAGATTCTGGGCGAGTTTGCGCGCGCCATTGCCGATCGTGATGTCGCCGAGCTCTATGGGCTGATTCGCGCGCAGGTCGAGGAAGGTAACGATCTGCTGGAACTGACGCGCGACCTGGTGGCGCACGTGCGCGACGTGTATGTTGCCTGCGTTGCCGGTGCCCGTGCCGAGCTGTTTGAGGGCGGTGCCGAGCAGGCCGAGGCGCTTGCTGCCGAGGCCGCTGCCTTTGGCGAGCATCCTGCCGACCGCCTGGCTCGTGTGCTGACAGTGCTCGACGATGCCGCACTGGAGATGAGGGGCGCGAGCGACGTGCGCCTGGTGCTCGAGATCGCCTGCACTCGCCTGGCGCGTCCCGAGGCCGATTTAACGATTGAGGCTTTGGCCGAGCGCGTGGCACGCTTGGAGGCCATGGTTGCCAACGCCGCGGTGCCGGCGAGCGTGGCGACGAGCCCGGTGGGGAGGGGCCGCTCGTAGGGGATGCCGAGCGCGTCGAGC
>ENA-ORSM01001986-ORSM01001986.1-human-gut-metagenome-genome-assembly--contig:-NODE-1986-length-15236-cov-2.707002_pt1 | contig 15236 bp, 8 predicted proteins | sample MGYA00241903_ERZ509170 | MGnify/ENA primary metagenome ERZ509170 (study PRJEB26280, sample SAMEA2338784) | human gut metagenome | biome: human gut; feature: human-associated habitat; material: faeces...
TAGAGGATTTGTAGAAAACTTCGTATGTAGATCACAACCTTGGAAAATTTTGATGCGGTTGCCCTGTTGTGAAAGTCGGGGCTTTGTGCGTAAAAAAAGAAAAGGTGTGCAATTTTGAACATACATTCATGCAGTTCAATATTGCACACCTTCGTCGTTCATAGCAAATACTAAATATTAACCGATTGAACCTCTCATGCGGTCTTCAAAAGCAGATAGAGCCGCTTTTGCCCCTTCTCCCATTGCTATGATTATCTGTTTATAGGGTACGGTCGAGACGTCGCCCGCCGCATAGATGCCGGGAACATTCGTCCGACAATGCGCATCGATTACAATCTCACCCGGTTTGTTCGTTTCGACAACATCGCGGAAAACGCCACTGTTGGCTGCCAAGCCGATTTGGACAAAGATTCCGTCCAGGTCGATCACCCGCTCCGCATCCGTCTTACGATCTTTTACACGAAGACCTGTCACCTTATCGCCATTACCGAGCACTTCCAAAGATTGGGAATGCAAGAAAACTTCCACATTCGGCAAGCTCTTTGCTTTTTCCTGCAACACTTGGTCGGCTTTCAGTTCGTCCATAAATTCCAGAACCGTCACTTTCGAACAAATGCCAGCCAAATCTATAGCTGCTTCGATACCCGAATTTCCACCGCCGACAACCGCTACGTGCTTACCTTTATAGAACGGACCATCGCAGTGAGGGCAAAAAGCGACACCTTTTCCGATATAGTCCGCTTCGCCCGGAACATTCAACTTGCGCCAGCTTGCACCTGTCGCCACGATAAGGGCAGGAGCAGAAAAACGTTCACCGGTAGAAGTGGTCAGAAGTTTTGCCGATCCATCCAGTTCGACTTTATCCACACGGCGATGCTCCAGTATATCGACCGGATAGTCGTTGATATGTGTCAGAAGGTCGTTCGCCAACTGCTGTCCGGTAGTCTGAGGAACGGAAATCAGGTTCTCGATACCGACCGTTTCTTTGACCTGTCCTCCGATACGTTCGGCTATCACTGCGACATTCAAGCCTTTACGTGCCGAGTAGATGGCAGAAGCTGCACCGGCAGGTCCACCCCCCACTATTAACACATCATAGTTCTTAACAGGTTTTTCAACAGAGTTATCAACACCCCCTTCATTAATTCCGTATTGGGCTTCGAGTTTGGAAAGCAATTCTCCCAAATCACTACGCCCCACATTGATCAGCCTGCCATCTGCAAAAACAGAAGGGACTCCCTGTACTTTCATGGCCTCAACTTCTTTTTGGTTGATAGCGCCATCCACCGTTTCGTGGGTGATCCGGCTATTGAGAGTAGCCATGACATTGAGTGCCTGCACTACATCCGGACAATTGGTGCAAGTAAGAGAAACATAAGTCGTCAGCTTGATCGGACCATTCAAGGCTCTGACACGAGCACAGATACTTTCGTCCGGTATATTTTTACCTTTTCCATCACTATTCAGGACAGCTAACAACAAGGATGTAAACTCATGTCCGTTAGGTACTGCACGAAACCGGATACCGGTAGGCATACCGTCTTTTACAATTGTAAACTGAAGTCCTTCGCCATCCGCAACGCTGCATGACAAATGATCCGAGCATGATGCCACATCGCCAAGCAGATCTATCAACTCCTGACGGCTTTCATGATCGGGAGCGACTTGTATATCAAATACATATTGGGATACCAGTCCGGAGAAAATACCCGAAATCTGGTCTTTCATTGCTGAGTCTAACATAACTTTAGATCTTACCAACCAAGTCGATACTCGGCTTCAAGGTTGCTTCGCCTTTTTTCCACTTTGCAGGACAAACTTCGTTCGGGTGAGAAGCAACGAACTGGGCAGCTTCGACTTTACGAAGCAATTCGTCTGCATTACGGCCGATACCGTTATCGTGGATTTCGGCAATCTTGATCTTTCCCTCGGGATTTACCAGGAACGTACCGCGATAAGCCATCCCCTCTTCTTCAATCATCACACCGAACGCACGGCTTAAAGCCCCTGTCGGGTCTGCCAGCATCGGATATTTGATCTTACGGATCGTTTCGGAAGCATCATGCCATGCTTTGTGTACAAAGTGCGAGTCTGTACTTACGGAATATACTTCGACACCCATTTCCTGAAATTTGCCGTACTTGTCAGCCATATCGACCAATTCGGTCGGACATACGAACGTAAAGTCGGCAGGATAGAAGAAAAAGATGGCCCATTTGCCCTTGATATCTTCGCTACTTACTGTCTTGAAACTACCATTCTGAAAAGCCTGTACTTTGAATTCGGGTACTTGTGAATTGATAATTGGTTCCATGATTTTTACTATTTAATTTGTTACTACTATTTTTTGTTTACCCTACAAAGGTAAATCGTAAGAGACTGATTGAAAGAATTTTTCAAATTGATAATTTTTATCTGCCGATAGACGGACTTCTATCTGCAAGCATACTTATCTACTATGACAATAGGAAGCAAAGTAATGTTTTCCGGAACAATAAAAATATACCTAATTGTAGGTAAAATACCTTTCGATCATACCATGTGATTCTTTAATTGTTAACTTTGGATGTTAACTTAAAAATATTCGAAGATGAGAAGAGCTAGTTTGTATAATACATTTTCAGCAAGTCTATTGCTCGTTTGCAACGCATGGCTTTCTTCATGTGTCTCACAAATACCCCTTACAAAGGAAAAACCGGTAAACAATTCCACTTATCAAGTCGAATATCTGTTCGAACACGAAGGGTGTAAGGTCTATCGTTTCATGGATATGGGACATTACATCTATTTCACCAACTGCGAGGAAGATGTGACCAGTATTGAAAGCGACAGCGTCCGCACAGTCAACCGGATCAGCCGTAAACCGATCATCATCAAAGAGCAGACACTCGATTAGGCTTATACGGTTATCCCGTGTTTACTAAAGATCGCTTTAGCATTGGCCAGACGCTCTGCTGAAAGCGGTTCCACACCTTTCAGCTTATAATCCAGGCCCTGCGCCTCATACTTATAGGCTCCCATTGTGTGATAAGGCAAAAGCTCGGCTTTCTGAACCACTTTATAGCGACTGACGTATCCGGCTAATTTTTCCAGATCCTCATCATTATCCGTCAGGCCGGGAACGACCACATGGCGGACCCATACGGGAATGCCTCGTTTCTCCAGTTCATCAAGAAAACGCAAGGTGTTATCAAGCTTCACAGCAGTCAGACGGGGATGAAGCCCGGCGTCGATCGTCTTGATGTCCAACAAAACCAAATCGACATATTCAAGGACTTCCAATGCTTTACCGGAACAGATATAGCCGGAAGTGTCCAACGCCGTATGAATACCGTTCTCACGGCAAAGGCGGAAAAACTCTTTAAGGAATTCAGGTTGTAACAAAGGCTCGCCACCGGTCACAGTAACACCACCTTTAGCGATAAAATTCTTATAGCGCAGCACTTCGGCAAGCAACGCTTCAGGTTCCAGCAGATAAGGCGTTTCACGCTTTACCTCCCAGGTATCCGGATTGTGGCAATACAGACAACGAAGCGGACATCCCTGCATAAAAACGACAAAGCGAATTCCGGGACCGTCAACGGTCCCGAAACTCTCTAAAGAATGTATACGCCCCAACATATTAATCAATGGACAATTATAAACTGTTGTTGATGGTGCGCGAGATAACGTCGAGTTGCTGTTCGCGTGTCAGCTTAACGAAGTTGACGGCATAGCCCGAAACACGGATCGTAAGCTGCGGGTATTTCTCCGGATGTTCCATCGCATCTAACAGCAAGTCTTTATCGAATACGTTCACATTCAGATGCTGGCCGCCATCGGGCGTGAAATAACCATCTAAGAGGCTCACTAAGTTGTTCACCTGGATATCGCGTTCCTTACCTAACGTTGCAGGAGAAACGGCGAATGTATAGGAAATACCGTCATGCGCATGCTGAAAAGGCAGTTTGGCTACAGAAGCCAAAGCGGCGGCAGCCCCTTTCGTATCGCGTCCGTTCATCGGGTTGGCTCCCGGAGCAAACGGCGTACCGCCCGGACGGCCGTCGGGAGTCGTTCCGGTTTTCTTTCCGTAGACCACGTTTGATGTGATCGTCAGGATAGATTGTGTCGGAGTTGCCTTGCGGTATGTCTGATGCTGGCGCAGATATTCCATAAACTTCTCAGTAATGTCGACAGCAATACTGTCCGTGCGGTCGTCATTATTTCCGAAAGGTACATATTCGCCTTCGCGTTCGAAGTCGACAGCCAAACCACGTTCGTCACGGATCACTTTCACTTTCGTATCACGGATGGCAGCCAGCGAGTCGGCAACGATAGAAAGGCCGGCGATACCGGTTGCGCGAATACGTTCCACATCTCCGTCATGAAGCCCCATCTCGAATGCTTCATACGCATATTTGTCGTGCATGTAGTGAATGATCTTCAGTGCATTGACATAGACTTTTGCCAACCAGCGCATCATCTGCTCGTATTTCTCCATCACTTCGTTGTAGTCCAGATACTCGCTGGTGATCGGTTCGAAACGGGGAGCCACCTGCACACCCGATTTCTCGTCACGTCCGCCATTGATCGCATACAACAAGCACTTTGCCAGGTTGGCACGAGCTCCGAAATACTGCATCTGCTTACCGATCTTCATTGGAGAAACACAGCAGGCGATACCGTAATCGTCGCCATAGTCCGGACGCATCAGATCGTCGTTCTCGTACTGGATGGCAGAGGTATCGATCGATACTTTTGCGCAGAAGTTTTTCCAGTTATCCGGAGCATTGTTGAACCAAAGCACCGTCAGATTGGGTTCGGGTGCCGGGCCGAGGTTATACAAGGTATGCAGATAACGGTAAGATGTCTTTGTCACCAGCGAACGGCCGTCAACACCTTGTCCGCCCAGCGATTCAGTCACCCAAACAGGGTCGCCGGAGAACAGGTCGTTGTATTCCGGAGTACGCAGGAAACGGACAATACGCAGTTTGATAATAAACTGGTCGATCAATTCCTGTGCCTCTTCTTCCGTCAGCTTGCCTTCGCAAATATCTTTTTCGATATAGATATCGAGGAAAGTAGAAGTACGTCCGAGAGACATGGCTGCTCCATCCTGATCCTTTACGGCTGCCAGGTAAGCCAGATACAAGAACTGCACGGCTTCGCGGGCATCCTTTGCCGGACGTGTCACATCGAAACCATAACCGGCACACATTTTCTCAAATGCTTTCAGCGCTTTGATCTGCTCCGTTATCTCCTCACGGCTCTGAATGATTTCTTCTGTCAGTTCCTGTATATCGAGACGTTTCTGGAAACGTTTCTTTTCTTCGATCAGGATCTGGGTTCCGTACAGAGGTACACGACGGTAATCACCGATGATACGTCCGCGTCCGTAGGCATCAGGCAACCCGGTAATGATGGCGGAACGACGTGCCGCAATCATCTCGTCTGTATAGGCTGAAAAAACGCCTTCGTTGTGCGTCTTTCTGTATTTGGTGAAGATTTCTTTTGTCATCGGGTCCAGATGATAGCCATAGGCTTCCAGACTGTTTTCGACCATGCGGATACCGCCTTTCGGGAAGATACCGCGCTTCAACGGGGCGTCTGTCTGCAAACCGACGATTACTTCGTTTTCCTTATCGATGTAACCGGGTCCGTATGTGTCAATCCCCTGGGGAAGCTTCGTTTCGGCATCATATACTCCTTTCTCCCTTTCAACCTTAAACATCTCGGTTAGTTTGTTCCACACTTTCTTCGTTTTCTCCGAAGAGGGTACGAGGAACGTATCGTCTCCGTTATAAGGTTTGTAATTGTTCTGGATAAAGTCTCTTACATTGATCTCCTTTTTCCAGGTTTCTCCTTTGAACTGCGCCCAGTTCTCGTTTTCAAACTTCATAAGCTTATCTTGTCTATTTCGGTTTAGGCACGCAAAGATACGTCTTTTCCCCCTATCTGAAAAGGATTGTAAAGGACGAGGAATGTTAAACTGGGGAAAATACCTACAAATAGGGATAAGGGGAATAAAAACGAAGCCCCGGCAGTACGAATACCGCCGGGGCCTGTTTTTTGTCTGCCATCCGGTCTTCACAGAGGGAAAAGCAGTAGAACTTTTAATTTCATTACTTTAGTATTATTAATATTAAATCCAACCGCTTGTTCGCCTGTCGCAGGGTAATTGAAACCATAGATCAAGAAAACCTCTTACATACGGTTTCACGCAGGTTGTCTAGAATTATTTGATTATAAAATGTCATTGTGCCTGTGTAAGGGTGGTTCACTAACCACCCTTACGATAGACAGTATTGTTTTTTTAGTATCAATCGTTACTTAACGATAGCTTTTACAGCAGCTTCGCCTTCAACAGCTACAACTACTACGCCTGCCGGAGCAGCGATAGTTGCGTTGTCAGAAGAAACGACAGTGTTAGCTACTACCTGACCTAAGATGTTGCTGATAACAACTTTCTTACCGGCAGCGCCTGCGATTGTTACGTTACCTTCGCCAGCGATCACTTTCACTTCAGATGTTGCGATGCCTTCGTTGGCTGTAGGAGCAGAAGTTACTTCGATTACAAATGCTTCAGCTTCCTTAGCATCTGTACCGTAAACCAAGTTACCGTTGATTACATATACATAGTTACCATTAGCTTTCAGTACATAGTCACCGTCTTCGTTTTCAGTAACTTTGAACTTGAAGTCTTCGATATCCTTGCCAGTATACTTTTCATCGGCGATAACCAAAGTGTCTTCACCAGACAGACGTTCAGCGTCTACAAATTTGATACGTTCTACACTCTTGTAGCAAAGATTTTCATCAGCAGTAAGTTCTGCATATTCTTTCTTGCTGATTTCATCATTAGCATAAGCCTTATCAACAATTTCTTTAAACTTCTTAGCAGTTGTCATCATCTTGCCAGCGTAAGAAATGAAGAACTTCGGAGTTGCATAACCTTCAGCATTTACAGAGTCAACCCACAAAGCAGCTGTTTCTTTAGCCAATACTGCGTTGTTATTTTCGTCAGAAGCGATGAAGCCAATGCTATTAGTAGCTTCGAATGTCATGTGCTTGCTGTCAGCAGCCAAAGAAGGAGCAGCATCCAAGTCTATGATTTCGAACGGAGTAGAGTTAGTAAAGTCAGTTGTTTCTGCTACTAATTCCTCAGAACCATTGATTACACCGTATTCTTTTACTTCATCAGCAGTAGCGCCATATACGATAGCGTATGTACCTTTACCATTTTCTTTCAAGAAGAACTCGATGTCATCCTTAGCCATCTTCCAAGCTGTTCCCAAACCTAATTCATCAGCATTGATTGCATATGAATAAGCCAGACGAACTGTATCAGCCGGCAGGATACCTTTTTCTTCATTACCTTTGCCATTCAGTTCAACCCATTTTTCACCGTCATAATATTTGTAGTTGGCAGTAACAGCCTGTGCTTTTTCGTTACGGATCAATTCCCATTCAGAACCAGCATGAGGAACAACAGTTACAACATCTCCTTCTACACCAGCTTTCAAATACAGATCTGAACCGGCTTCTTCGTTAGCATATTCACCTGTTGTTACAAAGGCGAACTTCTGATTGATGTCAGACAATGTACTGTAGTAGCCGTTCAGCTTGTCATAATCTTCAACTTTCGTCAAAGTGATTGTTTCAAGACCAGACAAACCTAAATCAGAAGCAAATACTGTGTAAGTATTTTCACCTTCTGCTTCATATAGACGGATATTGTCTTGTACAAAACCCGGTTTCTGAACATTGATCAACTTAATTGTGTTAGCAGCTGAACCCGCAGCAACCAACCACTGCCCCTGTGGCTGATCGAAGTCAGCTTCAGAAACTTTATCATACCAACGTGCGCCAGTGAAATCATTCTTCAACCCCAGTGCAGAAGAATTCTTCTTGTCTGCAACTTTGGCAGTTACATTTACGATCAACATTCTTTCGTTGGCAACTTCAGTATTAGCGACACGTGTACCCTTGCCTACTGTAACCCCCATGAAAGTAGAATGACAGTCATATTCGACAGAAGCCAACTGACGAGTTGTTTCATCATTTGTCACTTTACCGAAAGTCACATCTTTGTTGTCCAGGTCACCAACTTTTACTTTCTGAACTAATGCATATTTACCATCTCCGATGTTTGTTTCGTTCTCTTCAGCATAGAATACAGTGTTCTTGTCGTCAATTTTCTTGTCTTTAATCGCTTTAGCAGTCATTTTTGCATAGCGATAACCGATTGCGTTGGCAGCCAACTCTGAGTTGGAAACACGTTCGTTTGCTAAAACTACATATTCATCGTCTTTTGTATCTTTTGTGCCTTTGTTGTCAACCAACTTGAAACCCAAATTATCATTGGCGATTTTTTCTACGCTTACATTTTCAAACACATCCATGTCATCCAATGTTTCCGGGAACTCGATTGTGAAGTTTTCGCCAAACTTGCTCGCAAAAGCTTCTGCTGTAATTTGGTCGTTGTAGATTTCGTAGAGAGCTACCTTCTTCTTGATAACGGAAGTAGATCCATCCGTATGATGCTCAGAACTTTGTAATAAAGCCAATGACCAATCTGCTGTGCCATCGTTCTTCAGTCCTAAAAAATACGGTTCTTTTTCATCAGAAAGCACAGCTTGCAAATTGCCGTTTGCTGCAACAGTAAACCAACGAAACGACTTTGTTTCATCGTTTGCCTCTTTTTTGGCAGCTAAAGCATAAGCTCCATCTTTCTTTTCAAAAGCCAGATACTGTTCTCCTTCAATATTTTTGAAAGCATAATGTGTAACAGTTCCAACCTTTTTAGTTTCAACAGTCCATTGTGCAGCAGCAACAGGATTTGCAGCCGTAATATCAGCACCATTCACTAATCCTTGCAAAGAAAAAGCCTGCAAGTAATCTGTCGGACTCACAAAATGCACCCCTGCCAAATAATAAGCGCGGCTTGCTTGTGCATCCTTCCATTCAACATTACGCCCCTCCAACTGTGCGAAAGCTGAACTAAAAGAACCGGCTACCAAAGCGGCAGCCAAAAGAGTAGAAAATCTCTTGTTCATAATCTAAAATGTTTAATTAATAATAATATGTATATTGAATATCGTTCTTACTTCCTGTTTAACAGGTTTTTACCAAATTCATGTATTTTGACGAGAGAAAACGTACGTTTTTTTAGTCATTTTTGAGGGGCTTTCTGGAGGGTTTGTGTTGGAAAGCTGGTTTTTCGTACTTGTTAAGCTATCTGATTGATAAGAAAGAATATAGAAAAGGAAAAATAATTGGAAGAAAGGATTGCAGGTTCAAAAAGTAGTTGTATTTTTGTGCAGTGAAAATGGCGAAAGAAAACGTACGTTTTTTCGCTATTTTTCTTCTTATACCCATATACTTCTTATTAGCAATGACTTACATTGCAAAAAGTGCCTAAAGCCATATAAAAAAAGAGCTGTTTTCAACCGCTCGCCAAACATCTTTACATCTTCATCAAAACAAAGATAATCAATCACCTATAAGATAAACTTCCTTTATTCACATTGGAGGGGAAAAACGGCAAAAACAGCAGGTTTCGTAATTTCATCTTGGAAAAGCTTCCCCTTCTGTTAAAGATATACAAAATACGGAGTATTGGTTGCTTAGCTCAATAACAGCTTCAAGACTTGCAAAACCTTACATTATTATGTATCTTTACATCAACGTCCGTCACAGACGGATCAAACAACTATAATACATTAATGGAATATATGAAAGAAAAAATCGACTCTTCCGACATCCCCGCCTCCTATCTGCTCTGCATGAAACAAGATTGCCCCAAAGCCACTACTTGCTTGAGGAGAATCGCAGAACAACAGATCGGCGACGAAGTCAAACTGTGGCACGTCATCAGCCCTAAATACCAAGAGAAGCAAACCGACCGATGTGCTTATTTCCGCCCTGCCGATAAACTGACCTATGCGCTCGGTTTCATCGGGATGCTGGACCGGATGCCCTACAAACTGATGCAGGAAGCCATTTGCAAGTTGATGAGACGGTTCGGACGCAGGACTTACTACCGCGTGCGAAAAGGCGAACGCCCGCTCTCGCCGGACGAACAAAAAAGCATGTTGAACATACTGAAACAGTGCGGTATCAACGATCCCGGAAAGTTCGATGCCTACTTCGAGGCATACGACTGGTAAGTTCACATGACGCTACTTGCCTACGTATTGGTTGTGCCATACCTATGTAACGACCGTTTCCTCGGCATGAAACGGTTGTGCCAAGCTTATGTAACAGGCGTTTCCTACTCAGGAAACAGTTGTGCCAAGCCGATGTCACAGTTGTGACAGGCCGGTGGCATATCCTGGCACTGAGCTTGTCTGTCGTGTAATAATCTTGCAACCTATCTTTCAACCGATTGTATCTTCTCCGTATTACTGTTGTAACACCCACCCCCTACCTTTGCCCACGGATTTAAAACGTAGAGCAAAGTTCGATGAAAAAACTATTTCTTTTAAGATTTTCCGTTGCAGCCTTTTTTTGTATGCTGTGTGTACTTTCTTCGCTGGCTGCTAATATCAAGGTGAAAGGAGCTGTGAAAGACAAACTTTCCAAGGAGCCTTTAATCGGAGCAACGATTCGTCTGATAGGCACTCAGGCCGGAGCCGTCACTGATATGGACGGTAATTTTGAGTTAAATGCCGGTGGTGTGTTGGAAGGTATGTATGATATTGAAATAAAATATGTAGGATACAAGACCGAGGTTCGTCGCAAGGTCCGTGTGGAGAACGGCAAACTGGTGATACTGAATCTGGAACTGGAAACGGATGCACAGGAACTTGCCGATGTGGTAGTCGTAGCAAAGAAGAATCGTGAGAATGAAAATATGCTGCTGCTCGAACAGCAGAAAGCCGTCATTGCAGTACAGTCCGTAGGGGTGAAGGAACTTTCGCGCAAAGGTGTTTCCGATGCGGAAGGCGCCGTAACCAAAGTATCAGGAGTATCTAAACAAGACGGAGTGAAGAACGTCTTTGTCCGCGGACTGGGCGACCGCTATAATGCAACCACCTTCAACGGCTTCTCCCTTCCTTCCGAAGACCCTGAATATAAGAATATCTCTCTCGACTTTTTCGGAACGGACGTCATACAGTCCGTAGGTGTCAACAAAGCCTTCAACGCAGGTGGCAGCAGTGATGTCGGCGGCGCAACGATCGACATCGTCTCCAAAGAACTGATAGGTGGCGGAAACTTCGGTATCGGCATTTCCGGCGGACTGAACATGCAAACCTTGACAGCCGATTTCCTCAAAATGGACGGGGTGGACTTTATGGGTTTTGCCAACCGCACCGAACCTGCCGACGAAAACACTTGGGGATTTAAGAATAAACTCGACCCTACCGAAAAACATCTCCAGATAAACCGGAGTTACAGCATTTCCGGCGGAAAACGTTTCTATATAGGTAAGGACAAGAATCCGCTTTCTTTCTTCCTGACCGCCGGACATACGACGGACTATCAGTATACGGATGAAATCATACGTAATACAACTACCAGCGGTACGGTCTACAAAGATATGAATGGAAAGAAGTATGCGGAGAATATCAGTCAGCTGGCACTTGCCAATGTGGATTTCGATATGCAGAATCGTCATCACATCAGTTATAATTTGATGATGATTCATGCCAATACCCAGTCGGTGGGCGATTACAACGGCAAGAACTCGATTTTTAGTGACGACTATGAAAACCTCGGATTCACCCGTCGCCAACAAACGAATGACAATATGCTGATCGTTAACCAACTGATGACTAACTGGGGATTGACCAAATCATTAAGTCTTGATGCAGGTGCTTCCTATAATATGGTGAAAGGGTATGAACCGGATCGTCGTATCAATAACCTGACTAAAGCGGAAGACGGCTATACGTTGCTAAGGGGCAACTCACAACAGCGCTACTTCTCAACTTTAGATGAAGACGACTTGAATGTAAAAGCGGGCTTGGTCTATCGTCTGAAAGATAATATAGAAGAAATTTCGAATGTCCGTTTTGGATATACAGGCCGATTCGTAGATGATAACTTCAAAGCTACGGAATATAACCTGACCGTAGGACATGTTTCTACCCTCCCTTCTTTGGACGACTTCTCGCTTGACGATTATTATAATCAGGAAAACTTTGCTTCCGACTGGTTCAAGATACAAAAGAACTTAGATGAATATACCGTAAAAAAGAATATCCATTCCGCTTATGCCGAGGCTACCTACCAGTTTACTCCCCGTTGGATTGTGAATCTGGGAATGAAATACGACAAAGTAGATATTGAAGTGGATTACAATGTGAATCGTGGAGGCTCTAAAGGAAACAATACCATCCAAAAAGATTATTTCCTGCCCAGCTTGAATCTCAAATACAATCTGAATGATAAAAACTCGCTTCGTCTGGGAGCTAGTAAAACATATACGCTTCCGCAGGCAAAGGAAATATCTCCTTACCGTTATGTCGGCGTGAACTTCAACAGTCAGGGTAACCCCAATCTGAAACCTTCGGATCATTATAACCTTGATCTGAAGTGGGACTTTAATCCCACTCCGACCGAGTTGATTTCTCTCACAGCTTTCTATAAATTGATTAAGAATCCGATATCCCGCATCGAAGTGGCAAGCGCCGGAGGTTATCTTTCTTATGAGAATATAGCGGATAAGGCAACCGTGGCAGGAGTGGAAGTAGAAATACGTAAGAATCTGTTTGTCCGTCCGGTGAGTAATGCTGCGCACGGAATGAATAAACTCTCTTTGGGATTGAATGGCTCTTATATCTACACGAATGCAAAAATGCCTTTGGCAACGGTTACCACCGGTTCGCAACTGGAAGGAGCCGCACCGTGGATTGTCAATTTCGACCTCTCGCATAACTTCACGAAAGGAGAACGCAGTTTTGTCAATACATTGGTACTTAATTATGTGAGTGATAAAATATATACCATTGGCACACAGGGCTATCAGGATATAATGGAGCAGGGAGTACTGACCCTGGATTTTGTGTCCCAAGCCAAACTGAACAAGCATCTTTCCTTTAACCTGAAAGCCCGCAACCTGCTGAATTCCTCTTATAAGTTAAGTCGCAAAGCGAACGAAAACGGGGAAAAGGTGATATTGAATGATTATAAGAAAGGAATAAATATAAGCCTGGGAGTGTCGTGTACATTCTAAGCCGGGTGATGAAATAAGATTATTAACTAATAATGAAAGCAAAATGAAAAGATTGTTTGTGAACTTTATGACGTTTGCCGTTATGGCAACAGCACTTACATTGACTGCATGTAGCAGTGATAGTGACGGAGACGGTGATGGTAACGGAGATGGTGGAAACAACGGTGGGACCGGTAGCTCTATTGTTGTGGGCGAAAATATCCTGTCCGGCACGCTGACCGGAGAACAGACACTGGAAGCTAAGGAATATATTCTGAACGGAACGGTAGTCATTGAAAATGGAGGCCGTCTGAATATCCCTGCCGGAACAACGATTAAGGCTCGCGAAGGTTTCAGCAGTTATCTGCTGGTAGCACAGGGCGGTAAACTTTATGCTGACGGTACAGCTGATAAACCGATTGTTTTCACTGCCAATTCAACAACCCCTACATCCGGCTATTGGGGAGGAATCATTATCAATGGTAAAGCTCCGATTTCCGGTTCGAACGCCAATAAGAGTGATACAGGTCTGACGGAAATCGACAACAACTATAAATACGGTGGTAATGTCGATAATGACAATTCCGGTTCACTGACTTATGTGAAAATCTGCTATGCCGGTGCCCGCTCTACTGCCGATATCGAGCACAACGGATTGACACTGAACGGTGTTGGAAACGGTACCAAGATTGAGAATATCTACATTCTTGAGAGCGCGGATGATGCCGTCGAATTCTTTGGCGGTACGGTGAATGTAACCAACTTGTTGGCTGTGAACCCGGATGATGACATGTTCGACTTCACTCAAGGATATTCCGGTAAATTGAAAAACTGCTATGGCGTTTGGGAAAGCGGTTATACCAGTACGGAAGCAGATCCGCGCGGCATTGAAGCAGATGGTAACTTGGATGGTGACTATTCGGATCATTTACGTCAGTCGGATTTTACGGTTGAAAATATGACAATCGTAAATAATGCTGCCAATACAACGGATAATGTAGACCGTATGCAAGATGTGATTAAAATCCGTCGTGGAGCAAAAGCTACGATCACCAATGCCTTTGTCAAAGGTTCAGGCGGTACAATCGATTTGATTGATATGAATGACAGTAAAGGTGCAGGAAATGCTGCTTCCAGCATCAGCATCACCCATACATTGAACTTTAAGAATAAGCTGAACGGTACATTGAATACATTTACCGAGCCAACTACGAATACAGGTGCAGATGCATCCCTGTTCACTTGGAGCGGATATAATTTCTCTTCCTTATAAATAAGATATAGAGTAGCAAAGTGTATCTTTTTTAATAGGAGGTATGGGAGAATTTGTAACAAACAGATTCTCCCATATTCTATTTATTTGTTTTCGTAATCTTCTTTTAGCTTTTTTATTTGCTCCTTTATGGTATCAGTGATTACCTTTTTCGTATATTTGTCAACCTATTATTTTACAACGATACAAAATATGCAAACAGACAACGAGCGATACAAAAAAATGGCTTCTCTTGCACAAATCGGATGGTGGGAAGTAGATTTAACGGCAGGATATTATTTATGTTCCGATTATCTTTCTGATCTTTTGGGATTGGACGGCGACACCATCTCTACTTCGGATTTTCTAAACCTGATACGTGAAGATTATCGCAAGCAGATTGCCCAGGAGTTCCGGGCAAATTCTTCTATCCATAAGGACTTTTACGAACAAACTTTCCCGATTCATTCAAAATATGGTGAGGTTTGGCTGCATACCCGTCTGGCTTTTCGTGAGAAGGGTACGGGTGTTGATGGAGGTGATAAGTCCTTCGGAATAATCCAGCGCGTTGAGGCTCCCAAGGAAGAAGATCAAAGGGATGCATTAAGGCGTGTGAATGATTTGCTTTGTCGTCAGAATTTTGTTTCGCAATCGTTGCTTCGTTTCCTACGTGATGAGGCAGTAGAATCTTGTATCGCAGATATTTTAAGAGATATTCTGAATCTTTATAATGGAAAAGGTCGTGTTTATATTTTTGAATACGACGAAATTTATGCCCATCATAGTTGTATCTACGAAGTTGTTTCTGAAGGAGTATCGGCAGAGATAGACAATCTGCAGGACATG
>ENA-ORSM01002003-ORSM01002003.1-human-gut-metagenome-genome-assembly--contig:-NODE-2003-length-15111-cov-19.440555_pt1 | contig 15111 bp, 15 predicted proteins | sample MGYA00241903_ERZ509170 | MGnify/ENA primary metagenome ERZ509170 (study PRJEB26280, sample SAMEA2338784) | human gut metagenome | biome: human gut; feature: human-associated habitat; material: faeces...
CGCTGCGAGTCAGGAGGTGACCCACAGCGCCGTTGCTGTCTATGGTTTGATTATAGCCTCTGCCGGGCAAAAAGGCAATTGACAAATCTGACGATTCTGTACAAACAGCTTCCTGCATTTTTGGAGCATCCGCACTTGGTATGACTTATCGGATGGGATTTGCGCCTTTTGTCAGGCCGAACGGTTTAGAAATGGCTCCGCTGCGCTCTGGCCATATTCAGCGGAAATTTTATTTTATAGTTTGCAGTTCAGAAAAATCTGCGGATTTTTCTGAACTGCTTTTTCACAAGAGGGGTCGCAGCAAAAAGATGCATTTACCCGATGGGGTCCCTTCTGGTGAAAATGTGTTTGGAGCGTCCCGCAGGACGCGACAAACACGAAAATATAAAATAAAAATACCTTAATGAATTGCAGAGCGAAGCGGCGCAATTTTAAAATCGTCAAATCACCTGAAAGAGGAAGAACTTCAGATAATTCGTCTCCGGCACACCCCACAGGATCGGATGATCCGGTGCCTGCTGTTTCACCTCGATCTGCCGCAGCTGGCGGTGCGCATCCTTTGCAGCGGCGCGCAGCATCTTGATGAACAGCTCCTCGGTGGCAAAGTGGGAGCAGCTGGCAGTTGCCAGATAGCCGCCGCGGGGCAGCAGCTTCATGGCACGGTAGTTGATCTCCTTGTAACCGCGCATGGAGTTCTCCACAGTGCGGCGAGCCTTGGTAAAGGCCGGCGGGTCCAGAATGATAAAATCGTAGGGGTGTCCCTCTCTTTCCAAGCGGGGCAGCAGTTCAAAGGTGTCCTCGCACAAAAAGTCCATATTGGTCAGACCGTTGCGCTGGGCATTGCGCTGCGCCATGGCAATGGCCTCGGCGCTGATGTCAGCGGCGGTCACACGGGCAGCGCCGCCCGCAGCGGCGTTCAGTGCAAAGCTGCCGGTGTGGGTAAAGCAGTCCAGCACGGTGTGGCCTGCAGCAAGGCGTGCCACCGCCCGACGGTTGTACTTCTGATCAAGGAAGAAGCCGGTCTTCTGGCCGTTCTCGAAATCCACATGATAGTAAACTCCGTTCTCGCAGATCTCGGTCTGGGTGCTTGCCGGGTGAGTCTCACCTGGCAGCTCAAACCAGCCTTTGTTCTGCTCAAGACCTTCCTTTGCGCGCAGAGCCTCATCGTTGCGCTCGTAGATGCCGTCGATGGTCTGGCCGTCGGCGCGCAGGACTTCTGCCAGAATGGGGAAGAGGATGGGCTTGAGCTTTTCCATGCCCACGCTCAGGGTCTGCGTGACGAGGATGTTGCTGAACCGGTCCACGGTCAGGCCGGGGAACTGGTCGGCTTCGCCAAAAATGACGCGGCAGGCAGAAAGGTCTGCAGGTTCCAGCACGGTTTTGCGGTAGTTCCATGCATATTCCACCCGGCGGCGCCAGAACGCAGCATCAAAGGTGTCGTTGGCATTACGGGAGATCAGCCGCACGCGGATCTTGCTCTTGAGCGAGACAAAGCCGGTGCCAAGGTAGGAACCCTTGGTGCTGACCACATCGGCCAGCGTGCCGTTTTCCGGCTCATTTTCCGGGGAATGGAGGATGTCGTTCTCATACACCCAGGGGTGCCCGCCCACCAGCAGGCCCTCGGCGTGTTTGTTGACGGTATACACAGGGTAAGCGCGTTCTTTCATATGGTTCTCCTTATCATGGACGAACTCCCTTCGTCCCGCGTTCGCTCGACACGCTTACCGTGCGGATATGCTCCCTCACTGAGGGAGCTGGCTGCGAAGCAGACTGAAGGAGTAAAAATCTACTCTTTATAATAGCACAAAATCATGTTATTATAAATAAGAAATGCCAAAAAACCGCATGAAAGAGGGATGCATTATGGAAATCGAACGCAAATGGATGGTGAAGGGCTGGCCGGAGGGGCTGCCCCTCAGGGAGGAATTTGCCATGCGGCAGGGCTATATCAGCGTGCGGCCCACTGTGCGCATCCGGGAAGAAGCCCTCACCGGCGGCAGAACGGACTACATCCTCTGCTTCAAATCCGGGGGCGGCCTTGCCCGTGAGGAGATCGAGCGCAGCATCGACAAAGAACTGTTTGATGATCTGGAATACAAGATTATCGCTAAACCTCTCATCCCGAAGCTGCGCCGCAGCTACACCCTGCCGGACGGTTCTGTGCTGGAAGTGAACCATGTGGACGAAGGCCAGCCCACCGAGTTCTGGTATGCCGAGGTGGAGTACCCCACGGTGGAAGCAGCCCTTGCATGGCAGCCGGAAAGCTGCGGCCTTGGCGATTACCTCAAGGATGAAGTGACGAACCAGCCCGGCCAGAGCATGGGCGAATACTGGGTGGAGACAAGAGGATGAAAAAAGTAAAACTCAAACTGGAACTGCAGTACAACTCCCCGGTGATCCTCACATTTTTCCTGCTGTCACTTCTGGTGCTGTTCCTCGACCAGTGGACGGATGGGTGGACGACGATGCATCTGTTCTGTGTCTACCGCTCCTCGCTGAAGGACCCGCTGTTCTACATCCGGCTGTTCGGCCATGTGCTGGGCCATGCCAGCTGGGACCACTTTCTGAATAACATGCTGCTGCTGCTCGTTGTTGGCCCGCCAATGGAAGAAAAGTACGGCAGCAAGCCGCTTTTGTGCGGCATGGTGTTCACCGCTCTGGTCACCGGCGTGCTGCAATGCGTGCTGTTCCCACGTTCGGGGCTGCTGGGCGCGTCCGGCATCGTGTTCATGCTTATCATGCTTTCGTCGCTGGCGGGCTTCTCCGGCGGCATCCCGGTCACCATGCTGCTGGTTGCAGCGCTGTACTTTGGTCAGCAGGTGTACGATATCATTTTTGTGCACGACAATGTAGCAAACTTCATGCACATTGTGGGCGGCTTATGCGGCACTGCCTTTGGCTACTACAGTGCGTTGCACAGCCGCCGCAGGCCGGCAAAGGCGGTGAAGTTTTCCAGCACGAACAGCCGCCGGAAGCGCTGAACCCACTGTGGACATAGGCTGATTTTGAAAAATTTGCAAACAGGTATTGACAAACGAAAAATCCGTGGTTTAATATAGCCAAATTCAATACACTAAACCGTTGAAGCGGAGATAACGGCGAACCATGCCTGTACAGAGAGCCTGCGCAGCTGAGAAGCAGACCGGAAACAGTTCGTCAAGGAAAGTGTGACTTTGCGTTATATTTTCCCGAAATGGACCGCTGAGGGTGCAGGGAACTGCGGAGAACTTTCGCCGCACAGTATTCTGCAACGTAGGGCATACGTCAGTTGCCGGGGATGTGTTGGCATCCCGCCAAGTGCATGGGGTCATGCCCATGAAGTCAGGGTGGCACCGCGGATAAAAGGCCAAATTTTATTCGTCCTTGACAGAAGAGAGTTCTTCTGTTAGGGGCGTTTTTCTTTTCCACTCCCTCGGCAGAAGAGCCGGGGGAGTTTTTGTTTTAGGGCTCCCATGTTTCCGGCACTAAGGCTCATGCCTGCGGCTGCGGCCACGAAACCCTGAACAAAACAAATGCACCCGGTTGCTGCGGTTCTGCCCACAGGCCGGGTGCATTTTATATTTTAGGAAAAATTACAGGTCACTGCGCGGGGAAGCTGCCATGGCCCAGAAGTTCAGCTCGTGCTCCGAGCAGGCATGGAAGATCTCGCGGCAGCGGGCAAGGCGCTCGTCGCTCAGGCCTTCGCAGACTTTTTCTGCAAACGCGGCCCAGTCGCGGCAGGCCGCCTCATAGCCCTTGTCAGCATAGTCCACCACCAGTGCACCATAAAGGGTATCCTGCACGGAAGGCTTTTCTTCCAGCAGTTTCTGGAAGATCCAGCCATAGCTCAGCATACAGGGCAGGCAGGCCATCATGCACTCGGCTGCGCCCTCGCCGTTTTTGGCGGCTTCGATCATAGAGTCCACATAGGCACGGTTCTCCGGCCGCAGCGGCAGGCTCTGGATGCCTTCATCGGTCAGTCCAAAGTGCTTGAGATAGTGCAGGCGGGCTGCATCCTCGCTCTCATTCACGAAGGAAAGCAGGGAATAGTAGGTGCGGATGGTCTGCATATCCTTTGCCTTGGTCATGCCCCAGGCAAACACCTTGGCATATTCCCGCAGGTAAAGACTGTCCTCCACGATGTAGCCCTTGAAGCAGGCTTCATCCAGTGTGCCATCCGCAAGTCTTTCCAGAAATTCTGAGTGCAGGCATTTCTCCCACACGGGCAGACTTTCCTGTACCAGCTGCTGCACAAAGGTCTGCTCACTCACCCACAAACTCTCCCTTCAGTGCAAACATGTGGTTCATGGGGCCGGAGCCATGGCCCAGATCCAGCATGGCAGAAAGACAGCCGGAAATGTAGGCCTTTGCGCGCTCCACCGATGCATCCAGATCATAGCCCTTTGCCAGATTGGACGCAATGGCGCTGGACAGGGTGCAGCCGGTGCCGTGGGTATTGGGGTTTGCAATGCGCTTGCCGCGGAACCATTTGCCGCAGCCGTCCCGCCACAGAAGGTCGTCGGCATCGTTGATCTGGTGGCCACCCTTGCACAGCACGGCACAGTGGTATTTCTCGCTGATCAGCTTTGCAGCGGCCTCCATTCCGGCCGCATCGGTGATCTTCATGCCGGAAAGGATCTCAGCCTCCGGAATGTTGGGGGTGACCACCTCTGCCATGGGCAGCAGCTTTTCGGTCAGTGCCTGCACGGCATCGTCCCGCAGCAGCTTGGAGCCGGAGGTGGCAACCATCACCGGGTCCACCACGATATGCTTTGCGCCGTAGGTGTGCAGCTTTTCGGCGATCACACCGATCAGCTCTGCCGAGGATACCATGCCGATCTTGACGGCATCCGGGTAGATGTCGGTAAAAATGGCGTCGATCTCCTGTGCCAGAAATTCGGGCGTGGCTTCAAAAATGCCGGTCACACCTGTGGTGTTCTGGGCAGTCAGTGCGGTAATAGCGCTCATGGCGTACACGCCGTTTGCAGTCATGGTTTTGATATCGGCCTGGATGCCAGCACCGCCGCTGGAATCGCTGCCGGCAATCGTCAATGCAGTTTTCATGGTTACAACTTCCTTTGCAAAAAATGCGGAAATGCCCGCAAGGAGGCATCTCCGCACTTTGAAGCAGCAGTATCTCCCTACGTTGGCATTGTCCAAATCAGGTCACAGGTCTGGGCAAACAGCCCACTCTCAGCCTGCTTTTGCAGGCTCCCTTTTTCTGCGTTCAAGAATACCACAGTGCCGCTGCATTTGCAAGGGGATGGCCCTTTTCAATCGGCCCGCTGCGTGGTAAAATGGAAAAAACAAAGGGGGAAATACCATGAACATCACGGTCTATCTTGGAGCAAATGCGGGCAATGATCCTGCGCTGGCGGAAGCTGTCCGGGAACTGGGCAGCTGGATCGGTGCAAACGGGCACCGCCTTGTGTACGGCGGCTCCCGCAGCGGCCTGATGGGTCAGCTTGCCCAGAGCGCGCTGGACGCAGGCGGCACGGTGACCGGTGTGGAACCGCAGTTCTTTGTGCAGCAGGAGCTGCAGCACGATGGCCTGACCGAGCTGATCGTCACCAAGGACATGACCGAGCGCAAGACGAAGATGATCGAGCTGGGCGATGCCTTCATCGCATTCCCCGGCGGTACCGGCACGCTGGAAGAGATCGCAGAGGTAATGTCCAAGGTCTCGCTGGGCCAGTTGGACGCGCCCTGCATCCTGTATGATCTGAACGGCTACTACGACAGCCTGAAAGCACTGCTTGCCAAAATGATCGAGAAAGGCCTTTCCACGCCGCAGCGCCAGCAGGGCATCCGATTTGCGGCGAATCTGGAAGAGATCACAACGATTTTGAATAAAGCCTAAAAGGAAACGCTTCCCCGGCCGGGAAGCGTTTCCTTTTTATATCATTCTCCCAGTGCAGTGCGGATATTTGCCAGCACCTTCTGGCTCAGCAGCACAAAAGCCTGCTTGGTGCGTCCGGCAGAAACATTCGCGCAATGCACATTCTCACGGGCAAAGAAGTCTTCACCCACCGGGCCGGCAGCGGCACGGGTGTCACAGAAAAAGTGGGTGCCCGGCAGAGCAAGCCACTGTTCCAGAGCAGCAGAGTCAAAGCCCGGGCCGATGGAGGTGTTGAACAGCACCTTGCCTGCGCCCAGCTGTGCAAATTCGTCCTTGCCCAACAGCAGTACGTTCTTGTTCAGGCAGGTGAACACCACCTCGCTCTCGGTCAGCAGCTGTGCCAGCGGCTTATAGGCCATGCCCACAGCTTCGGCATCCGGCTTGCGGGTGCGGCTGTAATAGGCAATGTCGGCACCCATGAACTGCAGCGCGTCGGCGATCATTTTGCCGGACACACCCAGCCCGATGATGCCTGCCTTCAGCCCGGTGATCTCCACCGGCTCGTCCCGCAGCATGGGCATCCTAAAACCGTGCAGGATGCCGGTGAGCTCATGCAGGACGTACTCCACAACGCCGCGGTCGCCGTAGTCCCGGATGCCCAGCACTTTGATGCCGCGGGTGCGGGCGTAGGCGATATCCACATTGGCGCTTTCCTCAGAATACAGGCTGCAGCACATGCCGATGTAACGGATATTCGGGCAGCGCTCGATCACGTTTTTGCCCATGCGGGAGGTGTAGCTCAGAAGTACGGCATCTGCATCTCCGATGCGCTGCACGATCTGGTCATCGCTGGCCGGGATATCGCGGTACAGCACCACTTCTTTTGCGTACTGATGCAGCGCTTCCTCGGCGGAAGGAATCAGGCTTACCGGCTCAATGGCCACCAGTTTTTTGAACATCAGTAAAGCCCTCCTTTAATAGAAGCATACGGGGGAGGAGAGGTTGCGCAGCAGGGCAACTACGCTCCAACCGGCAATGGCGCTGGTGGAAGAGCAGATATCCACCACGGCCTTCACGCCCTCGATCTCGGCGGTGATGCAGTGGTCGTCGCCCACCCAGCCGGGTACCGAGTGCATGGTCACGCCGGTGATCTCCGGGCCGGTGGTGGCCAGCGAGGTGGCAACAGCCACATTCACGCGGCGGGGGAAGGTGGCAATGGCCTGCTTGGCATTGCCGGTGAACACGGTGGTCTTTTCGGTATCGGTCAGCAGGTGGTCGGCCCATACCGGCGTGTTGCGGAAGCCCTTGGCTCCGGTGTGGGTCTCAATGCCTGCCGTCTCGGCCAGCTTCTGCGCCTCGGCCATCAGGGTGACGGTCTGCAGCACATCAAAGCCGCCGATGGCACCGCTTGCCAGATGCACCTTGGCACCGCCCTCCACGGCAGCAGCCTTGACCTGCTCGTAAAAATCAAGGTCCGCAAAGGCGCCAATGGAAATAATGACCAGATTCACGCCTTTTTTCAGTACAGGCACAGCCATGGCGCGCACAGCCTCCACCGAAGCAGTCTCCACAATGTATTCCGGCTCCAGCGCCAGCAGGGCATCCACATCATCGCAGACGGGACAGCCTACCTCGGCGGCAAGTTTTTCTGCCGAAGCACGGGTGCGGCTGGTCACGCCCACCAGCTCATAGTCCGGCAGCAGACCGTTCTTCCATGCGTTGGCCACAATGCCGCCCAGAAAGCCGCAGCCTACAATGCCAAATTTTGTTTTCATATCCTAAACTCCTTTTTCTGCTTTTTCCAAAGAAAACAGCATATTCCATTAAAGTATATCATATCAAAACAAAAAATGATATAATAAGGCGCAAGAAAGGAGAAGGCTATGTCGAAAACAAAGGAGCTTTTCTGGACGTTTTTCAAAATTGGTGCGTTCACGTTTGGCGGCGGTTATGCCATGGTGGCTTTGCTGCAGAATGAATTTGTGGAAGAGAAAAAGTGGGTGACAAAAGAAGAATTTCTGGACATGGTGGCAATTGCGGAGTCTACGCCCGGCCCGGTGGCGGTGAACAGTGCCACCTATATCGGCTACAAGATCGAGGGTATGGCAGGTGCGGCAGCGTCCACGGTGGCGGTATGTCTTCCGTCCTTCGCGGTCATTTATCTGATCTCGCTGTTCTTTGACCAGTTCCTCCGCCTTTCGGTGGTGGCAAGTGCGTTCCACGGCATTCAGGTGTGTGTGATCTATCTGATCCTCTCGGCGGGCCTAAAAATGCTGAAGCAGCTGGAACACAGCGTCTTCAATATTGTCATCCTGACCACGGTTGCGGCAGCGATGGTGGGCTGTTCCATTGCAGCAGTGTCCTTCTCTTCCATTTTTTACATCCTGTTCAGCGGTGCGGCCGGGCTGCTGGTGTATGCAGTACAGCAGCTGCGGAAGGGGGAGAAGAAGCCGTGATCTATGTAGAACTTTTCTGGAATTTCCTCATGATCGGTGCGCTGTCCTTCGGCGGCGGCTACGGGATGATCTCGCTGGTGCGGGAAACGGTCTTAGGACACGGCTGGCTGACGGAAGGCGAATTCCTCAGCTTCATTGCCGTGTCGGAATCCACACCCGGGCCGCTGGCCGTCAATATGGCCACCTTCATTGGTTCTTCACAGGGCGGCTTCTGGGGCGCGCTGTGCGCCACGCTGGGGGTGGTGCTGCCGTCTTTTGTGATCATTCTGCTCGTTGCATCGGTGCTGCAGAACCTGATGAAGTATGCGGGAATCAACGCAGTTCTTGGCGGCGTTCGTCCCTGTGTGGTGGCGATGATCCTGGCAACTGCAGTCAACATGGCGCTTTCTACGCTGGCCGGGTTTGCAGCGGACAAGGCAGGCATTGCACCGGATCTCCGTTCCATTGTGGTGTTCCTGCTGCTGTGGGGGCTGCATGCCCTTTGCCGCCGGAAAAAGGGCAAAGCACCATCGCCCATTGGGATGATCCTGCTCTCTGCAGGACTGGGGATCCTGTTCTGGGGAGCATAAAAAATAACGCGCCGGGTGGTTCTCGTTGAACGATCCGGTGCGTTTTGTTGTAAAAAGCCGGGCACAGGAAAACTCATGGCTCCCTGTGCCCGGCTTCAGCTTTTATTGGAATTTAGGCGCTGTGCGATCAAGCTGCAACGGAAGAAGCAGCTTCGCTGGAAGCAGCCTCACTGGAAGCGGCCTCAGAAGAAGCGGCCTCGCTGGAAGCAGCCTCAGAAGAACCGTTCTCCTCTGCAACAGCGGAAGAAGCGCTCTCCTCGGCCTCAGCAGCAACAGAAGTGCTGGTAGAAGCAGCCTCGGAAGAGGATGCAGCAGTGGAGGAAGCAGAACCGCCGCAAGCGGTCATGCCAACAGCCAGAGCCAGAGCAACAACAGCAACACAAACATTCTTGAGTTTCATATCTAAAATCTCCTTGCCATACGCAAATGTATTTTGCAGAAGGCCCTACAGGAAGTGCCTTTCTGCAAGTGGATATTCTAGTCTTTTTTGCGAAAAAATCAAGAGCTTTTTTGGCTAAGAAGTGAGGTTTCAATGATAATCTACGATTTTGTTATAATTTATCGCTAAAAGTCAAAGAGTTTTTGTTAAACTGATCGAAGCACAGGGAGACTCAGGAAAGAATTTTTTACCGCGTTGTAATCACTTTGTAATTTCTTTCGTTGTTTGTTCCCTTGAATCAAGACGGGAATGCATGTTCCCTAAAGAGAAATAAAGAAATGCAAAAGTGAGGATGATGCGGCTCCGGAAACGGAAAAGAACCATTTGTCATATGACAGTTGACCTGCGGAGAAAGAAAAGATGGTAAACTTTGTGCAGCGAACCTGAACAAAAATATCAAAAAATGACAAGTGTTATTTGAAAGTGATTTTTATTGGACATAAAAAGTGGATAATACAGACACAGCAGGGGATGAACGGGCTCCCTGAAAATAAAACATGTGTTTTGGAGGAAATAAAGATGAAGTACTATGTTACATTAACCGGACTCAACTACCGCTTCGGCACTCAGCCGTTTGCAGTGGGCCAGAAGGTAAAGCTGGTCAAGGAGCCGGAGAATGACTTTGACCGCGAAGCCATCCGCGCAGAACTGCCGGGTCTGGGCAAGGTGGGTTATGTGGCCAACAGCACTCACACCGTGCTGGGCGACTGTTACAGCGCAGGCCGCATCTATGATAAGATCGGCGCTGCTGCCACCGCAAAGGTGAAGTATGTGCTTGCCAATGCGGTGGTATGCAGCGTAAAGGCGGCGGATATGGGGCAGGCTGGCCTGCCGCCGGTCGATCCGGCTACGGGTCTGCCCTTTGGCAGCGAAGAAGATGCCATCGCATTCTGACAGAAAAGCCCGTCACACTGTATTTTGTGTGACGGGCTTTTCTGCACCTTTTTGCTTCGGCGCACATACACCGGGCAAAGGGGGAATGTATCGTGAACCAGATCGTTTTCACTGCGTGGGTGCTGCTGTTCCCGGCGGCGTGCACTACACTGGGGGCAGCAGGCGTGTTTTTGCTGCGGCGGCGGTCGCGGCCCTGCACGCAGCGCATCCTGTGCGGCATGGCAGCGGGCATCATGCTGGCGGCCAGTGTGTGGAGCCTGCTGCTGCCTGCTATCCAGCGCGGACAGACTTTGCCGCTTCCGGCATGGATCCCATCGGCAGTGGGGCTTGTGCTTGGCGCAGTGGGCCTTTTGCAGGTGGAACAGTTTGCCGGGCAGCTGCTGGCAGGCGGGGCCGGGCACGGCGGACGTATGGTGCTGGCTGTAACATTGCACAACCTGCCCGAGGGTATGGTGGCGGGCCTTGCCGCTGCACTGGCATTGACCGGGGAGCCGGATGCCATCAGCGGTGCACTGGCGCTGAGCCTTGGCATCGGCCTGCAGAATATCCCGGAAGGTGCAGCAGTCAGCCTGCCGCTGGCCCATAACGGCCGCACCCGCAGTCAGGCGTTTTTTGCGGGAGCGGCTTCCGGGCTGGTAGAGCCGTTGGGGGCATTGCTTGCCTTTGCTCTGGCCGAATGGGTCAGTACTGCGCTTCCGTGGCTGCTCAGCGCAGCGGCGGGCTGTATGGTGTGCGTGACCGCACAGGAGATGATCCCGCAGGCCGTGGAGGGCGACGAGCCTGCCGGTGTTGTAAGCATCGTGCTGGGATTTGCGCTGATGATGGCACTGGATGTGGCATTGTAAGAAAAAAAGGCTGCTGCAAAATCAATGCCGTTAAAATAACAGGATAAAAGAAAAGCGCAGTACAAAACGCGAGAGCGCAGAGAATGTACTGCGCTTTTTGGATTTTAGAGAACATCACATTTTCTGACTTTGGGCTATCCTATTTGATCGTTTCATGCGTGGGCCGTGAAATGATACCTCCCACCCCTTGCAATCTGCCTGCGTTTATGGTACAATATTCTGGCATTCAGAAGGATGTGTCGGACAGCGCCTGCTGCGTGGTTCGGCATACGGATGCGGGTCCTGTACGATGGATTCGCTGTGAACCAGGTCAGGTGGGGAACCAAGCAGCCTTAAGCAGTGCGTTCGTGCGTTTCAGTAAGCCTGCATCCGTATGCCGAGTTACGCAAGGCGGGGACAAAACCCCGTCAGCGCTGTCCTTTTTATTTTGCAGGAAAGGGGAGAGAACCATGTACCGTGCCTTGTACCGCAAATGGAGACCGCAGCGTTTTGAGGATGTGGTAGGCCAGCGGGCCATTGTTACTGCGCTGAAAAATCAGATCACGGCAAACCGTGTGGGCCATGCCTACCTGTTTACCGGCGTGCGCGGCACCGGCAAAACCACCTGCGCCAAGATCTTTGCAAAGGCAGTCAACTGCCTGCATCCGGTCAATGGAGACCCCTGCGGCGAGTGTGAGATCTGCAAGGGCATCGATAACGGCAGCATTCTGGACGTGGTGGAGATGGATGCGGCTTCCAACAACGGTGTGGACGATATCCGCGACCTGCGCGACGAAACAGCTTACACTCCCAGCGCCTGTAAATATAAGGTATACATCATCGATGAGGTGCACATGCTGTCCACGGCGGCATTCAATGCGCTGCTCAAAACGCTGGAAGAACCGCCTGCCCACGTCATCTTTATTCTGGCAACCACTGAGATCCAAAAGGTGCCCGCCACCATTCTTTCCCGTTGCCAGCGGTACGATTTTACCCGCATCGGGCCGGAGGATATCGCCCGCCGGGTGGAATACATTGCAGGTGAGGAAAAGCTGGAGCTTTCGCCGGACGGTGCGGAACTGATCGCCCGTCTGGCCGACGGTGCACTGCGCGATGCGTTGTCCATTCTGGATACCTGCGCAGGCGTTACGGCGAAAATCGATGCCGATGTGGTGCGCCGCATGGCAGGTGTGACCGACCGCAGTTATCTGTTCCGCATTTCGGACGCACTGGAAGCGCAGGACGGTGCCACAGCACTGGCCCAGCTGGCACAGCTTCGCCAGCAGTCTGTGGATGTCAAGCGTCTGACAGAGGAATTGATCGCGCATTATCGTGCTTTGATGCTGGCAGCATTGCCGGGCGGGCAAAGCCTTCTGTCCGGCGTTTCGCCGGAGGAGGAGGCTTTGTATCTGGAAAAAGGCCCGCAGCTGGGCCAGCGGGAGGCCATTCGTGCCATCCGTGCGCTGGGCAGTGCGCTGGAACATATGACCCGCGGCAGCGACCAGCGGATCGAGCTGGAACTTGCACTGTTTGGCTTATCCGAACCGCCCCAGCAGCCGCAGGCAGTTCCTGTGCAGGCCGCACCCCGTGCTGCAGCTCAACCCGCAGCGCCGCAGCCGTTTGCCTCGGCAACTGCTGTGCAGCCCTTTGCAAGCGCTCCGACTTCCCAGCCGCCAATAACGTCCGTTCCTGTGGTGCAGCCTGCAGCGGAACCGAAACCTGTAAAGGCAGAACCTTCCGTGCCGTCGGAAATATCTGTAGAGCAGACTTCACCCGTCCAGACCGAAGAGCTGCCGCCGCTGCCGGAGGAACCGCCCGTGCAGCAGGCCGGAATGCTGCCTTGGGACGAGCCTGCCGCGCAGGCCGCACAGCCAGCTGCACCCATGCCGGCAGAGTTGGAACCTGTTCCACAGCCAGAACCGCCCAAACCTGCACCCACGCCCGCTGCAAAGCCTGTGCCGGAAAAGCCACAGGATGCCGGGCAGGAAGGGACTGCGCTGTATCCGTACTGGCCGCAGGTGGTACAGCAGCTGCAGGAAAAAGATCCCATGCTCTACACCTATCTGCGCAAGTCCAAGGCTTACTTTGATGGCACCCGCGTGCTGATCGACGGAGGCAAGACCTTCCGCGATTTTATCCGCGCCAACAAGGACAGCCAGCGCCTGATCAAAAAGCTGATCAAGGATGTGTCCGGTACGGCGGTGCCCATTGGTCCCTATGAACCAAAGAGCGCTGGCAAAACGGTCTCCAACGCAGAGCAGTCGCTTCGTGCACTGGAAAAGCTGGGGTTGGATGTGTCCATTGAGGATTCCGCAAGGAAAACGAGATCATAAAAATACATTGCATCAATAAGGAGAAACGATTATGAAAGCAAGAATGCCCGCAGGTTTTGGCCGCCCCGATATGAACGCCCTCATGCGTCAGGCACAGAAGATGCAGGAAGATATGAAAGCCAAACAGGCCGAGCTGGAAGCTGCCGAGTACACCGGCAGCGCTGCCGGTGAGATGGTCACTGTTAAGATGAACGGCAAGCACGAAGTGCTGTCCATCACCATCAAGCCCGAGGCTGTGGACCCGGATGATGTTGAAATGCTGGAAGATATGGTGGCTGCTGCCATCAACGCAACCGTCAAGCAGGTGGACGAAACTGCCGAAGCTGAAATGGGCAAGCTGACCGGCGGCATGAACATCCCCGGTCTCTGATCCGGCAGGAGGGAAGAACATGGGCTATACTGCTGCCCCGCTGGAAAAGCTGATCGAAGAATTCAGCAAGTTTCCGGGGATCGGGCGCAAGGGCGCTACCCGCATGGCGTATCAGGTGCTGAGCATGTCGGACGAAGATGCCGCCGCACTGGCGGGAGCCATTCAGGGTGCCCACACCAAGCTCCATCGCTGCCGTATCTGCCAGAATTATACAGAAGCGGATATCTGCCCCATCTGTGCCAGTGCAAAACGCGATCCTTCTGTGATCTGCGTGGTGGAAACGCCCCGCGATGTGCAGGCGTTTGAACGCACAAGGGAGTATCACGGCTTGTACCATGTGCTGCACGGCCTGCTCAGCCCGATGGACGGCATTACTGCCGAACAGCTGTGCGTCAAGGAACTTCTGGCCCGCCTGGGCGACGGCAAGGTGAAAGAGGTCATCATGGCCATGAACCCCACCGTGGAGGGTGAGGCCACCGCCATGTACCTGGCCAAGCTCATCAAGCCCATGGGCATCAAGACCACTCGCTTGGCCTACGGCCTGCCGGTGGGCGCCAGCCTGGAGTACACCGATGAGACCACCCTGTACCGGGCCCTCTCTGGCCGCGGGGAACTGTAAGGCACGGAAAATTTGGGAAAGTGTTACACTTTCTTCAAAATCCGCCCTTGCAAAACCGTGGGAATATGATATACTACAAAAACGAAGCCAGACCAGAAGAAAGGAGGCGCACCCATGGCACCGACGAAAGAACGTCCGGCAACCAAGACCATTGCCACCAACCGTGAGGCGCGCCACGAGTATTTTGTGATGGAAGCGCTGGAAACCGGCGTGGAGCTCAAGGGCACCGAGGTCAAGAGCTTACGGGCCGGAGGCGTCAACCTGAAAGACAGCTGGGTCGATATCGAAGACGGCGAGCTGCTGGTCAAGGGAATGCACATCACTCCCTACGACCACGGCAACATCTTCAATCAGGACCCGCTGCGGGTGCGGCGTCTGCTGGCGCACAAGAACGAGATCCGGCGGCTGCACCAGCAGTGCAAGCTGCAGGGGTACACCCTGGTGCCGCTCTCGCTTTACTTCAAGCATGGCCGCGTGAAGATGGAAGTGGGCCTGTGCAAGGGCAAAAAGCTCTACGACAAGCGCGCCGACGCCGCCCAGCGGGACGCCAAGCGTTCCATTGACCGGGCGGTCAAATCCAACGGCCAGTATTACTAAACTTTTTCAGGCAGCTTTTCCTGCCAGGAACATTCGCTTTATCAGCACGCCGCAAGGTGTGCTTTTATGGGGGCGTAAAGGTTTCGACGGGGGGAGGGAGGCCTGGGCAGCGGGTAGCAGCGGGGGAACTGCTCTATAACTCCTCCAAAAAATTAACTGACAACAATAATTATCAGTTGCTCGCAGCCTGAG
>ENA-ORSM01002006-ORSM01002006.1-human-gut-metagenome-genome-assembly--contig:-NODE-2006-length-15073-cov-4.437475_pt1 | contig 15073 bp, 8 predicted proteins | sample MGYA00241903_ERZ509170 | MGnify/ENA primary metagenome ERZ509170 (study PRJEB26280, sample SAMEA2338784) | human gut metagenome | biome: human gut; feature: human-associated habitat; material: faeces...
CCGAGCGTAGCGAGGCTGGGGGCGGTCTTGCCGGCGGCCCTGCACCCTGTGATAATAATGCCAAGAATGTTACGTAATTCTGGGAACAACGGTATCCAGGGACTCTCTGAGAGCTGTGGTTCCAATTGAAGACACAAGTCGCCGACGGACTTGATTCTTTTAGTAAACGATGTATATATTAACATGAGCCGGCAAAGCTGCTGGCTGCCCTATAGGAGAAAGAACCAAATATGAAACATAGAGCGATGTCATCGCGTCTGATGCCACTGGTGGCGTCCTGCGCGACGGTCGGCATGCTGCTGGCCGGACTACCTGCGTCGGCCGTCGCGGTCGGCACGACGAGAGCGGCAGCGTCCGACGCCTCGTCCTCCACCACAGCAACCATCACCCCCTCCGCCGATACCACGTTGCAGACATGGACGAGCGAGAAGAATTCCTCAATGGCGTCCAAGCCGTACATCGGCACACTGCAAGGGGCCTCGCAAGGCGTGTTCGGCGAGAAGTTCGAGTCCACGGATGCCGCGGACACCACCGATCTGAAGACCGGCCTGCTGACGTTCGACCTGAGCGCCTACGACCATGCCCCCGATTCCGCAACGTTCGAGATGACGTACCTCGGCTACCGCGGCAACCCGACGGCCACCGACACCGACACCATCAAGGTGACCCCCGTCGACACCACCGTGTGCACCAATAACGCCACAGACTGCGGCGCGAATGTCGCGACCGGCGCGACCAAGCCGAAGTTCAGCATCAACGACTCCTCATTCGTCGCCGAGTCCAAGCCGTTCGAGTACGGTACGACGGTTTACACGGGCGACGCCATCACCGTGGTTCCCGCCAATACCAAGAAGGTCACCGTAGATGTGACCGAAATCGTGCGCCAGCAGTTCGCCGAAGGCAAGAAGGTCATCACCCTGGCCGTGGGCGAGACCAAGAAGACCGAGGTTCGTTTCGCCAGTTCCGAAGGCACGACGTCCCTGAACGGCGCGACCGCAGACATGGCTCCGAAGCTGACCGTTTCCGTGTCCACCAAGGACGATCTCAAGCCCTCCGCCGACACCACGTTGCAGGCATGGGCCAGCGAGAAGAACGAGAAGAAGAACACTGCGGCCTATGTCGGCGCGCTGCAGCCGGAAGGCGATTACGGCGACTTCGGTGAGAAGTTCAAGTCCACCGACGTCCACGATGTCACAGACGCCAAGATGGGTCTGATGACGTTCGACCTGTCCGATTACGCCGCGGCGCCCGAGCACTCCATCCTCACCTTGACGTATCTGGGTTACGCCGGTGCAGACAAGACCGCCACGGCCACCGATAAGGTCAAGGTGGTCGCTGTTGACACGTCGCAGTGCACCGGCACCGCTCCCTGCGACACCAACAATGCCACGTGGGCGAACCGCCCGGACTTCGAGGTGACCGATACCACGAAGACCGCGACGTCCCATGCGTTCGCTTATGGATCTAAGAAGTATTCCGATGGCATGACCGTCGAATCGGGCAACGCCAAGAAGGTTCTGCTCGACGTGACCGACGTCATCAAGGCAGAGTTCGCCAAGTTCGGCGCCGGCGCCACCGAGAAGAAGATCACGCTGGCCCTGGGCGAGCTCAACAAGTCCGACATGCGTTTCGGCAGCAAGGAAGTCACCTCGCTGACCGGCGCCACCGAGGCCATGCAGCCGACCTTGTCCGTCACCAAGAAGCCGAAGGCATACACGCTGAGCATCGAAGGCCCGACCAAGGTCAAGTACCAGAAGGGCGAGGCGTTCGACAAGGCCGGACTCGTGGTCAAGGCCACCAGCACGGCCGACGGCACGGTCAAGACGCTGACCGAAGGCAACGGTGAGGATAACTACACCATCGACACCAGCGCTTTCGATAGTGCCAGCATCGGCGTATACCCTATTACCGTGAAGTACAACAAGGACCCCGAAATCGCCGCTTCGTTCAACGCCTATGTCATCGCCAGTGTTGAGGACGGCGGAGACGGCGACACCAGCAAAGACGACTGGCTGTGGTACAAGCAGCCCGCATCGCAGACCGACGCCACCGCCACCGCCGGCGGCAATTACGGCAACCCCGACAACAACCGTTGGCAGCAGACCACCTTGCCGTTCGGCAACGGCAAGATCGGCGGCACCGTCTGGGGCGAGGTCAGCCGTGAACGCGTCACCTTCAACGAGGAGACGCTGTGGACCGGCGGCCCCGGATCCTCGACCAGCTACAACGGCGGCAACAACGAGACCAAGGGTCAGAACGGCGCCACGCTGCGCGCGCTCAACAAGCAGCTCGCGAACGGCGCCGAGACGGTCAATCCCGGCAACCTGACCGGCGGCGAGAACGCGGCCGAGCAGGGCAACTACCTGAACTGGGGCGACATCTACCTCGACTACGGGTTCAACGATACGACCGTCACCGAATACCGCCGCGACCTGAACCTGAGCAAGGGCAAGGCCGACGTCACGTTCAAGCATGACGGCGTCACCTACACGCGCGAATACTTCGCGTCGAACCCCGACAATGTCATGGTCGCCCGCCTCACGGCCAGCAAAGCCGGCAAGCTGAACTTCAACGTCAGCATGCCGACCAACACGAACTACTCCAAGACCGGCGAAACCACGACGGTCAAGGGTGACACGCTCACCGTCAAGGGCGCTCTCGGCAACAACGGCCTGCTGTACAACTCGCAGATCAAGGTCGTCCTCGACAACGGTGAGGGCACGCTCTCCGAAGGCGCCGACGGCGCTTCGCTGAAGGTCTCCGACGCGAAGGCGGTCACGCTGTACATCGCCGCCGCGACGGACTACAAGCAGAAGTATCCGTCCTACCGCACCGGCGAAACCGCCGCCGAGGTGAACACCCGCGTCGCCAAGGTCGTGCAGGACGCCGCCAACAAGGGCTACACCGCCGTCAAGAAAGCGCACATCGCCGATCATTCCGCCATCTACGACCGCGTGAAGATCGATTTGGGCCAGTCCGGCCACAGCTCCGACGGCGCCGTCGCCACCGACGCGCTGCTCAAGGCGTACCAGAGGGGCTCCGCAACCACCGCGCAGAAGCGCGAGCTGGAAACGCTGGTGTACAAGTACGGCCGCTACCTGACCATCGGCTCCTCCCGTGAGAACAGCCAGCTGCCCAGCAACCTGCAGGGCATCTGGTCGGTCACCGCAGACGACAACGCCCACGGCAACACGCCTTGGGGCTCCGACTTCCACATGAACGTGAACCTCCAGATGAACTACTGGCCGACCTATTCGGCCAACATGGGAGAGCTCGCCGAGCCGCTCATCGAGTATGTGGAGGGTCTGGTCAAGCCCGGCCGTGTGACCGCCAAGGTCTACGCGGGCGCGGAGACGACGAACCCCGAGACCACGCCGATCGGCGAGGGCGAGGGCTACATGGCCCACACCGAGAACACCGCCTACGGCTGGACCGCACCCGGTCAATCGTTCTCGTGGGGTTGGAGCCCGGCCGCCGTGCCGTGGATCCTGCAGAACGTGTACGAGGCGTACGAGTACTCCGGCGACCCTGCCCTGCTTGATCGCGTGTACGCGCTGCTCAAGGAGGAATCGCACTTCTACGTCAACTACATGCTGCACAAGGCCGGCTCCAGCTCCGGTGACCGCCTGACTACCGGCGTCGCGTACTCGCCCGAACAGGGCCCGCTGGGCACCGACGGCAACACGTACGAGAGCTCGCTCGTGTGGCAGATGCTCAACGACGCCATCGAGGCGGCCAAGGCCAAGGGAGATCCGGACGGTCTGGTCGGCAATACCACCGACTGCTCGGCCGACAACTGGGCCAAGAATGACAACGGCAACTTCGCCGATGCGAACGCCAACCGTTCCTGGAGCTGCGCCAAGAGCCTGCTCAAGCCGATCGAGGTCGGCAACTCCGGCCAGATCAAGGAATGGTACTTCGAAGGTGCGCTCGGCAAGAAGAAGGATGGATCCGCCATCAGCGGCTACCAGGCGGACAACCAGCACCGTCACATGTCCCACCTGCTCGGACTGTTCCCCGGTGATTTGATCACCATCGACAACTCCGAGTACATGGATGCGGCCAAGACCTCGCTGAGGTACCGCTGCTTCAAGGGCAACGTGCTGCAGTCCAACACCGGCTGGGCCATTGGCCAGCGCATCAATTCGTGGGCTCGCACCGGCGACGGCAACACCACGTACCAGCTGGTCGAGCTGCAGCTCAAGAACGCGATGTATGCAAACCTGTTCGATTACCATGCGCCGTTCCAGATTGACGGCAACTTCGGCAACACCTCCGGTGTCGACGAAATGCTGCTGCAGTCCAACTCCACCTTCACCGACACCGACGGCAAGAAGTACGTGAACTACACGAACATCCTGCCCGCCCTGCCCGACGCCTGGGCGGGCGGCTCGGTGAGCGGCCTCGTGGCCCGCGGCAACTTCACCGTCGGCACGACCTGGAAGAACGGCAAGGCCACCGAAGTCAAGCTGACCTCCAACAAGGGCAAGCAGGCGGCCGTCAAGATCACCGCCGGCGGCGCCCAGAACTACGAGGTCAAGAACGGTGACACCGCCGTGAACGCCAAGGTCGTGACCAACGCGGACGGCGCCTCGCTGCTCGTGTTCGATACCACCGAAGGCACCACGTACACGATCACGAAGAAGGCGAGCGCCAACGTGCCCGTCACCGGCGTGACCGTGACCGGCGCCAACACCGCCACCGCAGGCGACACCGTCACTCTTACGGCTACCGTCGCCCCGGCCAATGCGACCGACAAGTCCGTCACCTGGTCGACCTCCGACGCCGCCGTAGCTACGGTCAACGCCAACGGCGTGGTGACCACGAAGAAGGCCGGCAAGGTGACCATCACCGCCACGTCGAACGGCGACAAGACGAAGTTCGGTTCCATCGAGATCACCGTCTCCGCCGCGACCGTGCCCGTCACCAGCGTCACCGTTGCCGGCGACGCCGCGATGACCGTCGATGGAGAGCAGACCCTGACGGCGACCGTCGCCCCGGCCAATGCGACCGACAAGACGGTCACGTGGAAGTCGAGCGACGAGTCCGTCGCCACGGTCGACAAGGACGGCGTTGTGACCGCCAAGAAGGCCGGCACGGTGACCATCACCGCCACGGCCGGTGGCGTGTCCGGCACGCTCGACATCACCGTGACGGCCAAGCCCGTCGAGACCGTCCCTGTCACCAGCGTGGAGGTCACCGTCGAGGCCGGCACCACCGTCTCCGTCGGCAAGACACTCCAGGCTACCGCGACCGTCAAGCCCGGCAACGCCACCAACAAGAAGGTGACGTGGAAGTCGAGCGACGAATCCATCGCGACGGTCGACGCCAACGGCGTCATCACCGCGAAGAAGGCCGGCAAGGTCGTCATCACGGCCACCTCGACCGACGGCACGGACAAGTCCGGCAGCGTCGAGATCACCGTCGCGGATGAGACCAAGCCGACGCCCGACCACAAGTCCGTCAAGGCCGATACCGGCGACGTGACCGCCGGCAAGACCGGTACGGTCACCGAGCCGAAGGACGTGGCGGGCTGGAAGAGCCGCTCCATCATCAAGCAAGGCAAGCTCGGCAAGGCCGAAATCGCCGACGGCACGCTCGTGTATGCGGCCGGCGACAAGACCGGTGACGACAGCTTCGTCGTGCAGTACACGATGGCCGACGGCACGGTCATCGACGTGACCTACAGCGTCACGGTCAAGGCCGCCGAAACCGGCAAGAACGACGGCGACGGCAAGGGCGACGGTGTCGCGAAGACCGGCGCCGCCGTCGGCGCGCTCGCCGGCCTCGGCCTGATGCTGCTCGCCGTCGGAGTGAGCGTGGTGATGATTCGCCGCAAGCGCTCCGCCTGATCTCCAGTCAGACCGGCCAGTCGTGACCGGTCGGCCTGACTGACTCTTTCTCCACCGTCCCCCGTCGGATAAACCCCGGCGGGGGACGGTGGCTTGTTGCGGCCGGTCTGCCGTCGCGCGCGGTGTGGCCTGCAGCCGGGTGCCGCACGTCACGCTCATGCGCGATACTGGAGACATGAAGATTTCCGCTGACTTCACGGTGATGCCCGACGACTTCGCCAAAGCCGCCGCGCCCGAATACCGCACCGACGGCGTGCCCGTCATCTCCTTCCCGTTCTATATCGACGAGATCGATCCCGCCGCCCGGTACCTGCACTGGGCGTTCACCGACCCCGACTCCATCCCGGTTTGCGGATTCGAATGGATTCACTGGACGGTCGCCAATCTGCCCATCGACGCGCTGATGTACGACTTCAACGATTCCCATGCACTGCAGATTCCGCCGGACTTCTCCCGGCAGCTGCCCTCCATGATTCCCGAGACCGTGCAGGGCCGCACGTCGGCCGCGAGCAAGCTGGTCGGCAGCACGAATCCGCAGGTGACGATGCGCTACAACGGGCCCCAGCCGCCCGACAAGGACCACGACTATTCGCTGCACGTGTGGGGCACCGCGAAGCCGTTGCCGGGTCTGAACCAAGGATTCTGGCTCAACGAGCTGTTCCACGCGCTGCGTGACGTCGACCACGTCACCGATCAGGGTGTGATGTTCATCACCGGAAAAGCCTGAGGGCTGATGCCGTATACTCCCGTACGGAGTCATACACTCATGTGACAGGAGGCGCGCCGCGGATGCGCGCCGCAACGTGCGCGCGACAGCGTGTGCACAGCAAGAAAGGACAGTACCGAATACTATGGCATGCACCACGATTCTGGTCGGCAAGGACGCCAGCTATGACGGTTCGACCATCATCGCCCGCAACGAGGATTCCGCCAACGGCGAATTCAACCCGAAGCGGTTCGTCGTCGTCAAGCCCGATGAACAGCCGCGCGAATACCGCAGCGTCATCAGCCACCTGACCATTGACCTGCCCGACGATCCGCTCCAGTACACCGCAGTGCCGAACGCCGACCTGAAGGAAGGCATCTGGGGCGAGGCCGGCGTCAACGAGGCGAACGTGGCCATGAGCGCCACCGAAACGCTGACCACCAACGAGCGCGTGCTCGGCGCCGACCCGTTTGTGGAATACCGGGCGGCACGCGGGCAGGAAGGTGACTCGGATTACGAGCCGGCCGTGCCCGGCGGCATCGGCGAGGAGGACTTCCTGACCATCGTGCTGCCGTACGTCACCACCGCGCGTGAGGGCGTGCGGCGGCTTGGCGACCTTCTTAAGGAATACGGCACCTATGAGATGAACGGTGTCGCGTTCTCGGACGCCGACGAGATTTGGTGGATGGAAACCGTCGGTGGCCATCACTGGATCGCCAAGCGCGTGCCCGACGAAGCGTATGTGACGATGCCGAACCAGCTCGGCATCGACGAATTCGACCTCGATGACGCCCTCGGCGAGCAGGAGAACCACATGTGCTCCGAGGATCTGGTCGAATTCATCGAGCGCAATCACCTTGATCTGGCCGTCGAATCGACGTCGCCGTTCAACCCGCGTGATGCCTTCGGCTCGCACTCCGACTCTGATCACGTGTACAACACGCCGCGCGCATGGGTCATGCAGCGGTTCCTCAACCCGTACGACGAGATGTGGGACGGCCCCGAGGCCGACCACCGCCCGGACAGCGACGACATCCCGTGGGCCCGTCAGCCCGAGCGCAAGGTGACGATCGAGGACGTAAAGTACGTGCTCAGCTCGCACTATCAGGGCACGCCGTTCGACCCGTACGGCCACCTCGGCGACGAGCACACACGCCACATGTACCGCCCGATCGGCATCAACCGCCAGAGCCAGCTGGCCGTCATGCAGATTCGCCCGTACCGTCCGCAGTCGGACCGCGCGATCCAGTGGATCGCCTACGGCTCCAACCCGTTCAACACGCTGGTGCCGTTCTACCCGAACGTCAACGAAACGCCGAAGTATCTGGAAGACACGACCACGCGCGTGACTTCCGAGAACTTCTACTGGGAGAACCGCATCATTGCCGCGCTGTGCGACGCGGCGTTCGCGGAGACCTCCAACGCCATCGAGCGCTATCAGGAGAAGACCGGCGCGATGGGCCACCGTCTGATCGCCGCCACCGACGAGCAGGTCGCGCGTCTGGGCGGTGCCGGCGAGGCCGCGGCCGCCTTGGCCGACGCGGAGTTGGAGGCGGCGAACGCGGACGGCGACGTCGAACCGATGGATCCCGAGGACATCATCGACGCGACCCGTAACGACGAGGTGCGCGACATCCTCGCCGCCGCCAACCAGACCATGGCCGACCAGCTCAAGACCGAGACCGACCAGCTGCTCGACACCGTGCTCTACACCGTGAGCATGAAGATGAAGAACGGTTTCAACCGCTCCGACAACTGATGCGCTGAGAGGCTCCCGGCCAAGCGTTTTCGGCCGCCAGCCGCTTCGACGGTAAGCAAGCGTCATACATCTACAGAAAGGTTCACCTACTGATGACTACTATCGAGGAGTTCACCAGCCAGTACGGGCTGGTCAAGAAGATCGACGCCTTCGGGTTTATGAAGTACCTGCACGACAATCCCGACGCGCCGCGCAAGCACGGCAAGGTCGTGCTCGTCACCGCCGATACGCCGCTCAAGGCGTCGCGCGGCGAGGGCAAGACCACGACGACGATCGCGCTGATCGATGCGCTGCGGGCTCGCGGCATCGACGCGACCGCCGTGCTGCGCCAGCCGAGCATGGGCATCACCGCCGCCGGTTCCAAAGGCGGTGCCTCGGGCGGCGGCAAGGCTTCGCTGACCCACCCCGAGCTCATCGACTGGGGCCTGTGCGGTGAGATGGCCGCCATCGCCGCCGCGCAGAACCTGCTCGTCTCCTTCGCCGAGAAGGCTGTGGACGAGGGACGTATCGACACGATCCTCGTGCCGCGCGTCTCCGAAGTGCCGTCTCGCTCGCTGCGTTCCATCACCGTGGACGCGGGCAAGAACAACGTCGCCGAGAAGGTCGTGCTCACCCCGACGTCCGAGCTGATGCAGATCGTCGTGCTGTCCCGTTCGATGGATGAGATCGGCGAGCGCGTGGCCGCGATGATCGCCGGCACGAAGGGCGGCGAACCAGTCAAGTTCGGCGACTTCATCGACCTGTGGCGCATCACCGATATGCTCGCCGATGCGGTCAAGCCGGCGCTCACCGAGACGGTGAACGGCTCGCCGGTGTATGTGCATGGCGGCCCGTTCGCCAACGTGTCGATCGGCATCCCGACGCTGGTCTCCGTGGAGCTGGCGTGCGCCCTGCACGATGTGGTCATCGTCGAGGCCGGTTACGGCACCGACGCCGGAGCGCAGAAGTGGCTCGACATCGCCTGCCGCGAATATGGCGCGCCGGTCGTCGTGCCCCGCGCCTCGACGTGGCGTGATGACCCGGAGCTGGCGTGGCGCTACCCGTTCCACGTGGACCGCTTGGAGAAGCTCGACATTCCGGCGTTCCCGCTGGTGAACCTGTGGGACGGCGAGGACGATCAGATTCCCGAACTGCGCGAGACCGCGGCCCGTCTGGAGCTGCGCGACCCCATCATCGGCAACCTGTATCGCGACGGCGGCGAAGGCCTGAGCGACCAGATCGACGCATTCGTCGATGTGCTGTCCAACACGTCGATGCCGTCCAAGCATGACAGCCACAAGGGCATGGCCCTGCTGGAGAACGTGAAGTGGGTGGCCGAGAACGCCTACGGCGTGCCGGCCAGCCGTGTGCTGCTCAAGGACGGTTTCCTGGATTCCCTGGGTGCTGCGGATGATCTGTGCAAGGCCGCCGGCATGTCGCTGGACGATCTGGCGCTGGTCGCCGTCAAGTCCCCGGCCACGATGACCGACAATGACCGCGCTCCGGAAGACGAGCGTACGGTCACCCTGAAGAAGGTCGAAGTGCACGCAGGTGCCGGGCTGGTTCACGTGAACCTCACCACGTCCCTGACCACCCCGATGCCCAAGATCGTCTGATTGCGGCAGAGGCGTACCGCCGGGGTGCCGGGGTACGCGTGCTGTGAGAGTGTGCGGCGGCGTGGCATGCGGAATCATGCCGCACTCGCGCTGACCGCACACCGTGACTGCATCATCACAACCCCTTTCGGATTGTCGGCCGATCATACGGGCCGACTGGCCGCAAGGGGCTCTTTCATTTATATATCGGCAACCTGTGTGCCGCAGAAAAGGCGTCACTGTGTGAGGGTTACGTCACTGTGTGCGTCCTCACACTCCGTGACGCACCCCCGCAACCCTTGCAAAATAAGGGTTTTGCGATTTACGTCACTGTGTGAGGGCTCGCAGCGTGACGGTGGTCGCACACAGTGACGCCATGCGCGACAATATAGCGGCGGATACCATCACACCTGAGCTCAGAAGTTACCGCCGTTCCAGCCCCAGTCGGTGGTGGCGGTGTAGCGGATGTAGGTGCGGTCCTCGGGGATGCCGAGCTCGCTGTTGAGCGCGGCCATGATCGACTTGGTCAGCTTCTCCCACGCAGAACCGGGCACGGAACGGCCGAACACATTGACCTCGACGTATGCGGCCGGGGCATCGTCGCTGCCGCCGAAGTAGATCGGCATATCATCCTCGAATGGGCACATCAGCCAGCCCTCGGACTTGCCGGGGACGGCCGTGATCGCCTTGCCGTAGGCGGCCTTCAGCGCCTCGCGCTGCTCGGGAGTGGTCTTGACGGATACGTGAGTGTGGATAACGGGCATGATTCCTCCTTGATTGGGTTCGTTCCCTATCCTAATCGGTTCCGCGGCGGGCGCGGGCTGTGCGGCCATGTGTGAAATCAGTGGCGGTTCAGGAAAACCGCGGTGTGAAGTCAGTGATATGTATTAGACAATCAATGTGAGGAAATTGATTGAACAGCTGATGAAGTTCGGTATTGTCGGTGTGGTCGCGTTCATCATCGACTGGGGTCTGATGAACATTCTGCTGATGACGCATATGCATAACGTGCTGGCCACGTCAATCTCGTTCTTCGTCTCGCTGATATTCAATTACCTGGCGAGCATGAAATTCGTGTTCAAGCACCGGCCGGACATGGCGCGCTGGATGGAGATCACGATTTTCTTCGTGGCGGCGCTTATCGGCTGGTTCATGAACGAGGCGATCGTGTGGACCAGCACGTCGTGGATGCCGCATGATTCCATGTATTCCATGCACACGCGGTACGTGCTGTGGACGAATGTCGGCAAGCTGGTAGCCACGGTAGTGGTGATGATCTGGAACTTCGTGATCCGCAAGTGGCTGCTTGACGATACGCATACCAATGCGATGAACCGTTTGAGGAAGTCCGAGAACCGTTTGAGTCAGGAAGAGCTCGAAGCGAAGTGGGAGAACAGTTTCTCGCATCGGCTTGGCCTGTGGTCGCTCGCGCATACGCCGGAGGGCTGGCCGAAGTAGCGCGGTATGCGCTCTCAAAACTCGCAGATAGAGTGTGTTTTCCTTCAAAAATGCCTTGTATCTGCGAGTTTTGAGAGCGGCATCCGGCGTATCACACGCTGACTTCGGTCAGAGTCGGGGTTTCGGTGCTGGATTTGATCTGCCGGAAGCCGACGAAGGCGATGGCAAGCGAGGTGATCGCCAGCACGGTCGCCATCAGGAAGCCTCCATGCGATCCCATGTGATCGATGAAGACACCCGCGATGGCTGAGCCGGCTGACGAGCCGATCGAGTTCATCGCGCCCATCCACGCCACGCCTTCGGTGAATCGCGTGGGAGGCACCAGATGCAGCATCAGCTGATTGCCGTTGATCCACGTGGGTGCTTGGCAGACGCCGATCAGCAGGTAGATGATCATGATCACCCACAGATGCTTGGCGAACATGAACGTGCCCACGCCGAGATTCACCACGATGAGGCAGAAGTAGAAGCGCTTCCACAGCGGGATGGTCCAGTTCTTCGCGCCGTACACCAGTGCGCCGCATAGCGAGCTGAACGAGAAGCATGCGAACACGAAACCGGTGTATTGCTTCATGTTCGCTTCGGTGGCGAACGCGATGATCGAGATGTTCGACGCCGACTGGAATGCGCCAAGACTGAACCAGGTCACGCACACGGCGATCAGGCCCGGCCCCCAGATCGACTCCTTCTTGCCGGCGCGGGAATCGGCGATGGCTCGGTCGACGGCGGCCTGCACGGCCTGCTCGTCGTCGCCGCGGGCCTCGGCCTCTCGGCGGGCGCGGTCGGCGGCGTCCCTCTCGCGCATCTTCTGCGCCTTGGCGGCCTCGCGCTTGCGGTACTCCTCGCGGGTCAGACCGGCCTCTCGGGCCAGCTGGGTCTGTGATTTCGGCTCGGTCGTCAGCTCGGTCAGGAACATCAGCGCGCCGATGACGACGCACACGCCGGTGAACGAGAACGCCAGCAGGCCAGAAATCACCGCCAGCGTAGAAGCCAGCGGATTGCCGATGATCCACATGCATTCATCGAACACACCGGACAGCGAGAGCGCGCGGTCGGTGCGCTCCCGGTCTCCCTTGAGCATGGTCGTCCAGCGGGCGCGGCTCATCGCGCCCCACGGCGGAATCGCGGCGAGGAACGGCGTCAGGCAGTACAGCACCCATACCGGGGCGCGGTTGGTGATGCTGGTGGTCAGGGCGATGGCGGCGACGATCCAGACCAGGATCGTCGGAATCGACACCTGCCGCTGGCCGAACTTGTCGACCAGCTTGCCGAGCAGCGGGCTGGAGACCGCCAGCGCGATCGCCTGGATGGCGGTGAGCACGCCGGCCAGCGAGTAGTTGCCGTAGTAATGCTGTACGGAGATGGTGATGGTCATGCCGACCATGGGGAACGGCATGCAGGCGATCACCGAGCCGATGGAGAACCTTGCGGTGTGCGGCATACGCAGCAGTTCCGCGTATCCGCCGAATACCTTATGGGCGACTTCCTTGATTGCAGCCGCGACATTGGTGTTATTGGACATGACAGCATCTCCTTTCCGCTCCCGATTGGATGTCCCCCGTCGGCGTGGCGTTGCCGGCGGAGCCCTCATCGTATTGATGTGTTGTCCTGTTGGTCGCGCAAAGGATGCTTTGCATGTTTGCGTCATGGCAACTTTAATCGCACGTCGGGGCGCGACACGCGGTGTTGATATCACGAACGCATCAATTTTCATAACGTTCATAAACGACGATGATATATCGGTGTATCAGGTGGGGTGACGAGCCGGAGTCGGGCGGGTGGAGTCAGGACGATATCGGGTGGGGCTGGGCCGTGCCGGGGCGGGGCGATGTTCGTCAGGCAAACGCCGCCGCGGACGCGGCATCGCCGGCCGGCCGGCGAATGTGGGACAATGAAAGACAGACATCACGAGTCCCGCAGGAAGGCCGCATATGCCGACAACCACCATACATTTCATCCGCCATGGCAAGGTATACAATCCCGACCATCTGTTGTACGAGCGGCTGCCCGGATTCCACCTGTCCGACCGCGGCATGCGCATGGCGCAGGCGACGGGCGCATACATCGCAGCCGACCCCAAGCTCAACACGGTCGCCGCGGTGTATTCGTCCCCTCTGGAACGCACCCGCGAAACCGCCGGCGCCATTCTCGACGCACTCAACCCGGTACGCGCCGGGCGTGGGGAGGAGCCGCTGGAACTCATCACCGACCCGCGTGTGATCGAAGCGGGCAACGAGTTCCGCGGCAAGCGCATCGGACATGGCAAGGGCGCGCTGTGGCGCGACGGCAACTGGAAGCTCGTGCTCAACCTGTGGAAGCCGAGCTGGGGCGAGCCGTACCGGCACATCGCCGAACGCGTGGGCGCGTTCGCGAACGAGAAGATCCGCGAGTATGCCGGACGGCAGATCATCGTCGTCAGCCACGAGTCGCCGATCTGGAGCTACCGGCACCTACTGGAGACCGGCCACCCCGAGCATTGGATGTTCCTACGCAAGACCGCGCTCGCGTCGATCACCTCGATCACCTACGACAGCGATACGGGCAAGGTGATGTCCATCACATATGCCGACCCTGCGGCGCAAGTCGAGTGAGTGCGGCGTGCGCCGGCCGTACAATACACAGAGAGGACGGCTGCGGGCTCGCCCGCGAAAAGGTGCGCATGCGGCGCGGGCCGGGACTGACGGCGGCCGCGTAGCGGTCACTTGTGACGATGCCGCGTAACGGCAACGGCAGGCGGCGAGTGGCCGGCGGTGCCGTTACGCGGTGGCCCGCGGTGCCGGCGACCGGCACCTGGCACCCGGCACGGCGGAAGGTTCCGCGCGCCGGCGGACAATGAAAGCGAAGGAGCGATATGGCATTCCAACTTGACGCGACGGCGATCGCCCATGTGTCGATGAATCCCGCGGTACGCGATGCGGCGGCCGTCGGCGCCGGACTGATCGAACTGTGGCCGCTGACCGACGCCAAGCAGATGGACAATGACACGAAATACGGTGAGAACCTGCAGGTGCGGATGACCCGCATGGCCGCACGGGTCATGACCGGCGACGACGTGACGGTCCCCGATGCGGAGTTCGTGTATGAGGGTGCGGACGAGATTCCCGGTCGTCCGCAGCGAATCGTCGATGCGTTGCTCGCCGCGAATGACGCTTACGACGAGATGAGCGACTACTCCGAAACCGGCGACACGAGGCTGATCATGAGAGGCGCCGGCCAGTTGGGCGTCGATTGGGATGATGACACCGTGCACGCCATCGCCGAAGCGTTGGAGGCAATCGAACAGGCCATCGGTGCCGCCGATGGTGCCGCCGGTGGTGCCGACGCCGCCGGTGCCGCCGCGCCTGCGAATGCTGCGCCCAGTGCCGATGTCGAAGCCATCGCGCAGCGATTCGCCACGGTGACGGTGGCGGCCGACGGGTTGCTGCGCCTGATCGATCTGCGCAAGCCGTCGTGCGCGGTGCCGGTGATGTTCTATGTCAACGAACTGTGCGAGCGCCTGTCGGTGCCGCGGCTGTGCTTCAAGGCCGAGCAGCTGTCGTCGCTGATGACCGCCCGATCGCTGACTAACGACGACGAGGCCGCCCTAGCCGAAACGGTGAAATTGTTTACTATGGTCGCGGCGAGTGAGTGGAAACGTCACCATGACGACGTGCTGTGGGATGCCGCCGAGTTCCCGTCTAAAGTGAATCCCTTGTATCTCTACGGTTTGTACCTTCCCTTCCAG
>ENA-ORSM01002015-ORSM01002015.1-human-gut-metagenome-genome-assembly--contig:-NODE-2015-length-15018-cov-5.215131_pt1 | contig 15018 bp, 9 predicted proteins | sample MGYA00241903_ERZ509170 | MGnify/ENA primary metagenome ERZ509170 (study PRJEB26280, sample SAMEA2338784) | human gut metagenome | biome: human gut; feature: human-associated habitat; material: faeces...
AGTTGGCCGGGCCTGGCAGGCCACAGCCATGGTCCGTGACCGTCAGCCGCCAGGCGTCCTCTGCCCGGCACAGACGCAGAACGATCTTTCCGCCCGGGGCAGAAGCCCGCAGCGCATTGGAGAGCAGATGGAAGACCATCAGCTCGGCTTCTTCCGGACTGCCCAAAACCGGGCAGGTGTCCGGCTCGCAGGATACGGTCAGGTGCACTTTTGCCTGCCGGGCCATTTCCTCCCGCAGGGACGCTGCCTGCCGCAGAACACTGCACAAATCAAAACCGCGGCGGGACGGTACCGGGTCCTCTTCCAGCGCCATCAGGTCCATCATCTCGCTCAGGGTGCGCTCCAGCCGGGCGGTCTGCAGCTCCATATCGGCCAGCGCCTGCCGGGTGGGCGCATCGCCGCTCTCCCGCAGGTGCATCTGCAGATATTCCCGGTTCTGGTCCACGAGCCCAATCGCATGAAAGCAGACAGACTCAAACTCCCTGCGCGGGAACTCCATGCTCTCCGGCTGCTCTTGTGGTGTCTGGCGCATCCCATCGCCTCCTGCCTTTGTGTCAGTATCCGTATTCCTGGCTGATTTGTGCCCGCAGGGTATAGATCAGCTTGCCTGCGGTCACTTTCTGCCCTGCCAGATGCGTTTTCCCCTTGAATGCTTTCCACGCGGGCATCTGCCGCGTTTCCAGCGCGTCGATCAAACGGCGCAGGCCGCTGTCCACCGCCGCGACGGTCACATTGTGGTGCTCGGCCACCACCTGCAGGATCTCCTTGCGGATGGCCAGCTTGCCTTTGGACTGGCTGGCAATGAGCACCGCCTCGGTGAGGTAATCACAGTTGCTGTCCGGCTGGATGATACCCCACTCCTGATACATCCGGCCAAAGCGCTGCTCCAGCGTTCCAGACTCCTGCCCGGCCGCCGTCAGCAAACTTGCCAGCAGCTCTTTCAGGCTGCTCTGGCGGATGAGGTAGCAGGGGCCGTCCGGCGAGAGGCTGGACACAGCGGTTCTTTCCCGCCGGGCATTGTCCTGCAGCAGAAGCAGCGGCTTTTGCGGCAGGCGGCTCATCCGCTCCAGAAATTCCCGGCTGTCCATATCTTCCAGCGGGCCGCCCAGCACCACGACCTCCGTGTTCCGGCCCTGTTTCAGGCTCTGCAGCAGTTCTTCGCCGCTGCGGTACTCGCTGCACAGGATCTCCGCACTCTGCTCCGCGATATACTGGTGCCACACCCGCAGCTGATGTACATCATAGCTGGCCAGTGCAACGCGCAGCCCGGTGTTCTTCCGCTCACTGCTCACCCGCCGCGCCTCCCTCCGGCCGCCAAAAATACCGCGTCGCTGCCGTTTTTGTCGTTCTCATATTCCATTCCTCCCTGCTTGCGGTCTGCGTCGAAATGTGTCTCTACATTTTATAATTCTATAAAGCAGGGGGAGAAGATTCAATCCCAAAAAAGCGTCAAAAAGTGTCGAAGCCTTGCATTTGTTGACGCATATCGACGCTTTGTGAATCGCAACAATGCAGTTTGGGGCGTGTCCGGTGTTTTCCGCCAGCGGGTATAATGCCCCGCCTCTACACCAAGAATAACATTACCCACCCGCAAAAGCAAGCGCTTCTTCGCAGTTTTCAAACTTTTGTTGTTAAATTTTAGCCGCGCAAAACTTTCCTGTGATAAATCCATGGTTTGTTCACATTCATTTGATAGAATAAGACGGTTATCTTGTTATTTTTCTGTCGGCGCGCGTCCGGCAGACCTCCGGGCAGCCCGGTTTGCAGGGCCGGAAACACGCATCCGGCTCCGGGCCGTTGCCCAGAAAGGCAGGTATATGCTTCAGCTTAAAGAAATCCGCAAGGAATACAAAACAGGCGATTTGGAACAGGTCGCCCTCAATGATGTCAGCCTGAACCTCCGTGACAATGAATTTGTCGCCATCCTGGGCCCCAGCGGCTCCGGCAAAACCACACTGCTCAACATCATTGGCGGCCTTGACCGCTATGATGGCGGTGACCTGATCATCAACGGCATCTCCACCAAGCAGTACACCGACCGCGACTGGGACTCCTACCGCAACCACACTATTGGTTTCGTGTTCCAGAGCTATAACCTGATCCCCCACCAGACGGTGCTCTCCAACGTGGAGCTGGCACTGACCATCTCTGGCGTGTCCGGGGCCGAGCGCCGCCGCCGGGCCGTGGAAGCCCTCAAACAGGTGGGTCTGGGCGACCAGCTGCACAAGCACCCCACCGAGATGTCCGGCGGCCAGATGCAGCGGGTAGCCATTGCCCGCGCGCTGGTCAACAACCCCGACATCCTGCTGGCGGACGAGCCCACCGGCGCACTGGACAGCGAGACCAGCCTCCAGGTCATGGAGCTTTTAAAAGAAGTGGCCAAGGACCGGCTGGTGGTCATGGTCACCCACAACCCGGAACTGGCTGAGCAGTACGCCACCCGCATCGTCAAGCTGCGGGATGGTGTCATCATCTCGGACACCCAGCCCTACGCCCCGGACGATGCCCAACTGGCCCCGCCCGTCTACAAGAACATGGGCCGGGCCTCCATGTCGCTCTGGACCTCGCTGGCTCTCAGCTTCAACAACCTGCGCACCAAGAAAGCCCGCACCCTGCTCACTGCCTTTGCAGGGTCCATCGGCATCATTGGCATTGCGCTGATCATCTCCCTGTCCCAGGGTGTCAACGATTACATCGACGATATGGAGCGCTCCACCCTGAGCGAGTACCCGCTGCAAATTCTGAGCAGCGGCATGGACATCACCTCCCTGCTCTCGTCCAGCAACGCGTTCACCACCCTGACGGGCACCCAGTACACCTCCATGACCGTAGCCGAAGAGGGCAAGATCCCGGTCAAGCAGCTTGTGACCAAGATGGTGTCCGGCATCAGTTCCAACGACCTGACCTCTCTCAAAAAATATCTCGAGGGCGACGAGTGCACCATCCGGGACGACGCCACTTCCATTGAGTATTCCTATAATGTGTCGCCTCAAATTTACCGGCAGGACGCGGACGGCAGCATCCGCAAAGTGAACCCGGATTCCACGCTCTCGGCACTGGGCATCAGCTCTTCGTCCTCCACCAACAGCCTCATGTCCAGCATGATGGACACCAGCGTCTTCTACCAGCTGCCCGAGAGCAGTGATCTCTACAGCTCCCAGTACGATGTCAAAGTAGGCCGCTGGCCCGAGACCGCCAACGAGTGCGTGGCGGTGCTGGGCAAGGACGGAAGTATCATTGACTATGTGCTTTACGCCATGGGCCTGCGGGACAGCGCCGAGCTGGACAAGATGATCCAGCAGTTTGCGCAGAACCAGAACGTCGATCTGCCGCAGGATTTCCGCACCTATTCCTACGAGGATTTCCTGGGCCTGAATTTCAAGGTGGTGCGCGGCGCGGACTGCTACGAGTACGATGAGACGTACAACATCTGGAAAGACAAATCCGAGGACAGCGATTATATGAAGCAGCTGGTGGCAGGCGGCGAAGACCTGACCATCGTGGGCATCGTTCAGCCCAAGGCGGATGCTTCCGCCGCCATGCTCTCCTCCGGCATCGCCTACCCTGCTGCCCTGACGCAGCATGTCATCGAGGAGGCCAAGACCAGCGCCATCGTTCAGCAGCAGATGGCCGACCCCACCACCAATGTGCTGACCGGGGAACCCTTTGGCGATTCCAAGGGTCTGGTCAATTCACTGGATCTTTCCACGATCTTCTCTGTGGATACCGACGCCCTCAAACACGCGTTCTCCATTGATCCCAGCGCCCTGAACTTTGATCTGGACGGTGCTTTTGACCTGAGCGGCGGGGCGTTCGACCTCTCCTCTCTCATAGACGCATCCAATTTCAAGCTTGATCTGGACGCTCTGGCCGACAGCCTGGGCGGGATGGAGAACCTGCCGGACATTGACCTGAGCGAGGCCTTTGCCGGGCTGGACCTCTCCATCTCCCCGGACGCCCTGCAGGCCTTTGTGCAGAAAGTGTTCAAGGGCTACAAAAACTATATCATCGGCAACGGCATCCTCAACTTTAAAAAGTGGAGTTTTTCCGCCTACCTGAAGTCGGAGCAGTTCCAGCAGCTGATGGCCGAATCCCTGCCGGATCTGGTGGACACCGACGCCATTCAGGGCCAGCTGACCGAGGCCGTTTCCGGCGTGCTGCAGACTGTACTGGAAAGCTACTCCGACCAGATCACCGACGCGCTCCAGACGCAGATCTCTGCCGCGCTGGAGTCCTCCATCCAGTCCGCCATGGGCCCGCTGATGCAGTCGTTCCAGCAGAACCTGCAAACGATGCTGGAAAAGAATCTGGCCCAGCTTGGCAGCCAGATGGAAAACGCCATCAAGATCGACACCAAGACGTTCCAGAGTGCCATCCAGCTCAACATGAGCACCGACGACCTCACGGAGCTGATGAAATCCACGCTGCGCTCTTCCAAATCCAGTTATGAGGGCAACCTCTCCGCCTTTGGCTATGCAGACCTTGCCTCCCCGAGCCAGATCAAAATTTACCCCCACGATTTCGACAGCAAGGCCGTGATCTTGAAAAAGCTGGACGCCTACAACGCCTCCATGGAAGCACAGGGTCTGGAAGACAAGACCATCCGCTACACCGACCTGGTGGGCACCCTGATGACCTCCGTGACGGAGATCATCAATATGATCAGCAGTATGCTGGTGGCATTCGTCTCCATCTCGCTGGTGGTCTCCTCCATCATGATCGGCGTCATCACCTATATCAGCGTGCTGGAACGCCGGAAAGAGATCGGCATTCTGCGCGCCATTGGCGCTTCCAAGATGAACGTTTCCGAGGTGTTCAACGCCGAGACGTTCATCATCGGCCTGTGCTCGGGCGTCATGGGCATCGTGCTGAGCGAGATCCTGCTCATCCCGGGCAATATGCTCATCCGGCAGGTCTCGGGCAGTGACACCCTGACGGCCATCCTGCCGCTGGATGCCGCCGCGTTCCTCATTGTGCTGGCCACCCTCCTCACCATTCTGGCGGGCCTCATCCCGGCCATGGGTGCCGCCAAGAGCAACCCGGTCAAGGCCCTGCGGTCGGAATAAAACCGCTCTTCCCGATACGCACAAAACCCCGGACAACAGGCAAACGCTTGCTGTCCGGGGTTTTCTTGTGTCGGAACTTTATCGCTCCACAGTTGTAGAAAGGGTGGTGCTCCAACGCTTGCCGGGTGCCAGGCAGACGGCTGCTGCCCGCTCGTTCCACTCCTGGGGATCGTTTTCTGCACTGGGCAGAGAGTGCCACGGTTCAATGCAGACAAAGCGGACGGGCTTTGCCAGGGCACTCCAGATCAGTTTGTACGGGAAACCCTCCACATTGCAGACGATGTGCCGCCCGGTATCTTTTTCATAGATCCCCAGCGTTTTGGTGCGCAGACCTGCCATGCAGAAGCTGTCGTTGGAGAACAACTCATCTGTCAGCTGGATCTTTTCAGCATTCTTCCACTTGTAATAGCACCGCCCGCTGAGCAGACCATGGGGCCGCGCATCGATGATAACGGGGCTCTCCGGCTGGTCGAACCGGAATTCATAGTCCTCTGTGGTATGGCAATCGTCAAATGGGATGTTGAATGCCGGGTGGAAGCCGATGCCAAAACGCAGTTCCTCCTGCCCAGGATTTCCCACGGTCAGGGTATGGTGGATGGTCTTGCCCTCCAGCCGGAACATGCTGGTCAGAACAAAATCAAACGGGAACCACGTTTCTTTCAACTCCGGGCTGGACCGCAGTTCCATGACGATCTCGTGCTCATCCACCCGCACCAATGTGTGCTCCACATCCCGGGCAAAGCCCTGCTTGACCACATGATAGGTTTTGCCCTTGTGAGAGTAGGAGCTCTGGGGCAGTTCCCCCGTCCAGGGGAAGAGGATGGGCGCGTGACGGGGCCAGACCTCCGGGTCAGCCTGCCAGAGCACTTCCTCCCCGGCTGCGTTTTTCAGGCTGACAGCTTCTGCACCAAGGGTGTCCACCGTCAGGGTAAAGAATTCGTTCCGAAGCACTGCCTGCATGGGAAACGCCTCCTTTTACATGGTCTTCTCGTACAGCTTGATGATGTCCTTCACCGTGCTCTGGCGGGGGTTGGCGGGAATGTTGCCGCTCTTCATGGCGTCCTCGGCCATGGCGGGGATCTTATCCGCCGTCACGCCCACTTCCGACAGGGTAGCCGGGATGCCCAGTTGTTCGTTCAGATGGCGCAGCTCCTCCACCAGCATATCCGGGGTAAAGTTTTCGATGGGGCCATTGCCCTCCCGGATGTAGTTGTAGATGACTTCATAGCGGCCATGGTCGGCCAGAGCGTTGTACTCCACCACATTGGGCAGCAGGATGGAGTTTGCCACACCGTGGGGCACGTTGAAGTAGGCGCTCACCGGGTGGCTCATGGCGTGGACATTGCCCAGACGGGCCCAGGCAAAGGAGATGCCCGCAAAGTTGGAGCCCAGCATCATGGCACAGGCTGCCTCTTCATCCTGGCGATTGGCCACAAAGCGGCGCAGGTTGCCGCCAATCAGCTCCATGGCCTTTTCCGCCATGGCATCGGAAAACGGGGTGGCGTTGCGGGAAACATAAGCCTCCATGGCGTGGATGAGGGCATCCACACCGCAGGAAGCGGCGATGGAAGCCGGGGCCGTCATGATGAGCTCCGGGTCCAGCACGGCGTACTTGGGCAGGATCTCATAGCTGAAGACCGAGAGCTTGTAGTTGCGCTCAGTGTCCGTGATAACGGCAGAGGCGGTCACCTCACTGCCGGTACCTGCCGTGGTGGGAATAGCGATCATGGGCACGATGGGGCCGGGCACCTTGTGGTTGCCCTCGTAATCGGTGATCTTGCCGCCATAGTTGACCAGCACACCCACGGCTTTGCCCACATCCATGGAGCTGCCGCCGCCCAGGGCCACGATGCTGGTAGCACCGCACTCCTTGTACAGGGCTGTTGCCTCATTGACCACAGCCACGGTGGGGTTGGGCACCACGTCCAGATAACTGGTGCACTTGAGGCCGGCCGCCTCAATGATATCCTGTACTTTTTTGACGACACCGATCTTTTCCAGCCCGCGGTCCGACACCAGCAGGATGTTGTCAGAGTGGTTCTCGGCCAGGATCTCCGGCAGCTTTTTCAGGCTGCCCATGCCAAACTGGATGTTCTGCGGAATTTTGAAGTTGAAGTCTTTCATGGCTGCTCTTCCTTTCTATCGTTACCCGTTAAAAATGGAGTTCGGTTCTCTGGATCAGGTCTTTCTGCAGGGGCTTGCCCAGCTCCACAAAGTAGGCGCTGTAACCGGCCACGCGGACCAGCATGTCCTTGTAATCCTCGGGTTTTTTCTGGGCGGCCCGCATGGTGGCGGCGCTCATGATGTTGAACTGGACGTGCATGGCGCCCTTGTGGATATACTCCTCAATAAAGCTTGCCAGATTGTCCCGGCCCTCAATGCCAGCCACAGCTTCCTGCGGGAAGCGGAGGTTCATCAGGGTGCCATTGGTGGCGAGACTGTGATCCACTTTGGTCAGCGAGTTGACGATGGCCGTGGGGCCGTTGATATCGTGGGAGCCAAAATCCGTGTGGACCGGGCCCATATTATCGGAGATGGCCTCCCCTGCCTTGCGGCCGTCCACCGAGGCATTGGTGTTCAGGCCCATGGCAACGTTGGCGTTGACGGAGTAGACACCGGGGCTGAAGATGCCGCCGCGCGGCGTCTTGCGGCCTGCAATGTGCTTGCAGTACGTCTCAAACATGAACTTGAACAGCTCGTCGGCGTAATCGTCATCATTGCCGTAGTGGTGCACTTTGGAGCTGTTGACGAGGGCATACAGCTTCTCGTAGCCTTTCCAGTTGTGCTTGACGGCTTCCAGCAGCTCGGCACCCGTGCAGCGTTTCTCGTCAAAGACCAGCTGCTTGATGGCGGCCAAGGAGTCCGCACAGGTGGCCATGCCGCTGGCCTGGGGGCCGATGCCGTTGTACTTGGCGCCGCCCTCGGTCAGGTCGTGGCCGGACTCCATGCAGTCCTCAAACAGAGCTGAGACATAGGGCAGCGGTTTGAGGGCACGGTGGGCGTTCTCGATGACGCAGAGGCTGGAGCACATCTGGTTGGTCCAGTACTCAAACTGGGTGTCCACGCTCTGTTTGACTTCCTCAAAGCTGGCGTAGCGGTCCAGGCTGCCCGTGTCGGGGCCCAGATGCTTGCCCAGCGCGCCGCACTGGCTCCAGCGGGGGCAGTGGGGGCCGCAGTCGATGCAGCGGCCGCCGTTGAGCACCATCTCCATCATCTTGGCGGTGTTGACATAGGCGGCATCGTGCCAGCCATACTCCTTGCCGGGCAGGCTGATCTCCACGCAGCCCACCACGCAGTAATCCCGGGCTTCTTCCAGCGTCATCCCCTTGCGCATCATGCCTTTGATGGCCGGGCCATCGTTGAAGAGCTTGGGGTGGCCATAGCCCGCCCGGATGCACTCCACGGCTTTGACGCGCAGCTCTTCGGGGGTGCCCTCATGCATCCGGACGCAGACCCAGGGGTTCATCATCCGGGTGTGGGCGGAGGCTTCCAGCATCAGCATGGTCAGGTCGTTGGTGGCATCGGTGCCGTCCCGCTTCACACCGCCAATGGTCAGGCTCTCGCCGCCAAAGCCGCGGCCATTGCGCAGGGCCATGCTGCCCCGGTCTTTGAGCTTGGTGGGGTTGTTGAGCTTGACGTACTCCACTTCCAGCAGCTCCAGCGCAAAGTCTTTGGAGATGCTCTTGTCGGCTTCGTAGTAGGGGTAAAGCCACTGGTCCATCCGGCCATAGGAGATGGAGTGGCCGTTGGACTCCACGCAGATGAGCATGGTGGCAAAGTTGAACAGCTGCAGCGCCTGCCAGAATGTCTTGGGCGTGCCGCCTGCCACGGCATGGCAGTTGACGGCGATCTGCTCCAGCTCTGCTTTCCGCTTGGCGTTCGGCTCCTTGGCGGCCATTTCCTCGGCCAGCACGGCATACCGCTCAATGTACTTCTTCACGGCGCTGTGCATGATGATGACCGCCTGATAGAATTCCCGCTTGGTGCAGAACTCGGGGTCGTGCATATCCAACGCGGCCAGCTTCTGTTTGGCCCGCTCCAGCAGACCGTCAAAGCCCAGCCGCATCAGGCGGGCGTAATCCACGGCCAGGTGGCCGGTACCCGCATAGTGATAGAGGTTGGTCTGGTAGATCTTCTTGCCCGCCTCGGAGCCCTTGAGCTGGTCATCGTCCAGCCGGACGTTGATGTAATCGTCCAGCGTGCGGCCTTTCCACCAGCTGCACAGGTCTAAAATCTCCTGCTTTTCTTTCTCGTTGCGGATATAGAACTGGTCATGCTCCCGCTCCTCAAAGGGGTGGTTCTGCACCTCGTCCAGGATCCAGTTGACGGAAAATTCCGGGTAGATGGGCGCGGATTTGACGGGCGAAGCGATCTCGCCCACAATGAGGTCATCGTCGTAAATTTCAATGCCGCAGTGCAGCAGCACATTCTCAAAAGCATAGGCCACTTTGAGCTTTTCGGGCAGGTGCTCGTGCTGCTGATAGCTCTCGGTGACGAGGCGCAGGCGCTCTACATCCACATCATAACCACGGTCCAGAAAAGTCTGGCGCAGCTTGTTGATGCGGGGGTAGGGCGACCAGTCCTCGTGGTGGACCTGATAGCCCAGGCAGTAAACTTTATCGTACGGCTCGGTGCCGCGTGCGGTGGTGTGGACAGTTGCCATGGATGTTCCTCCTTGGTGTGATGATTTATTCCGGTTGACTCTCTTCTTTTTCTTTGGTGCCCACGAGGCAGTGGATGCCCCGGCTGTTGAAATACCTTGCAATTTCTTCTACCCGCCGCTGGAACGCCCGGCGCTGCAGGCGCACGGCTTCCATCTGGTACGGGATCCCCAGTGATTTGTATTTTTCCTCGCCCAGCCGCATAAAACTCAAAAGCTGCAGGGTTCGCACCTGCCCGCCCAGCTGTCTGAGGATAAAATCCGCGCTGGCCTCGATGTTCTGCCGCCCATCGTTGACCCCCGGGATGACCGGGATGCGGAGGATGAGCTCCCGCCCCTCCTGTGCCAGGCGGCGGAGGTTTTGCAGAATGAGCTCGTTGCCCACCCCGGTATACTGGCGGTGGAGGGCAGAATCCATCAGCTTGAGGTCCGAGATGATGAGGTCGGTATAGGGCAGAACCTTTTCCACCTCCGACCAGCTGGCACAGAACGTGGACTCGCAGCAGGTGTGGTAGCCCTCCGCCTTGCAGGCGCGGAAGAGGGCCTCCACAAAATCGCTCTGGACCAGCGGGTCCCCGCCCGAGACGGTCACGCCGCCGCCCGAGCGCTCGTAGTAGCCTTGATCCCGGCGGATGAGTTCCATGCACTCCTCCACCGTCATCTGCCTGCCCCACTGCTTGAGCGCGTCGGAGGGGCATTCCTCGTAGCAGGCCAGGCAGTCCGTGCATTTTGTCCGGTCAATGCCCGCCAGCTTGCCTGCCGTAAAGCGGAAGATGTCTCCCTCCGGGCAGCTGTCCTCACAGCCGCCGCAGACTTTGCGGCCGATGCATTTGGTCCGGTAAACCCCCACCTGGGGCTGCGGGGCCCAGCTTTCGGGGTTGGAGCACCACTGGCACCGCAGCGGGCAGCCCTTTAAAAAGAACTCCGTCCGCATCCCGGGGCCGTCGTGAATGGTAAAGCGCTGGACGTTGAACACGATGCCCGTTTCCGTCACATTGCCCGCCTCCTTTCCCAGTTTATTTCTCTGATCGTTTCTGGCTTGATTCTAACAGATGCCGCCTCTCAGAAACAGTGGACAACAGGCTGATTTTATATAGGGAACATTCCCTATTTTTACGGCACAAAAAATGCCGGGCAGAGCAGCCGTTTCCGGCGCTCCACCCAGCATTTTACGGGAGATCTTCTTTTCTGTCTCAGGAGTCACTTTTTCGGATCGTTCTGCTCCATCCAGCGGTAGAGCTGGAACCGGGAGTTCACCCCGCACTTGAGGTAGATATTCTGCACATGTTTCTTCACGGTGTGGTAGCTCACCACCAGCTTATCTGCCACCGCCTGATAGGTCAGGCCCTTGGCCAGCAGGCGGGCCACCCGCAGCTCCGCTTTGGTCAGGGGCTGGCCGGTGCCCGCGGGCAGGGCCTCGCTGTTTTTGCCAGCTGCCGCAGGCTGCTCCGCCCGGGCAATGGTGATCCAGTGGTAGCGGTCCACAATGCCGTTGGAATAGCGCTGGTCGTAGGTGTAAATTTTGAAAATATAGTCCCGGATGACCCGGGTCTGCACCCGGTTTTCGGCGTGGCCCAGCTCACTGCCCAGCAAAAACGGGAGCCAGCTGCAGGGCCTGCTTCCATCCAACCCATCGGCAGCCCCACCCAGGATATCATCCAGGCAGACCTTTGCCGCGTGGTTGCAGCTCATGATGTGCATGAAATCGTCCGTAACGAGATAGGCTTTTTCCCCCGAGAGGATGATCTCGCTCTGGATGTTGGAGATGATCTTGGCCTGCTCGTATTTCTTGAAGTTTTTGTAATCGTTGGCGATGTAAACGTAAATCTGTTCCAGCTGGCTCAGCTCCTCGGGCGTGAAATCGCCCTCTTCCCGGCTCTTGAAAAACGCCACCTGAATATACGCGTTGATGCCAAATGCCATGGTCACGCTGTAGCGGGCCCCGAAATTTTCTTCGAGAAAACGCACATAGCTGCTCTGCTCGTAATCCTCCGGCGGGATGAGTTTGGTGGAGTGGTAGAGCCGGGGCGTGACGTTGTTGTAGGTCAGTTTATCCTGCACGGCCTCCCGGTACAGCGTCTGGCGCACCACGTCGGCCGGCTGGCAGCGGCGGTAAGGGTGCTCCTCGCAATCGGCCAGCACCCCGTTGCGGTGGGTCCAGGAGAGGAAATTGCCCTGCGGATCAAAGTAGGAGATGAGCACATTTTGCAGCCCGAAATTCCGGGCCAGTGAGTCCAGCAGGACCACGTTGAAAAACTCATCGGCTGAGATCTGGTGCTCCGACAGCTCCGAGAAAAACCGGAGGCGTCCGTCTTCTGCACGGTCCATGTCACTCGTCCTCTTCGTCTTTGGCCCAGTGGTAGGCGCAGCGGACGGCCTTGTTCCAGCCCTTGACCCGCTTTTTGCGCTCCTCCGGGGTAATGTTGGGCGTAAAGGTGCGATCCACCGACCAGTTCTGCAGCACATCGTCGGTGGATTTCCAGTACCCCACCGCCAGGCCTGCCAGATAGGCGGCACCCAATGCCGTGGTCTCCACGCAGGAGGGGCGCTGCACCGGCACATTGCTCACATCGGCCATGGTCTGCATCAGGTAGTTGTTGGCGGAAGCACCGCCGTCCACCTTGAGGGCTTTCATCTGGATGCCGGAATCCGCCTCCATGGCGTGGAGGACATCGTTGACCTGATAGCACAGGCTGTCCAGCGTGGCCCGGATGATGTGATACTTGTTGCAGCCGCGGGTCAGGCCTACGATGGTGCCGCGGGCGTACTGGTCCCAGTGGGGCGCGCCCAGGCCCGTGAACGCCGGGACCACATAGCAGCCGTTGGTGTCCTTGACCTTGCCGGCCATATACTCGGAGTCCCGGGCTTCTTCCAGCAGCTTGAGCTCGTCCCGCAGCCATTGGATGGCGGCACCGGCCACGAAAATGGAGCCCTCCAGCGCGTAATGTACTTTGCCGTCCAGGCCCCAGGCAATGGTGGTGACCAGGCCGTTTTGGGAGAACACCGGCTGCTCGCCCGTGTTCATCAGCATGAAGCCGCCGGTGCCGAACGTATTTTTTGCCTCGCCGGGGGTAAAGCAGGTCTGGCCGAAGAGCGCCGCCTGCTGGTCGCCTGCAATGCCTGCAATCGGAATATCGCCGCCCGGCAGGGAAACAGAACCGTACACCTCGCTTGAGGAGCACACGCGCGGCAGCATCGCCCGGGGAATATCGAGCGCTTCAAGCAGGGTATCGTCCCAGTCCAGACGGTGAATGTCGAAGATCATCGTGCGTGCGGCATTGGTCGCGTCCGTAATGTGCACCTTGCCGCCGGTCAGCTTCCACACCAGCCAGCTGTCCACCGTGCCAAACAGAATTTCTCCCGCCTGTGCGCGCTCCCGTGCGCCCGGCACATGGTCCAGAATCCACTTGATTTTGGTTGCGGAAAAGTAGGCATCCGGCACAAGGCCGGTATTCTCTTTGATATACTCTGCCATGCCCGGCTGGCTGAGCAGCTCATCCACCAACGGTGCAGTGCGGCGGCATTGCCACACAATGGCGTTATAAATGGGGCGGCCGGTCGCTTTTTCCCACAAAATCGTGGTTTCGCGCTGGTTGGTAATGCCGATGGCGGCAATATCATGCGCATCTACGCCGCTTTGGGCTACCACCTCGTTCATCACGCCATACTGGCTGGACCATATCTCCATGGGGTCGTGCTCCACCCAGCCCTGCTGGGGGTATAGCTGCTCAAATTCGCGCTGGCGCACGGCAATAATATTCTGCTCATTATCAAACAGGATTGCCCGGCTGCTGGTGGTACCCTGATCCAGCGCAAGAACATATCTGCTCATCTTCAACCTCCCTGTTGATGGGCAACGGGGCTGACTACCCGCTGTTTTTATTCCACTTTTTCCATGTTACGCGTTGCCACAACATCCACGCCGGTGCCGCACACGTTAGGCAGTACCACATCCCCGGTATGCACGGGGGCTTGCAGAGCCGCGGTATTCAGCGCAGCCATCACGGAAAACATCTTTTCCTTTGGCACCGCCTGCGCGGTTTTGACCGGGCAGCGCGGGTACAGCCCACCCGTAATGCGCACGGTGCTGGTAATGATGCGGGTGGGGTGGGTCAGTTCCTCTTTGCCGTATGCAGCGCCGTTGGGGCAGGCATTGCCGGTCACGGCATAGTCATTTGCGGTGTCCACCCGCAGATGGCACCCCTTGGGGCAGCAGATGCAGATCAGCTCTTTTATTGTTTCTGTCATGATTGCGGCACCTCCTCCACAGCAACGATCAGCGGGCCGTCCGCTTTTTGCAGCAGAGCTTTGGGCAGCGTAATGTGCTCCATCTCCCCCGGTGCCAGGCGTTCCCGCTTAAAGGCGGCAATTTTGTTTGGTCCGCAGCGCACCGTTATGGTGCTGGGCCCATAATTGCGCCGCACACGGAACGATACGCTCACGCTTTTCTGCACGCCGTCCAGCCGGATATGCTGCGGCACGGTGTAGCCAATGCCCTCCCCCGCTGCCAGCGGCAGAACGGTTTCGGTTTCTATCTCGCCATTTTGCACATAGGCTGCCGCGGCTGCACCGGCGGTTTCGCTTTCGCCGGAAACAAAATCCACCAGATCGTGCACATGCACCACGTTGCCGCAGGCAAATACACCGGGGATCTCGGTTTCCATATTTTCATATACCACGGCCCCCTTGGTGTGGGGGTCCATGGCAATACCTGCCTGGCGGGTCAACTCGTTTTCGGGGATCAACCCCACACTGAGCAGGATGGTATCCACATCAAACTCCATCTCGGTTCCAGAGATAGGGCGGCGGTTTTCATCCACCTTGGCAACGATGGCTTTTTCCACTCGCTTTTTGCCCTGAATTTCCACAATGGTGTGGGATAAGTACAGCGGAATATCAAAATCCTGCAAGCACTGCACAATGTTGCGGGTCAACCCGCCGGAATAAGGCATCACTTCCACGCAGGCGAGCACTTTGGCTCCCTCCAGCGTCATACGGCGCGCCATGATCAGGCCGATATCGCCGCTGCCCAAAATCAATACCCGTCTGCCCACCAGGTAGCCTTCCATATTTACATAGCGCTGGGCTGCACCGGCGGTATAAATTCCCGCCGGGCGGGTGCCGGGGGTGCCGATGGCCCCGCGGGTGCGCTCGCGGCAGCCCATGCACAGGATAATGCTTTTGGCCTGAATGATCTGGTAGCCCTTGCTGCGGCTGACGCAGTGTACCTGCTTATCGGGGGTCACTTCCAGCACCATGGTGCCCAGTTCCACCCGCACGCCGGTTGTGCGC
>ENA-ORSM01002029-ORSM01002029.1-human-gut-metagenome-genome-assembly--contig:-NODE-2029-length-14953-cov-5.401799_pt1 | contig 14953 bp, 10 predicted proteins | sample MGYA00241903_ERZ509170 | MGnify/ENA primary metagenome ERZ509170 (study PRJEB26280, sample SAMEA2338784) | human gut metagenome | biome: human gut; feature: human-associated habitat; material: faeces...
TGAGACCTTTGTCTACAAGCTCACAGAGTATCACCAGAATAAAGAAAACATCAAATATCATGTTGCCTGCAAAGCCAATGGCGATGGCTGCATGGATGAGAGCAAATTTGATGGCGTGACAAAAATCAACGACCACGAATTTGAATTCCACAATGCCCACTGCTTCAAAATTGATGTTCCTCAGATTGGGCCTGCGCAGGCAATTTATTATGATGTTGCTGCACTAAAGGCTTGTTGCGAACATATCAAGAAAAACCATATCCCGCATCCGATTGTTTACATCATGGCTTGCCGCATTGGGCCTTTTGCTAGTCATTATTACAGAGAAATCCATAAACTGGGTGGAACTGTGTATCTGAACCCGGATGGACATGAGTGGATGAGGGCAAAATGGTCGGCACCAATTCGGAAGTATTGGAAGATTTCTGAGCAGATGATGGTCAAATATTGCGACCTTGCTATCTGTGACTCTGTGAATATCGAAAAGTATATCCATGAATGCTATGACGGTAAGGGCATCCAAGGAAGTAGTCCGAAAACAACCTTCATTGCGTACGGTGCAGATCTGACCCTTAGTAAGTTGGCTGATGACGATGAGAAGCTGATGAACTGGTATGGAGAAAAAGGACTGACGAAAAAGGACTACTACCTTGTCGTCGGTCGTTTTGTTCCGGAGATCTCTTTTGAAGTTATGATTCGGGAGTTCATGAAAAGCAAGAGCAAAAAGAACTTTGCGATTATTACGAATGTGAATGAAAAGTTCTTAAATGAGCTTGAGGAAAAACTTCATTTCAAGAGTGATAAGAGAATCAAATTTGTCGGCACTGTTTACGATCAGGAACTGCTGAAGAAGATTCGTGAGAATGCCTATGCTTATTTCCACGGTCATACGGTTGGTGGTACGAACCCGTCTCTGATTGAAGCTCTCGGCAGTACAGATTTAAACCTGCTAGTTGATGTTGGCTTTAATAAAGAAGTCGCAGAGGATTGTGCTCTTTATTGGAGCCGCAAGCCGGGTAGCCTTGCAAAGTTGATTGATAAGGCAGACCGAATGAGTGCAGATGAAATTGCAGAGATGGGCCGGAGAGCTAAGAAGCGTGTGGCAGAAGAGTACACATGGGATAAGATCTGCGGACAGTATGAAAATGTATTTGTGGGGAAAATAAACAATGGGTGATACAAGAAAATATAGAAACATTGATGCTCTTAGAACATTTGGATGTCTGGCAATTATAGCTTGGCATGTTAAAGCAAATACCGGATTTAGTACGGGGGGGGGTACTAGACAAGGTTATACCATCCTTTGACTATCTAGTTTATCTATTCATGATAATCAGCGGTTTTGGGATGTGCAACGGATATTATCAAAAGTTAAAAACAGGAACTTATAGTATAGACGCGTTTTATTCAAAAAGGTACAAGAGAACAGTTCCCTTTTTTGCACTGCTGATACTTTTAAATTGTGTTATCGAATTCACTCCAAAGACAGTATGCGAAGGCTTAATGGAGATAACAATGCTGTTTGGTTTTTTGCCAAACAATACGTTAAGTACAATCGGAGTTGCATGGACACTTGGTGCTATATTTGCATTTTACATTATATTTCCGTTTATTGTTTTCCTTCTCTATAGTCCAAAAAGGGGAATAGTGTCCTTTGTGATATCCTTGGTAATTACATATATGTGCCAGTGCTATTTTATGACAGAAAGATTTGTTACGGAAAATTTTGTGATGCGTCATTCATTTTTGTATTGCTTGCCATATTTTCTCATAGGTGGGATTGTATATTTGTATAAAGATGAAATTGAACGTTTTGTAAATCAATTTAAAGTAATTAGTCTTTGTGTTGTGTTAGCTTTGACGGTAGGCTATTACATTACCCCTGACGTAATAAAGTCTATCAATATAGTGGTTATTAAAACCTTGATACTTTATACTGGATGGCTGGGTTTAGCTTTGGGATATGACAATAGGTTGATGAATAATAAATTTACAAATTATATTAGCAATTTAAGCATGGAGATGTATTTATCTCACATGGTTGTCTTTAGAATTGTAGAGAAAATAGGTATTATGGAGAGAATTGAAAGTCCAGTTATCAGATATATGACAACTTATTTACTGTTGGTGATGTTATTGGTAATGGGATTAACAATTTATAGAAAAGCAATAAACAAATTAGATGAATTAAGGTGAGAATTGAGAATATGGATCAACATTTGTCGATTGAAAAAACAGGAATACAAGGGCTGTACGTTGTAAATCCAGCGTCATATAAAAGTGATGAAGATTTAATTGTGGAAACATATAACAGTCAAGAACTACTTAAAAATAGCTTAAATATGACTTTTGTTCAGGAAAACCAGTCGATGAGTGTTAAGGGCGTTCTGCGAGGATTACATGTTCAAAAGAACTTCCCGCAAGGGAAATTGGTGAGAGTTGTAAGAGGAAAAATATACGATGTCGCTGTAGACACAAGGACTACTTCTTCAACCTACGGAGATTGGTATGGTGTTGAACTCTCAGCAGATAATAAAAAACAATTTTATATACCAGAAGGTTTTGCACATGGATTTTATGTGATTTCTGATATTGCAGAGGTGTGTTTTAAGGTTTCTGACTATTGGCATCCGAATGATGAGATTGGAATACCGTGGAATGATCCAGAGCTGAAGATAAATTGGCCTATAAAAGAAAATGAGATGCCAATTATTGCAGATAAAGACCTACATTATGATTCTTTTTCTCTGTTAAAAGAAAAATTGGTCCAAAGAGAGGAATAGCAACATGAAAATACTATTAATACATAAGTTTCATTATATGTTGGGTGGAACAGAAACATTTCATTATAATTTGGCAGAGGCGTTAACTGCAGCAGGGCATGAAGTCATTTTCTTTTCAATGTATGATGAAAGAAATATACCGTGTGCGCAAGATAAATATTTTGTTTCAAATGTAGATTATAATGATCCCAATTTGAGTACATTTAAGAAAATCAAAATGGGAATTAAATTAATATATTCTTTTGAATCTAAACATAACATCGAAAAACTAATTCGGGATGAAAAGCCAGACATTGCCCATATTGGATTGTTGCATCGCCAAATTACATTTTCGGTAGTTGATGTTTTGAAGAAATATAACATTCCGGTTGTGATGCACTTGCATGAATTGACAGCAGTGTGTCCTTGTTATACGATGCTGCGACAAGACGGAACTATATGCAGTGATTGTGCGACAAAAGGATATTGGAATTGTGTGAAAAATAAGTGCATGAAAGGCTCTCTTGCAAAGAGTGTATTGGCATATATAGAAGCTCAATTTCTTAGATATGGGCATTATTATGACAAAATTGACTTATATATTGCGGAATGCAATTTTTATAAAAATTTAGTAGAAAAAGCTCATTTTACACATTCACCAATAATCAAGATGAATAATTTCTTGCCGATAAATCAGGAGTACAAAGCCTATTATGAGCATGACAATTATATTCTGTATTTTGGAAGATATGCAAGAGAAAAAGGCGTTTTGACAATTTTAAAGGCATATGCCAAGATGCATTGTGATGAAAAGTTGGTTCTGGTTGGTAAGGGATCAGAAGAAAGAATAAAAAATTTTGTTAAGGAACACAATCTTGAGGGTCGCGTTCAAGTAAACGGTGCAATTTTCGGCGAAGAAATGGATCGTATAATTGAACGCGCCAAAGTTGTTCTTGTACCGTCAGAATGGTATGAAAATGGGGCATTTGTTGCATTACAGGCCTTGGCTAAAGGGAAGATTGTTGTTGCAAGTGATATTGCAGGTCTTTCTGAAATTGTACAAGATGGTGAAACTGGATATCTGGCAGAACCGGGAAATCCTGATAGCTTTGCAATAGCTATTCAGAAAGCTTTAAACTTGACAGAAAACGAGTATAGAAATATGAGCGCGCGCATAGTAGCGTATGCAAAAAAGCGATGCGATGCGGAAAACTATATAGAGAAACTCTGCAAAATTTACGAAGAACTAATAAATGGGAAACAGCATAAGGAGAACGGATGAAAAAGAAAGCATTGATAGTTGTGAATCTTGCTGGTTTTCTACATTTTCTGTGGAATGATATCGCGACACTTCAAGAAATGGGATATGAAGTGTCAGTGGCAATGAATGAAAATTCTGCGGCAGGCCCTAACCTGATTGAAATTCCTAAACTGGAAGAAATGGGGATTGCACATTATCAGGTAGAATTTGATACAAAAAGCCCGGTGTCAACTCAAAATATTCAGGCTTATAAACAATTAAAACTTATTTTGAAAACGAATAAGTATGATTTGATTCATTGTCATACACCTATTGTTGGCATTTTAACCAGAATGGCTGCAAGGAAATATAGAAAAGCTGGAACAACAGTTATATATACCACACATGGATTTGCATTCACAGACAAATCATCAAAAAAGAGTTGGATTGTTTATTTTACAGCTGAAAAGCTAATGTCAAGATTTTGTGATGCTATTATTACGATAAATCATGAGGACTATGGTAATGCAAAAAAAATGCATTGCCCCAAGGTTTATGTTATTCCGAGCGTTGGCTTAGATAATCATAGGTTTGCAAATTTAAGAATTAACAGAGATGAGTATAGAGCATCATTTGGCGTAAACTCAAAAGATCATATGGTTTTAGCTGTGGGTGAATTGTCATCGAGAAAAAACCAGAAAATTATTATAGAAGCCTTAGGAACGCTTGATAGAAAAGAACAGTACATATTTGTAATCTGCGGAACAGCAGTTGTTAATTCAACAATCGAGGAAGAACTCAAAGAAACAGCCTCCAGATTAGGAGTCAGGATTTTCTTGGCAGGACATAGACTCGATATTCCAGAGATAAATGCATGTGCGGATGTTGCTGTTATTCCATCCGTAAGAGAAGGATTTGGAATGACGGGAGTGGAGGCACTTGCATCAGGTGTACCTGTTGTGGGATCTGATGTGCAGGGGATAAGAGAATATGTAATTCCGGGAAAAACAGGATATCTTTGTGATCCGTACGATGCACATCAGTTTGCAGAAGCTATTGAAAATATCGTAAACCTGACTCCGGAAGCAAGGAACCAGATGGCAGCTGCTTGCAAAAAAAAGGCAGAAGAATTTGATGTATCTAAATCTATTGCCGCCATGAAGAACATATATCAGGAAGTATTAAGCAATGACAGAAAATATGAAGAATAAAGATGTGACGTCGCTGGTTAGTGTTGTTGTACCAATATATAATGTTGAATCTTATCTGAAAGAATGTGTTGATTCGATTCTTTTTCAAACATATAAGAATATCGAGGTAATTTTAGTGGACGATGAGTCTCCGGATTCATGCGGGAAAATGTGTGATGATTATGAGAAAATGGATACGAGGATTAAGGTTGTTCACAAGAAAAATGGTGGTCTGTCTGATGCCAGAAATGCAGGTATGAAGGTTGCGACAGGGGATTTAATCACTTTTGTTGACAGTGATGATTACATTTCAAAAGACTTTATAGAAATTCTCTTTGAAGCTATGTTAGAGAATAAATCCGACATAGCTATTGCAAATATGAAGAGAACGAGTAAGCGAGATGAGAAAAACACTTCAACAGCTTGGAAAACGTCTAATTTTAAATCCGAAGATGCTTTGATTAGTATGCTATATGGTATACCATTTGGCACATCTGCGTGTGGTAAACTTTTTAAGAGAAACCTATTTAAGGGTGTGGAATTTCCATATGGTAAATTCTCTGAAGATCTTTTTACAATCTATAAAACAATCTTGAAGAGTAAGAGCGTAACTTATATAGAATTTGATGGCTATTTCTACTATTACCGGGATGAAGGAAGTATAGTTGTCTCAGGTTATAAGGAAAAGCATTTAGAAGCTTTAGATGCTGTTGATGATATCGCCGGAGCGGTAAAAGGAAAAACGCAGTTTGATAATGCATTATCGACTCAATATATAAATGTCATATATGATATTGCAGCAAGAAATCCACAGCCTTTAGAATTCCGGAATAAGCGTATTCAGAGCATCTTGAAAGCACATCGAATAAATGTGCTAAAAGATGGTAATGCCCCAAAGAGATTACGGGCTTTTGCTGCGATATCATTATTTGGAAATAGAATAGCACTTAAGGTTGTCGTTGCGAGAAACAGGAAGTGGAAGGTGTAAAGAGGGGAGGCAAAAAGAGATGACACCATATATTGTTGTATTTATGATTTCGATAGGTCTTTTTGCGCTTTCTGATCGGGTGAAATATACACAAAGGAAACCGATTGTATTCATATCAGTTATGGCATTGTGTTTGTTAGCAGGAATGAGAGCGGTGGGTGTTGGAACAGATACACGAGTTTATTTAATGCCTGTTTATGAGGCAGCGAAAAGAAGCCATAGCATTGGTGAGTATTTGAACTCATCTTTCCATGCTTTCACATGGACAACAGATTATGTGAAGGATATGGAACCATTGTTTCCGTTATTAGTTTTGATTGTAACAAAAATTACAGGTTCATTATATTGCGTTCAAACTATACTGGAATTATGTGTGATTCTGCCACTATATGTTGCCGTTAGAAAAGATAAGAACACAAGCCTTGGGATGGCGATGTTTGTCTTTTGCATGGCATTTTATAATCCCTCGATGAATATGATGCGTCAGTCAATCGCTATGTCTTTAGGAGTCCTGGGATTTGAATATTGGAAAAATGCAGAAAAGAAAAATGCGTTTATCTGTGTGATTATTGCTTTCTTATTCCACACAAGCTCATTGCTGATATTACTGATTTATCTTCTGTATGATTATATTGTCAAAGGAACAACTTTGAGCATAACAGGAAACAATGTTAGTAAGAGAAATGAAACTCCTAGAATGCTGATATCTATGGGGATTGGTTTCGTAGTGATGATTATGATGTCCGCGATTGTGTCTGCTTTGTCGGCTGTTGGATTTGGGGAATATGTCAGCTACGTTACAGGAAAATTGGTTTTTATGCCAAACCAGCTTTTAATCCGTATTCCTCAAATAATATTGATCATCTGGAGTTATAGATATTTGAGAAAAGATGGAGAAGACATTTCATTTTTCTTGGTTATGGAGGTATATGCAGTCTTGTTTTCACAGTTTACCAGTGTGAGCGGGTATGGTGGAAGAATTGCTTTATACTTTGCGATTTTTGAGGTGCTTGTCATATCACAGGCAATGAGTGCATTAAAACCAAGAAAAAGCGGAATAATTATTCGACCGTTAATCATAGGGTATTATATGTTTTATTGGTGGTACTATTTTGTATTTGTTGGTGCGCATCAAACAGTACCGTATATATTTATGAGATAGAGGAGAAACGAGTAGATGGATAAAAAAATCGGTATTATGTCTATGCAAAGGATTATTAATTATGGATCTTTTTTGCAAGCGTATGGTTTGAAAAAAATGATTGAGTCGGTTTCAAAATCAGAAGTTGAATTTATAGATTACAGATTTGGTGTTGATATTACAAATAGATTAAAAAAACCGCAGTCTAAAGCTGAAAGCATAGTGGATAAGATTCTGAAAAACAGAACCCCATGGAATTATCTGAAAAAAAAGAACTTTTTCAAAGAAATAGAAAGAAATTTAATCCTGGATTTAAAGAATATTGGGGTTGATAAACTGAATTATGACTGTGAGGTTGACACGTTAGTGATTGGAAGTGATGAAGTATTTAATTGCCTTCAACCATATCCAGTAGGATATTCTAAGCAGTTATTTGGAGATGGATATGCACACTCCAAGATTGTTTCATATGCGGCTTCTTTTGGAAGCACACGTTATGAAGATTTGATAGATACAGGAATTGCACACGAAATTAAAACAATGCTGTCAAGATTTGCAGCTATTTCTGTGCGTGATGAAAATAGTGCTTATATTGTTAGGCAATTGCTCGGTTACTCTCCGGAAATTCATATGGATCCAGTTCTGATGTATGATTTTACACAAGAAATTGCAGAGTATACGACTTATGAAAGAGATTATATCATTTTATATGCATACACGGGCAGATTAAGCAGAGAAGAAGAAAACTATATAAAAAAATTTGCAAAAAGGCACAATAAGAGGATTATATGTGTTGGACATTATTCAAATATTGCGGATAAAAATATAATTTGCAATCCGTTGTATGTATTTTCCTATTTCAAAAATGCAGATTATGTCATTACGGATACATTTCATGGTACAGTCTTCTCTATTAAAATGAATACAAAATTTTGTACACTGATAAGAGATTCAAATCGCAATAAATTAGAAGCATTGCTTAATAAACTTGATAAATTGGATAGAAAAGTGGAAAAACTAGAGGATATTGAGCGATTATATAATACCGAAGTTGATTTTTATAAAACTAATCAAATAGTTGAACAAGAGCGTAAAAAAACAACGTTGTATTTAAAGGAAAATATTTAAAATGGGTAGTGAGTCAAGAAATAGATACTTATTAAAAAACACATTGATTTTTACACTTGGCAATATTGGCTCTAGGATGATTTCTTTTTTCTTGATTCCATTGTATACTAATGTTTTAACAACGAGTCAGTATGGTACGGTGGATCTTATAACTACTATTAGTACAGTTGCAGGGCCAATGCTTACATTGAATATTGCTGAGTCGGTTATGCGGTTCGGGTTAGACAAAGATGCAGATAAGGAAAAAAACACACAGTGTGGAAGCATAGTTCTACTTATTGCGATGATAATTGGACTGGTTTTAATTCCAATATGCAGATGCATCACAGAAGTATCTGACTATGCGATGTATGTTTATTTTTATGTCATTTCTTTATCTGCTAGTCAACTGTTTCTATGCGATTTACGCGGAAAGGAATTGTTACTTAAGTATTCACTTGGAAATATCCTTCAGACATTGATGATAGCGATTTTAAATATAACATTTTTACTTGTCTTTAAGATGGAAACAGGTGGATATTTATTGGCATATATCATTGCAAACTTTATAGTTGCGATTTATGCCATTATTGCAGGAAAAGGATATAAAGCGTTCTCTTTTCACAACATAGATCGTTGCAAACTCAAAGAGATGATTCGGTATTCGGTTGTTCTTATCCCGAACACATTTATGTGGTGGATCATGAATTCTTCAGATAGAGTTATGGTGACCTACATGATTGGTGCAGCGGCTAACGGAATCTATGCTGTTTCTTATAAACTTCCCACCCTTGTATCAACACTGACAGGAATATTTAATCAAGCATGGAGTTATTCTGCGATTCGTGAAGAGGGCACGAGTGATGAAACTGAATACAACAATAAAATGTTCAAAACACTTTCTGCAATTGCGTTTATGATGGGAATTGGCCTTTTGCTATTAACAAAACCATTCTTGGGAGTTTATGTGGCTGATAGTTATTATGACGCTTGGAAATATACTCCGTTTTTGATTATTGGATGTGTTTATTTAACATTGGGCACCTTCATGGCAACAAGTTATACTGTACATAAGGATAGTTTTGGCTATTTGTTTTCTGGATCGTTTGGCGCAGCGTTTAATATACTATTGAATTTTATCTTGATTCCAGTGATAGGAGTCTATGGTGCTGCATTAGCAACATGTATAAGTTATATTGCTGTTTTTATGTTCCGTGTGTTCCACACTAGAAAATATATTAAGTATGATATTATGTATAAGGAATTCATTTTAGGTTCGTTATTAATGCTTGTGTCTGCAATTTTAATGTTTGTAGATGGAATGAAAGGATTCCTTCTTCAACTTGTGATTCTTTTGATTGGATTTACGGTGTTTTCCAAAACTTGGATTCCGATGTTACAGTTTTTTCTAAATAAAATTCAAAGGAAGCGGGTGAGCTAATGCAGAAGTTGGTTAGCATTATTGTTCCAGTATATAATGTTGAAAAGTATATTGATAAGTGTGTTAGATCGTTATTAAAACAAGATTATGGAAATATAGAAGTAATTCTTGTTGACGATGGTTCTCCTGATAAAAGTGGTTATATCATTGATAGACTGAAAGAGGAAGACAATCGAATAGTTGTAATACATCAGGAAAATCATGGCGTTTCTAGTGCTAGAAATGCAGGAATGGCTGTCGCTTCAGGTGAGTATATCACCTTTGTCGATGGAGATGATTGGGTTGATGCTAACTATGTGACATATTTTGTTGATTTACTAGAGAAATCAAGCTGCGATGTTGTGATGAATAAGAATAATTATTCAGGTTGCAATGATATATCAAATAATAATTTTTCTGTGATTAGTGCGGAAAAAGCTATTGAGTGGATTTATTTGGGAGATCTTTTTGTAGCAGTTTGGAATAAGATGTATCGAAGGAGTGTGCTCGAAGAGAATTATATAAAATTTAATGAAAAAATTTGGTATGGTGAAGGAATGCTTTTTAATGTTGAGTTTCTACAACATGTAAACAGTGTGGCAGTTGGTGAAAGTGCAGTTTACCATCAAACTTTTAATCCTGATAGTGCGATGAGAAAATTCAATTTAAAGAGTAACTTGTGTGGAATAAAATCTTTGGAATTGCAAAAGGAAGCATGGATAAAAAAGAATATTGATATTGAGAAAGCATGGGAATATCACAGGTATTGTTTCAATAGAAGTATAATTGATGGCCTTGTTCGATCTAATATGATTTTAGAATATAATGAAACGTATAAGGAGTGTGTTTCTAACCTTAGGAAAAACATATTTTTGCCATTAAAAATGGAAAAAAGTATTAAGAAAAAAATTATGTGGTGTTGCTATTTTATTTCACCAAGGCTCATGGCTATTAGAAAAGCTATAGGATTTAAGAAGGCTGCGAAAACTGGGGGGGGGTATAAGAAATAATGTTATAATAGAGAAAACAGCGTATATTCTTGTGCCTATCACGGGAGGTGCTTTTGCATGAAAACCGTGTGCGCTAAGGATATGTGTGCTGGTTGTATGGCTTGCATAAATATGTGCAAAAAGAGTGCTATTACTATTGTAGATGATTACAAGACATATAATGCCGTAATTGATGAAGTAAAGTGCGTGAATTGTGGGTTGTGTGAAAAAATTTGTCCTAATGTAAAATGCGTGGAGCAGGTTAACCCTATCTTTTGGAAAGAAGGATGGGCATTGAATCCTGAAATCAGAAGTAATGCATCTTCAGGAGGAATTGCTTCATCAATTATATATTCATTTATTAAAAATGGTGGATATGTTGCTTCGTGTATGCTTAATAAGGGAGAATTTGTTTTTGAATTGACAAATTCGACCCAAAGGGCTGAGCAATTTGTAGGATCTAAATATGTTAAAAGTAATCCAAAAACAATATATATAGATATTGAAAGGAAACTACAAGAAGGGAAAAAAGTCCTTTTTGTTGGATTGCCATGTCAAGTTGCGGCATTGAAAAATTTCTCACGCAATCAAGATAATTTGTATACAGTGGATTTAATATGCCACGGGTCCCCTTCACCTGAATTGTTGAAGATGTATTTAAAAGAAAAATCAGTGGATATCGAAGAATTAGAAGGGTTGAATTTCCGTGAGAAAACATCATTTGGCTTAAGATCAGTAGGGAAAAATAATGGTTTTCCGCGGATTGTTGATATGTATACATATGCTTTCCTGAAAAGTATTGATTATACTGAGAATTGTTATTCCTGTCGTTATGCGTCACAATCTCGTGTTTCAGATATTTCATTAGGTGATTCATGGGGAAGTGAATTGTCTGAAGAGGAAAAGAAAAAGGGAATATCTTTAGTTCTCTGTCAAACGAAAAAGGGAGAAGAATTACTAAAAAAGTCAAATGTGGAACTATTTGATGCGGATATTACAAGAGCGATCCAATTAAATCATCAATTGGAATATCCATCGAGAATTCCATCATCAAGAATGTTTTTCTTTGAAAACTTAGAAAAGGGTTTTGATTTTGCTATGAAGAAAATACTACCGAAAGAATATTTGAAAAATGAAATCAAGATTATTTTGTCTAAAGTTGGAATTAGAAGATAAACTTTCATATTGACAAAGAGTTGGGAGATGACACAATCTTGAGAGCAGAGCAGAGCAGAGCAGAGCAGAGCAGAGCAGAGCAGAGCAGAGCAGAGCAGAGCGTTTATCATGGCTTGACGTGTTAAAAGGGATAGGCATAATCCTTGTTGTTATAGGGCATATCTATTCCAATCAAACCATCTTTAATTGGTTGTATTCCTTCCATATGCCGCTGTTTTTCTTGGCAGCAGGATGGGTGTATAAAGAAAAAACAGTTTTAGCAGACATAAAGCGAAGAATCCAAACCATTGTTATTCCGTATTTCTCATTCGGTTTTCTGGTTCTTATCTACTGGCAATTGATGGAGAGAAGATTCCGGGATTCAGATATGAGTTTTATGGATTCTTTGTTCGGTTTATTCTCTGGCTGTTATGATAATTTGGAGTTCAACATCCATTTATGGTTCTTACCATGTTTCTTTGTAACGGTAATCCTTTTTAATATACTGGTTAATCTAGGCGGAAGGAGAATGGCTTATCTTGTTTCTGCTCTAATGAGTTTAGCTTTTATTGTGGTTCCAATGCATGGACTTATTTGGGGCATTGATCGTGTATTCAAGTACATAGGATTCTATGCTGTGGGTGTGTTCATAGCGGGGAAAAGCGTGAAAGCGGTAAAGAAAAAAGTGAAAGCAGGAATAGTAGCGATAGTTCTGCTTGCTTTGAGCTTTTCCTTATCATGCTATCATTTAACTATGGGAATCATGTGGTTTGTAACAGCCATGATTGGTGTTGTTGCTGTAATTCTGATTTCTCAACTTATCAACGAGAATAGAATCCTGCAATACTTTGGTCGGATTTCTCTAATTATTCTTTGTATTCACGGCCCTGTGTATCGAATTGTGGTAAAAATTGTATCAATTCTGTTGAATCTGGGTACAGATGCAGTGAGAGAAAATTTTCTACTGGCCATGGTAGTGGTAGTTATTACGATGGCAATATGCAGTACGGCATATGAGGTTGTTGTAAGACTTGCTCCATGGATGGTGGGAAAGAAAAAAGTAAAGGAAAACTAACAATGTCAAAATACTTTGGAACCGACGGCTTCCGTGGAGAAGCCGGAATTACATTAACAGCGGATCACGCCTATAAGGTTGGTCGCTTCTTAGGCTGGTATTATAATGGTCTCCGTGAGCGCAACGGTGACACCGACCCTGCTCGTATTGTTATTGGTAAGGATACCCGCCGCAGCTCGTACATGTTCGAGTACAGCCTTGTGGCTGGTCTGACCGCTTCTGGTGCAGATGCCTATTTGCTCCATGTTACCACTACTCCATCTGTGGCGTACATCGCTCGCGTGGATGACTTTGATTGCGGCATTATGATCTCCGCCAGTCACAATCCGTACTACGACAATGGCATCAAGCTAATCGACTGCTACGGAGAGAAAATGCCTGAGGAAACTCTGCTGCTGGTGGAGGACTACATTGATGGCAAACTCCATGTCTTTGATAAGGACTGGCCAGAGTTGCCCTTTGCTCATCGTGAGCACATCGGCTGCACTGTGGACTATGTGGCAGGTCGCAACCGCTACATGGGCTACCTGATCTCGCTGGGCATCTACTCCTTTAAGGGTGTCAAGGTCGGTTTGGATTGCGCCAATGGTAGCTCCTGGAATATCGCAAAGTCCGTGTTCGATGCGCTTGGCGCAGATACCTATGTCATCAATAATAATCCGAATGGCCTGAACATCAATAACAATGCAGGTTCAACCCATATCGAGGGTCTTCAGAAGTTTGTTGTGGAGAAGGGCTTGGATGTTGGTTTTGCTTACGATGGGGATGCCGACCGCTGCCTGTGCGTGGACGAAAAGGGCAATGTTATCACTGGCGACCATATCCTGTACATCTATGGCTGCTATATGAAAGAACGTGGTAAGTTGCTGAATAATACAGTTGTTACTACGGTCATGTCAAACTTTGGTCTGTACAAAGCATTTGATGAGCAGGGTATTGGATATGCTAAAACTGCTGTGGGCGACAAGTATGTTTACGAGTACATGGCAAAGAACGGCTGTCGTATCGGCGGTGAGCAGAGCGGACATATTATCTTCTCCAAGTATGCCAGCACGGGTGATGGTATCCTGACGAGTTTGAAAATGATGGAAGTCATGCTGGCTAAAAAGAAGCCGATGAGTGAATTGGCAGCACCGCTGAAAATCTATCCGCAGGTGCTGGAGAATGTTCGCGTAACGGATAAAAAGGCTGCACAGAACGATGAGGCTGTGCAGGCAGCGGTAAAGAAAGTGTCTGAGGAACTAGGCGATACTGGCCGTATTCTGGTTCGTGAGTCCGGCACTGAGCCGGTTGTTCGTGTGATGGTGGAAGCACCTGACCATGATACCTGCCAGAAATATGTGGATGAAGTAGTCAACGTTATTTGTGAAAAGGGATATAAAGCATAAAGTCAATGACAACTCTGGCAACTCCCCAGAGTTGTTTTTTATAAAAAGGAAAGTATAATAGGAGAGAAAAATAAATAACGGGAGGGATAAACCTATGTGTGGAATCGTTGGTTTTACTGGAAATCGACAGGCAGCACCGATCCTGCTGGATGGACTGTCTAAACTGGAATATAGAGGATATGACTCAGCTGGACTGGTTGTCCGTGATGGAGAGAATTTGGCACAGGTTGTGAAAGCAAAAGGCCGTTTGTCTAATCTGATGGAAAAAACAGATAACGGCAATGCGCTGAAGGGAACTTGTGGTATTGGACACACTCGCTGGGCAACACATGGGGAGCCGAGCCAGACAAATGCACATCCTCACGTTTCAGGTAACTGTACTCGCTCTGGTTCTGGGGAAGTTGAGTCTGAGGTTGTCGGAGTACATAACGGTATTATCGAAAACTATACAGAGCTGAAAGAGAAGCTGTTAAAGCATGGTTATACATTCTACAGTGA
>ENA-ORSM01002030-ORSM01002030.1-human-gut-metagenome-genome-assembly--contig:-NODE-2030-length-14952-cov-17.696583_pt1 | contig 14952 bp, 11 predicted proteins | sample MGYA00241903_ERZ509170 | MGnify/ENA primary metagenome ERZ509170 (study PRJEB26280, sample SAMEA2338784) | human gut metagenome | biome: human gut; feature: human-associated habitat; material: faeces...
GGTGAAGCCGTGGTCTCGGAACCAGCTCAGTTCGGCGTGGTCGTCCGGCACGGCGGGGGTGCGCTCGTGCTCGCCGTCCCGGTGGCGGCAGGCCATGCGGAACTCGCAGTAGGTGCAGGGGCTACGGGCACCGGAACACAGCGGTTTGGCGTCGATCTCGCCGCTGTACAAATCCTGCGCCATTTGGGTCAGCAGGCCGTCCAGGTGGTCGCGGATGCGCCGCAGCTTGGCTTCGTCGGCCAGCCTCCCCTTGCTGTTGGTGATGCGTCCGGTCTTGGCGCTGAAATTCAGCGGCACAAACTCCCCTGTCCCCCTGGTGTCCATGGCGCGGTAGATACTCTCATTATCCAAAAGCAGGCCGTTCAGCGGGTAGGTGGGCTGCAGGTCGGCCTCTTCGCCGGACACTTCCTGCCGGGGCACGCTCTCGGGTGCAGGGTCAGCCAGCAGGTATTCTACGCCGGCGGCGGCAGGGGCCGGGAACAGCGAATCGCCGTTGCGTTCCAGCGTAAACAGATACAAAAGCATCTGGCAGTCCAGCCCGCAGTAGACTTCTTTGAGCTGGAAGTCCTTGCCGCCGGTCTTGTAGTCCACCACCCGCAGGTAAGTGCGGCCGTCGCCGGGCAGCGGCATGGCGTCCACGCGGTCGACGGTGCCCACCACGCGGATGGTGTGTCCTGCCCCGTCATCCAGGCGCACCGGCTCGATGCGCGGGGCGTCGGGGTCGTCGCCGGGACGGTCATCGATGCGCAGCTCAAAGGCCACCGGCTGAAAGCCCGACTGGCGCAGGTCCCGCTGGATGAACCCCAGCAGGTTAACGAGGTTACGGCGGATGCGCTCCACTAAATACTGCATGCGCACGGTGGCGCCGGGCAGATTGGCGGTGACGTACTCGTCCACCAGACTGTCCACAAGGGCCTGCAATTCCTCGGGCGTCAGGTCCTTAAAGGCGGCGCCCTGGCGGCGCAGGGCGTTTTCCAGCACCCAGTGGGTCAGTGTGCCGCTGATGTTGGGGGCCAGCTCGGCCTTTTGGCGCGGTGCGGCCCGCAGAATGTACTGCAAAAAGTAGCCGAAGGGGCAGGTCTGGTATTTTTCAAACCGGGTGGGACTGATGCGCAGCTCCCGTCCCAGCAGCTTTTCCAGCGTGGTACCGGTCACAGAGACCGTCTCCGCCTCGCCGGAAGCGATCTGGCGGGCACACTTGCGCAGGACACTGGTGATGGTGCGCTCCAGGTTGCGGACACCCGCTTCCCGGGTATAGCCATCGATGATGCCGTACAGGGCGCTCTGGGAGAACGTGACTTTGCCGCTCAGGCCACAGGCCTCCAGCTGCTTGGGCACCAGATGTTTTTTCGCAATGTTGTATTTTTCCACCCGGGTATAGCTGGGCAGCTCGATGACATCCATACGGTCGCGCAGCGGGCCGGGGATGGCGCTCAGGTCGTTGGCTGTGGTGATGAAGAGCACATGGCTCAGGTCAAACGGCATATCAATGAAATGATCGTTGAACGTGCTGTTCTGCTCCGGGTCCAGTGCCTCCAGCAGCGCGGCGGCCGGGTCACCCCGGAAATCGCCCGCCAGCTTGTCGATCTCATCCAGCAGCATCAGCGGGTTGGAGCTCTTGGCCGTGATCATAGCCGTGATGATCTTGCCCGGCATCGCGCCGATGTAAGTGCGCCGATGGCCGCGGATCTCAGCCTCATCCCGCACACCGCCCAGGCTCAGGCGGACATACTTGCGGTTCAGGCTCTCGGCAATGGAGCGGGCAATGCTGGTCTTGCCAACACCCGGAGGGCCGACGAGACAGATGATCTGGCCCTTGACATCCGGGGCCAGCTTGCGGACAGCCAGCACTTCCAGAATGCGGTCCTTGACCTTTTTCAGGCCATAGTGGTCGCGGTCCAGGATGCGCTGTGCCTTGGCAATGTCGAGGTCATCCTCGGTGAACGTATTCCAGGGCAGGTCCAGGCAGGTATCCAGATAGGTACGGATGACCGTGCCCTCCTGGTTGCTGCTCTGCATCTTGGCCAGGCGGTCCACTTCTTTGAGGAGCTTCTTCTCCCGCTCCTCGTCCAGGTGCAGGGCCGTGATCTTGCGGCGGTACTCCTCCGCCTCGGCGGTGGTGTCGTCGTCCTCGCCCAGCTCCTCGCTGATCATGTGCAGCTGCTCGTGCAGGTAGTAGTCGCGCTGGTTTTTGTCCATCGCTTCGTCCACTTTCTGGGCGATCTCTTTGTCGATTTCCAGCATCCGGCGCTCCCGGTGCATCTTTTCAATCAGTAACTTCAGGCGGCCCAGCAGCGTGCCCTCGTCCAGAATGGCCTGTTTGTCCTCAAAACGGAACAACAGGTTGGCCGGGATGTACTCGGACAGGAAGACAGGGTCCGTGCTGGTGGTGATGGTAAACACCACGTCCTTGCCGATGTGCGGGTTGAGGGCCAGCAGCTCGTCAAAACTCTTTTTGACGTTGCGGACCAGCACATCCACTTCGGGCTGCTCCTCCGGCTTTGCCTGCTTGACCGGGGCGGAACGGACCGTGGACAGCAGGAAGCTGCCGTCCGTATCCAGCTGGGTCAGCTTTGCGCGGTATTTGCCCTCCACCAGGATGCGGACAAGGTCGTCCGACACCCGCATCACCTGCTTGATCTCGGCTACAACACCGTAAGTGCACAGGTCGGCGGCATTGGGGTCTTCCACTTTCATCTCTTTCTGCGCGATGAGGAAGACATCGGAGTTATTGCTCACGGCCCATTCCACAGCCGCAATGCTCTTGTCGCGGCCCACCTCAAAGTGAAGCAGGTTGTTGGGGAAGACCACAAGCCCCCGCAGGGCAATGGCCGGAAGATGGAGGACATTGCGCTCCACCTTGACAGTTACTTTTTCAGACATATTGCAAAACCTCCCAACTGCCCGGGCAGATGCGCGTCATCGTGAGGGCAGTTTTCTTGTTGGGTAACACTTGTAGATCGTATTATAGCGGAAAGCGGCTCCGCTTGCAACCGGGGCGCGCTCAACCGCGCTTTTCGCGGGTGTTGTAGCCCAGGCGGCCCAGGGCGGGCAGCAGGGCCCGCAGGGTGATGGATGTGAGCGAGCCCATGATGAGGCCGAATACCAGCATGATGGGTGCGTAATAGAGCGACATGGCCGAGGAGAGGATGACACTGGCCCCCAGCAGCTGGCCGACATTATGGGCCAGCGCACCGCAGACCGAGAGGATGAACCAGGTGGGCTGCACCGGGAAATGGTAGTACAGCACCCACATCACCAGCAGCGAGAATAACCCGCCGCACAGGGAGAGGAACCCCGCCGTCCACCCGGAGACCAGAAAGACGAACAGCGCCTTGAGCAGGTCCAGCACCAGTGCCTGCTTTCCTCCCATGAAAAACAGCGCATACATCACCACAATATTCGCCAGGCCCAGCTTCATGCCAGGCATCAGCCCGGGGATGACCAGCGTGCCCTCCACAAAAGAGAGAGCCATAGCCAGTGCAAACAGCAGGCCGGAAAGGGCGATCTCATGCGTTTTGCTGCCGCGTTTCGGGTTCATCGGCACATTCCTCCGTCCATCATTCGTTCTCTCCTGCCTGCACCTGCTCGTACTGTTCCTGCTCTTCCATGGCAGCTTCCCAGGCGGCAAACAGCTCCTCCTGATGGAACCGCAGATCCGAGAGCTCATCACTCTTTTCCCGAAGCAGCTGCGGGTCGTTGTACACCTCCGGGGAATTGATCTCGTTGTCCAGCTCCACTTCCCGGGCACCGCAGGCCTCCATCTCGTCCTCGCAGGCCTTGATCTTGGCCCGCAGCTCGGCGCGGCGGCGGCGCTGCTCCTTGCCGTAGCCCAGCTTTGCGGGCTCCGAGGATTTTTCCACGACCGGCGCGGGATCGGAGCGGCCCATCAGGGCATCATAACTCGGGTAGAGCGTCGCCTTGCCATCTTCCAGATACAGGATCGGGCAGGCCAGGCTGTTCATCAGGTGGCGGTCATGCGTGACCATGAGCAGCGTGCCGGTGTAGGCCATCAGGGCCTCGGTCAGGTTCTCACGGGTGTAGATGTCCAAATGGTTGGTGGGCTCGTCCAGAAACAGCAGGTTCGGCCGCTCCAGCACGATCTCCGCAAAGCGCAGGCGGGCAAGCTCGCCGCCGGAAAGTGCCTCGCAAGGCTTAAAGACCGTCTCCCCCCGGAAGCCCAGCTTTGCCAGATGGCTGCGGACTTCCAGCTCCGTCATCCGGGGGTACTTGTTCCAGATGACGTCAATGACACGGCCCGCGCCCAGACGGTTCTGCTGCTGGGCAAAAATGCTGGGCCGGGCACCAGTGCCCAGCCGCACCATACCGCCGGAGGGACGGCGCTTGCCGTCCAGCACCTGCATCATGGTGGATTTGCCCGCACCGTTGGGACCTGCGATAATGAGCCGCTCTCCACGGTGGACCGTGTAAGTAAACGGCTCCAGCAGTGTCCGCTCCCCGATCCGGATGGTCAGGTTTTTCATCAGCACCAGCTCATTCCAGGGCTCCACATCATATTCAAAGCGGAATTTGAGCTGGTTGGTCTCATCTTTGGGGGCCTCGGTAATTTCCAGCTTTTCCAGCTGTTTGCGGCGGCTCTGGGCCATTTTCGTGGTGGAAGCCCGGACGAGGTTGCGGTCCACATAATCCTGAAGCTTTTCAGCCAGTGCCACATCCGCATCGTGCTGCTTCTGGCGCAGGGCATCCGCCGCTTCTTTCTGGGGCAGGTAGGCCGAGAAGTTCCCCTTATAGGTCGTCATGGTCTGGAACGAAACTTCCCAGATCTTGGTACAGATGTGGTCCAGGAAATAGCGGTCATGGCTGACCACCAGCACCGCGCCGGAATAGCTCTTGAGGTAGTTTTCCAGCCATTCCATGGTGGCAAAGTCCAGGTGGTTGGTGGGCTCGTCCAGAATGAGCACGTCCGGCTTTTCCAGCAGCAGCTTTGCCAGCCGCAGCCTCGTCAGCTCGCCGCCGGAGAGCACCGCAATGTTCTTCTGCCATGTATCCTGCGCAAAGCCCATGCCGGACAGCACCTTTTTGATGTTCACATCCATGTTGTAGCCGTCGGCGGCATCCACGATGTTCTGCAGCTGGTCGTGCCGGGCCAGCAGCTCCGTGTCGTCCGGCTGCGCGGCCATTTTGCGTTCCAGCACCTGCATCTGGGCCATGGCATCCAGCACAGGGGCAAAGGTGGAACGCATCTCGCCGTAGAGATCCAGCGTGGCATCCAGCTTTGCGTTCTGTTCCAGATAGCCCAGCGTCACGCCGTGGGTCACGCTGAACTCACCTTCGTAGTCCTGGTACTCGCCGGTCAAAATCTTGAGCAGGGTGGTCTTGCCCGCACCGTTCTGGCCCACGATGCCGATGCGGTCCTCCCGCTCGACACTGGCGGTCACATCGTGCAGCACGATCTTTTCGCCAAAGCTCTTGCCTAGTTTTTCCAAATGTATCAGCATAGTTTTATGATCCCGTTCTCCATCCGCTTATTGGCTCAGCACTGGTGGCGGCGGTTCTTCAGGCCCACATTGGCCAGCTCTTCCTGCTCCATCACCAGCGGGTACAGCTCTTTCAGGTCTGCGATCTCGTAGGTGGGCACCACCTTGCCGGGGTTCTCGGCGTGGCTGGGGTTATACCAGCAGGTGTCAAGGCCCGCATTCACGCCGCCCTGAATGTCGCTGCTCAGGCCGTCGCCCACCACCAGCACATGCTCGCGGTTCTCCACGCCAAGGGCGCGCAGGGCCGCATCAAAAATTCTGCGGTTGGGCTTTTCGCTGTCCATCTTCTCGGAGACGAACACGTCCTCCATAAAGTTCAGCACACCGCTCTCGGCCAGACGGCGGATCTGCACCTTCTGGAAGCCGTTGGTCACAACGGCCAGCGTTGCCACCTCGGAAAGCTCCCGCAGCACATCCAGCACTTCCGGCCCCATCAGGTCCGGGTGGGTGGAGAGCTGTTCCAGATAGAAGCGGTTCATCTCGGCTCCATCACCGGCGGCATCAATGGCCTTGAGGAAGCGGGTGAACCGCTCCGCCATGAGCTTTTCCCGCTTGATCTGGCCTTTTTCCAGCTGCCGCCACAGCTCCGAGTTGATGGTGCGGTAGGTCTGCACCGTTTCTGCGTCCGGCTCAATGCCGTAGTTCACCAGCGTTTCGGCCAGTGCCTTGCTTTCGGCTGCGTCAAAGTTCAGCAGGGTGTTGTCTGCATCGAACAGCACGCAATAATATTTTGCCATAAACCTTCCCTCTTTTCCTTCTGCCATGGCCTCAGCTGCCATGCGCTCAACAACAGGCAGAAGCCAGCCCTGCCGTAAACAGAGCTGGCTTCACATCATTCTGTTACAATTTCGTACGATGGTACGTCCGTCTGCTCCGGGTCGTTGTCCGGGCAGGTGGTTTTGACATCACAGGGGGTGGCAGCACACTTTGCCATTTCCTCTTCCAGCGCGCCGTTGTCCACGTTCTCCCAGTCGGTGCCGTAATCGTCCACGCTGCCGTCGGTCACGTTCTCTTCCCCGGGCAGCGCCGGGATGCGGGGTTCCTCGTAGTACATGCAAACGCCTCCCTTCCTGCCAGCCTATGCGGCACAGCAGGCCGGGGTGACAGCCTCAGGACGCGGAGTCCGTGGATGCGGACTGCTCGTTGGCGGCTTCCTTGCTGGCATTGGATTCCGAAGCCGCATGGGAGCTGCCAGAGCTTGCAGAGCTGCTCTCGCTGCTGGAGCTGCTATGGGAAGCCGAGCTGCTCTCACCAGAGTCCGCGTGGGACGAGCTGGTGCTGGTGCTGTGGGAAGAGCTGGCTGTTCCGTTGGAAGCAGAAGCCGAGCCTGCCGGGGAAGCCGTGCTCTCACTGCTGGAAGAGCTGTGAGACGGGCTGTCGGAAGAGCTGTGAGACGAGCTGCCGGAGGTGGATGTAGCCCCGGAGGATGCCCCGGAGGTGGTGCCGGACGATGCACCGGAAGAGCTGGTGCTGCCGGAAGAACTGCTGCCCGACGTGCTGCCAGAGCTGCCGGAGCTGTGAGACGAGCTGCCGGAGCTTACGCCGCTGACCGTCACATTCAGGACGTTGCTGGTAACGGTGCAGCCGTTGTAGCTTGCCACTGCGTACACCTTAAAGGTCGCATTGAGCATGGAGGGGTCGATCTCCACCTTGACGGTGGTCTTGCCCGCCGCCTGCGGCACTTCCGCACCGTTGGCGTACCAGCGGATGCTGTCGGCAGTGAGGTGCTTGCCGCCCAGCTTTGCGGTAAAGGTGTAGGAATCGCCCAGCACGGCCTTGCCGGTGCTGCTGATATGCACGGAAGCCGCTGCAAATACGGCGGTCACGTCCACGTTCTGCTTGAAGTTCGTATCGGTGCGGGTCTTCTGGGTCACGCCGTCGCTCCACTTGACGAACACATAGCCGTCCTGCGGCACAGCCGTCACGCTGATGGACTGGGCGGCGCTGGTCACTTCATAGGAGAGGGATGTCTTGCCGCTGTCGCTGCCGCTGGAAAGGGTGCCGCCGGTCTTGTCCACCCGGTAGCTGGCCTGATACAGCACACCCTGCTCTTCGGAAGAGCCTGCAGCCTCCGAGCTGCTGGGTGCTGTCACCGCAGAGCTGGGGTTCGGGGTATACTCGGCGCGGGTGGGGATGTTGGCGGTGTCCGGGCGGCGGTCGTCGGTCTGGTAAGCGTGGGTGCGCAGATAGCTCAGCATGGCCTTCAGGCCCACGGGCTTCAGGTGGATATCGCCGGTCTGGTAGTAATCCTCGCGGCCATAGCCGTTGGCATCCTTCAGCGCTTCGGCACTGTTGAGGAACTTCAGGCCCATCTGCTCACACATGGACAGCAGGGCCATGTTGAAGTCGTCGATCTTGGTCTGGTCCATGTGGGGGTAGTTTGCGTGGTTTGCAGGCACCGGCGGCACCGTGTTCACGATGATGTCGGTGTAGGGGTAGCTTTCCTGAATGGCCTGCACCAGCGCGGTGTAGTTCTTGATGAACTCGTCCACGCTCATGCCGGTATCGTTGGTGCCCAGCATGATGACCACGCGGCGGGGCTTCATTTTGGCCACGGCCTGCGCGATGGTGTAGGTGCTGCTGTCCTTTTTAAAGGTAACGATGCCCTCGTTCAGGGCGGCATGGGTGCCAATGCCCTCCTTGGCGCAGAACTGCTGCAGGCTGATCAGGCCGTTGGCGTACAGGCGCACCGTGTTGGAATCGCCGAGGAACAGCGTTTCCTTCTGGTAGCTCTCGCCCGCGTCGGCGGTCTCCGGCAGCAGGGCGGCAGAGGTCTCGCTGATCTGGTAGTGATCCGAGATATCCTCTTCGCCCGGCACCAGCACCTCGCTGGAGGGCTGTTCCCCCGGGGCTGCAGGGGTCTTGCCGCGCTTGAGCAGCGTCATGGTAATGGCAATGGTCAGAATGGCTGCCAGCGCGCACACACTGCACACCAGCACAGCCTGCTTCTGCATAGGAGTAAGCGATTGCTTTTCCGGTCGTGTATTTCTCATATCTCTCACCATTCACTTAGTTTCCGGCACAGGGCCTTCCGGTCATGCCTGTCCGTTCAGGATCTGGTCTGCAAGGCTGGCGCAGCTTTCGGCCAGCAGCACCGGGTGGAAGGGTTCCAGCTCTTCCCTGCTGCCGTAGCCGTACAGCGCACCGGCGGCATCCAGCCCGCAGTCCGCAGCGCCGCGCATGTCGTCGTTGCGGTCGCCCACCATCAGCACCCGCCTGCCCTGCATCATGGGCTGGGCCAGCACATGGCGCACCACGTCGGTCTTGGTGTCGCGGCTCTCGTCCATGGACGCGCCGCCGATAAAATCAAAATAGCCTGCAAGGCCCTTTTCTTCCAGAATGGGCGTAACGACCTGCGTAGGCTTGGAGGTAGCGGTGCACAGCACAAGGCCCGCGTCCTTCAGGCGCTGCAGCATCTCTGCTGCACCGGGGTAGGCGGCGCACTCGTGGCTGCCCTTGACGGCATAGCTGTCGCGGTACAGGTCGGTGGCCTTTTCAATGAGGGCCGGGTCGGTAAAGTGCTCACCAAAGCTCTTGCGCAGCGGCGGGCCAAGGTAGCGGCGCAGGTTCACATTTGTGGTGTCCACGCCCATCTTGGCAAAGACTTCTTTTAATGTATTTATGATACCGGGAGCGGAATCGATCAGGGTCCCGTCCACATCAAACAGGATCGCATCGTAGTTCAGCAATTTGTAAATTTCCTCACTTTCATGGTGATACATTGTATAGTATAGCACAGAATCCCGTTATCAGCAATTCCAACAAATGGTTTTTACAAAAATTATGCATTCAAGCAGAGAAAAGGCCCGCCCGGCATCCGGACAGGCCTTTCCGCATCTTCTTACTTCGCTGCGGCATCCGCAGGCGGATAGTACAGGTTGTTGGAGACGAACTCCAGCTTATCCTTGAGCACCAGCTCCAGGTTTGCCACGGCGTGCACCATGTTGGTGGCCGAATCGTTTACTTCCAGCAGCTTGCACAGGTCCAGACCGTCCAGTTTCATGGCGGCATCCATCTTCCGGCTCTCGGCACACAGGATGTGGCTCAGGGCATTTTCCTGCAGAGCGATGCTCTCCACAAGGTCAACGACCGCCTGCTCCAGCGTCACCTTGGGCAGGCAGGGGCAGGGGCAGCGGGTGGTATCGATACAGTTCTCAGCAGACATGATAAAACCTTCCTTTCGTTCGTCCGGTCAGGGGCGGTGTACGCCCCATTCTATGTCTGCCGGGTACGCCGGTGTTACTCCTGCTTTTTCGGGTTCTGGGTGCCGCGCACCTTTTCAATGGTCTCGCGGTAGCCGCCGGAGCCATACTGGATGCAGCGGTTGATGCGGCTGATGGTGGCCGTGCTGATCTCCACTGCCTTCACGATCTGATCGTAGGTTCTGCCGTCCAGCAGCATCTTTGCCGCTTCCAGCCGCTGCGCCATATCCGAGATCTCCTTTACAGTGCACAGGTCTTCAAAGAAGTTGTAGCACTCCTCCCGCGTTTCCAGACTGAGGATGGCATCAAACAGTGCATCGGTGGTCTGGTTTCTTCTGGAATTTTTATCTGCCATGAATGTTCTCCTTGCCGCCGCAGCGGACTGTCCGGTTTTGGGAGCGTTCCCTCTTTTAAATGTTCCGGAAATGTTCAGGTTCTTTCTTGCATCACCACTTTAGCACATCAAAGTGTGAAAGTCAAGCCCTTGGCGTGAACTCTTTTCATTCGTTGACGTGTATAGTTTTCTTCGTTTCACGCATGAACAAAAATCACCTAAAAATTATTGCAGAACACTTTTCTGAATTAGTGCATCCTCCGAACTTGTTCCAAAGATATTGACAATTTGTGAATTCCGCACTAAAATACGGACAATCATTCGGCAAATGCGATGAACAGGACATGATTCTTTGCAGCACCCTCTCCCAGAGAGCCGCCCATCTGATGCAAGGGCAGCAGTCAGGAGCAAAGCGTTCTCCCCTGCGAGCAGCCTGTGTGAACAAAGGCGCTGACCCCGCTTTCCAGTAATGCATGGCCGTTTTGCCCACGTTACGGGGCTGCGTATGTATGTACGCTGGGAGTGGCTGCCCTGTGCAGCAAACGAAGTGGTATCGCGGAGTATTCCATACACGATGTGCAGTGTATGTGAAGGCCTTCGTCTTCGATGGTTCGTCCCAAATGGAACGAACGCAGGAAGACGGGGCCTTTTTTACACCCTGCCGCCCCCATGCCGCTGACATTTGCCGGATGCCAAAAAAGGAAAGAGGTAAAAACAATGAATACGCTGGTCATCGTATTGATCGCAGCCGTGTGTCTGTTTGGCGCTTATATGCTTTACGGCCGCTGGCTGGCAAACAAGTGGGGCATCGACCCCTCTGCCAAGACCCCGGCAGTTGTCCATGAGGACGGCCGGGACTATGTTCCCACCGACGGCTGGACCGTGTTTGCACACCAGTTCAGCTCCATTGCCGGTGCAGGCCCTGTTACCGGTGCGATCCAGGCCGCTGCTTTCGGCTGGCTGCCGGTGCTGCTGTGGGTGCTGCTGGGCGGCATCTTCTTCGGTGCTGTCACCGACTTCGGCGCTCTGTATGCTTCCGTTAAGAACGACGGCAAGAGCATGGGCATGCTGATCGAAAAGTACATCGGCAAGACCGGCCGCAAGCTGTTTCTGCTGTTCTGCTGGCTGTTCTGCGGCATCGTGATCGCTGCCTTTGCCGACATGGTGGCCGGCACCTTCAATGCCTACGGTGCTGACGGTGCTCTGGTGGAGGCTGCCCAGACCAACGGTGCTGCCGGCATGGTCTCCATCATGTTCATGGTGTTCGCCGTGATCTTTGGCCTGCTGCAGAAGAACCTGCACTTCACCGGCTGGAAAGAGAATGTGATCAGCATCGTATTCATCGTGCTGTCCTTTGTGGTGGGTGCAAACTTCCCCATCATTCTGGGCAAGGCTGCATGGAGCTACATCACCTTTGTGTACATCTTCTTTGCCGCTGTCCTGCCCATGTGGCTGCTGAAGCAGCCCCGTGACCACATGACCACCTTTATGTTCGTGGCCATGATCGTGGGTGCTGTTCTGGGCCTGATCGTCAACCATCCCGTCATGAACCTGCCGGTGTTCACCGGCTTTACCAACGCCAAGCTGGGCACCATGTTCCCCATCCTGTTCGTTACCGTTGCCTGCGGCGCTGTTTCCGGTTTCCACAGTCTGGTGTCTTCCGGCACTTCCTCCAAGACCGTTACCAATGAGAAGGATATGCTGAAGGTCGGCTATGGTGCCATGGTGCTGGAAAGCCTGCTGGCTGTCATCGCCCTGTGTGTTGCCGGTGCTTCTGCTGCTGCAGACGGCACCCCCGCAGACGGCACTCCGTTCCAGGTCTTCAGCCGCGGCGTTGCCAGCTTCTTCGTGGGCTTTGGCCTGGACCAGCACTTTGCCTCTGTGTTTATGACCATGTGCGTTTCCGCACTGGCCCTGACCAGTCTGGATGCTGTGGCCCGTATCGGCCGCATGAGCTTCCAGGAGCTGTTCAGCGTGGACGACATGGAGCATGCTGAGGGCTGGCGCAAGCTGCTGTGCAACGTGTACTTCTCCACCTTCCTGACTCTGGCTTTCGGCTTCCTGCTGACCAAGATCGGCTACGCCAACATCTGGCCCCTGTTCGGTTCTGCAAACCAGCTGCTGAGCGCTCTGGTTCTGGCCACCCTGTGCGTGTTCCTGAAGGTCACCGGCCGCAGCAACAAGATGATCTTCCCTCCGCTGATCATCATGCTGTGCGTCACCTTCACCGCTCTGGTGCAGCGCCTGATCGCCATGGTCAAGGCCATCAGCAATGCCGCTGCTGTCACCATCCCCGCTGGCGAGACCACTTGGGGTGCTGTGTTCATTGCAAACGGCCTGCAGCTGATCCTGGCCGTGCTGCTGATCGTTCTGGGCCTGAACATCGTGTTCCACTCCTTCAAGGCCTATAAGAATGCTGAGCAGAACAGCGAAGCAAAGGTCTGAGTTTCAGATCCTGCTGAACTGAATCTGTAAATGCAAACTGCCGCTGACGGCGTAAAAACCGTCAGCGGCAGTTTTTGTTGCTGTAAGCTTCTATGATTTGAAATGGCCTCCGCGTGCGCTCTGGCCATAAGCAGAGGAAAATTTATTTGATATTGTGGTTTGGAAACGACTGCGGTCGTTTCCAAACCATTTTTTCACAGAAAGAGTCCCAAAGATAAAATGCATAGTCACCACAAAAAATGCAGTGTACGGTCACGACCTTTCCCGTGAAAAAGCAAACCAGCAAAGCCCGCAGGCTTTGCTGGTTTGCAAATATAAAAATAATACTTCCGCTGGAAATGGCCAGAGCGAAGCGGAGGCCATTCTAAACCTTCTGCCCAGTTGCAAAGCACAAGAATCAAAGGTTTGCTTCTTCCCACGTTTGAAGGACCGCCATCTGCACTGGGGTATGGAACCAGTGTTCCCCGCCTTCCATGATCGTCAGATGCGCCCCGCTTTCCTGACGGAAGCGCTCGATCATGGTGCGGCTGGTCAGGGCATCTCTGTCACCGTACAGCACCTGCGTGCGGCCATGCCAGTGCAGCGGATGTTCCCGCACCCAGCACAGATACGGCCATGAGAGGGTCTCCCCAAGATCCGTGGGGATCTCCCCTGCCCGCTGCAGCTGTTCCTCGGTCACATGGGCATATTGCATCATATTCGTGATGAGAGCTTCCATATCCACCACCGGAGAGACCAGCAGGGTCTGTTCCGGCGCGTCTCCCTGCAGCGCCTGCATGGCAAGCCACGCGCCGATGCTCACACCATACAGCCGGATATGCGCCCACACCGGCTTCATGCGGGCGTATACGGCTTCTATCTCCGGCACAGCCACCCACGGCAGAAGCCGCTCAGGGCTGTTTTTCCGTGCGCCATGCTCGGGCAGGTCGATAGCCAGCACCTGCCAGCCAGCTTCACAGGCTGTAGCGGCAAACCGTTCTGCCTCTTCCTTGCAGCCGTTCTTGCCATGGAGATAGAGGTAAACATTCCGGCTCCGGCTGCCGTACAGAATGGCAGGGATGCCCGCAAGAGTCATGATTTGTTTTTTCATAAGGGATTCTCCTTATCCGATCATGCTCTCCATTCGGAGAGACGTTTTGTTTACACTGCGCATTGCTTTTCGTCCTCCCTTCTTTCTGTTTTCTCTATGATAGCACATCCGCCCGCCAAACACAAACAAAAAGGAGCCGCAGTGCCCTGTTACGGGTACTGCAGCTCCCAATTTAACTTTGGAAGTTAAATTACTTCACCATGCTTGCAACTTCAGCAGCGAAGTCGTCAGCACGCTTCTCCAGGCCTTCGCCCTTCTGGAAGCGGGTGAACTTGACGATCTTGATGTCGCCGCCCAGATCCTTAGCGACCTTAGCGGTGTACTGAGCAACGGTCAGGTCGCTGTCCTTGACGAACTCCTGATCGACCAGGCAGTTCTCCTTGAAGAACTTCTTGATCTTGCCCTCGATCATCTTCTGCTTCACAGCCTCGGGCTTGTTAGCGGTCTTGGGATCGCCAGCCATCTGAGCCAGCATGATCTCCTTCTCCTTGGCCACGACCTCAGCGGGGACAGAAGCCTCATCGACATAGCCGGGGTTAGCAGCTGCAACCTGCATAGCGATGTCCTTGCCGTAGGTAACGAACTCGTCCTTAGCCTCGATGCCGTTGGTGGTCTCGAAGTTGACCAGAATGCCGTGGGTGCCGCCGCCGTGGACGTATGCAGAGCAAACGCCCTCGTAACGGACGAAACGGCGAACCTTGATGTTCTCCTTGATGACCAGGATCAGGTTCTTCAGAGCCTCGTCCACGGTCTCGCCGTTCTCGGTCTTGCAAGCCATCAGAGCCTCAACATCAGCAGGGTTCTGCTTCATGATGACCTGAGTAGCCTCCTTGACGAAAGCAACGAACTTGTCGTTCTTGGCGACGAAGTCGGTCTCAGCGTTGACCTCGATGACAACACCCACCTTGCACTGGGGGCAGTAGTCAGCGTAGACCATGCCCTCGGCAGCGGTACGGCTTGCCTTCTTGGCAGCGGTAGCCAGACCACGCTCACGCAGGATCTCGATTGCCTTCTCGAAGTTGCCGTCAGCCTCGGTCAGAGCCTTCTTGCACTCCATCATGCCGCAGTCGGTCTGCTTGCGCAGTTCCATAACGTCCTTTGCAGAAATAGCCATTTTCGTATTCTCCCTTACACGTTATTTTGTTGTTTGTGGGATGGGAAATCAGGCGTTTGCTGCATCCTCAGCGGGAGCGGCCTCCTGGTTGCCCTGCTTGCCTTCCAGCACAGCGTCAGCCATAGCGCCAGCGATCAGCTTGACAGCACGGATTGCATCGTCGTTGCCGGGGATCACGTAATCGATCTCGTCGGGGTTGCAGTTGGTATCAACGATAGCCACGATGGGGATGTTCAGCTTGCGGGCCTCAGCAACAGCGATGCGCTCCT
>ENA-ORSM01002041-ORSM01002041.1-human-gut-metagenome-genome-assembly--contig:-NODE-2041-length-14905-cov-2.952458_pt1 | contig 14905 bp, 15 predicted proteins | sample MGYA00241903_ERZ509170 | MGnify/ENA primary metagenome ERZ509170 (study PRJEB26280, sample SAMEA2338784) | human gut metagenome | biome: human gut; feature: human-associated habitat; material: faeces...
CTGTTGGACAGATTTGGAATCCCAGGCAGAGAAAATGGGACTGGAGCTGGAAAAGAGTGGAGTGTCAGAAATTGAATGTCCACATGTAGTGGGAAGTCCGATGTATTTCCGGCAGATATTTGCAAATATCCTTAGTAATGCAGTAAAATATAATAAAATCCATGGTAAGATCACACTTCGCGTAGATATGGTATCACGGACAGAAGATGATGTAGTGTATCGATTCTCTGTCTCGGATACTGGAATTGGAATGAGTGAAGAATTTCAGAAACATATTTTTGAAACATTTACACAAGAGGATACGGGAGCGCGTACGGTTTATCGAGGAACCGGTCTTGGTATGGCAATTTCAAAGAAGCTGGTGGATACTTTGGGTGGCACGATTAAGATAAAGAGTAAAAAGGATGTAGGAAGTACATTTATATTAGTTCTTCCATTTGCAATTGACAAGGATTTTGAAAATGTAAGTGTACAGTCAGAGTCGGAGATGTCCAATGTGGAAGGTATGCACGTATTGCTTGTAGAAGACAATGAGCTGAATCTGGAAATTGCCCGGTATCTTCTGGAAGAAGCAGGAGTACAGGTGATAGCTGCAAAAAATGGGCAGGAGGCATTGAATATCTTTGAACAATCAGGGGAACAGGAGATTGATCTGATTCTGATGGATATTATGATGCCAGTCATGGACGGTCTCGAAGCGACCAGAAGAATTCGTACATGCACTCACCCACGGGGGGCAACTGTACCGATTATTGCAATTTCAGCAAATGCATTTGCTGACGATATTCAGAAAGCAAAAAATGCCGGTATGAATGAGCATCTGGCGAAGCCATTTGAGATGGAGAAGGTGCTTCGTGCGATTTCAAGGTATCACAAGGTGTAGAGTAAAAAAATATAATTGAAGGCTTTTGTACTCAACATCATCTTATGACATATAAAGAGGAGGAAAGAATGATGTATATCACATGTTTAGACGTAGAAGGAGTATTAGTACCGGAAATTTGGATTGCTTTTGCCAAGGCAAGTAATATTCCGGAACTTAAGAAGACAACAAGAGATGAGCCTGATTATGACAAACTTATGAAATGGCGTCTTGGTATTTTAAAGGAGCATGGTCTTGGATTGAAGGAAATTCAAGAGACAATCGCCAAGATTGATCCGCTTCCGGGAGCAAAAGAGTTCTTAGATGAGCTCCGTACATTTAGTCAGGTGATTCTTATCAGTGATACATTTACACAGTTTGCAACACCACTGATGGAGAAATTAGGATGGCCTACATTGTTCTGTAACACACTGGAGGTTGCGGAAGATGGAGAGATTACCGGATTCAAGATGCGTGTAGAACAGTCGAAACTCAGTACAGTCAAAGCACTGCAGTCTATCGGATTTGACACAATCGCAAGTGGAGATTCTTATAATGACCTTGGCATGATTCAGGCTAGTAAAGCTGGATTTTTATTTAGAAGTACCGATAAGATCAAAGCAGACTATCCACAGATCCCAGCATATGAAACATATGATGAACTGTTAAGTGCGATTAAAGAAGCAATGAAATAAATTTATAAGAATACCCGGTTGGTTTTATATATTATTTATCTTATTGCAATAAAAAGATGCCAGGTTAATCTGCGTGGTAAAAACACAGATTTCTGGCATCTTATAAAATCAATAAGTATAAATTAAATCCAGATTCTTAATGTATTGATTAATTTCTGTTTTTCCAGGTCATTCATCTGAGCTACAAGATGCATAACTTCATTGTCCAGAGCGTTCTCTTTATAAGCAGGCTCCAGAGAACCAACAAGAGAATCCAGTGTTGTATTCATAAGCTTTGCATAGTAGATCAGGATACGAAGAGACATTGCTGTACGATTGTTCTCTACGTTGCTGATATATCCTGGTGTTACGTGCAGGGCATCTGCGACCTCTGCCTGTGTCAGATTCATCTCCTGGCGTAATTTCTTCACGCGGGAGCCAAGGTTTTCTTCAAAATTGCCGTCTTTTTGATTTTTATTCATAATGACCTCCATGATCAAATTTTTTCTTTTAAGTACAATAATAAGTATACTTAGAATTATACTATAAATAATCAAGAAGTGCAATGTTGGAGATTAATTGTAATCTCATTTTTTGCGCATTAAACCGAATGCCGAGGCATTCTTGAATAGGAAAATAAAACAAATTTCCAGGAAAAGAGGGAGTAATCACTCTTCATGGGTGCTTGCAGCAATCACGACACCGACCATAATCAGAAATGCCCCAATTGCTCCTTGCAGAGATAATTTTTCATGGAGAAAAATATAGGCAAAAATCATAGAAAATACTGGTTCCAGTGCGAAAAGCATGCTGGTATGTTCCGGAGATGTGTATTCTTGAGCAACTGGCTGAACGATAAATCCAAAAGCACTGCAGATTATCGCCAGACCAAGAATTGCACCCCACTGCGCGCCACTGCCTGGAAGTGAGGGAGTCTCAAATAAAAATGTAAAGATCACACCATACAGACCGGTAAATCCAAGTTGCCAGATTCCAAGAAGAAAGCTGTCAGTTTCTTTTGTAAAATGATCCATCAGAATAATCTGGATGGTGTAGGAAAATGCACTGAGGATACATAAAATATCTCCAAGATTAATTGTAAAGGTGGAGAAAAATGTAAGCAGGCAGATTCCAAGTAAAGCCAAAAGGACTCCAAGAGTTGTACGTTTGGATGGCAGTTTGTGTTTTAAAAAGCTGTGTACTACCGGTACGAATACAGACACAATACCAACTAGGAATCCAGCATTGGAAGCGGTCGTGTATTTCATTCCTGGAACGAGAAAAGCAAACACACCAAACAGAAGCAGCCCGAGAAGACTTCCATATCCAAGAGTGCGCAGGTTCATCAGTTTCATTTTCGGTAAGAAAACCAGTGCAACAGTAATAAATGCAATGCAAAAGCGCAGTGCGATAATAGAGAATGGCGGCATTCCAGTCAACCCGATTTTCATCATCAGATAGGAACTTCCCCATGTCATGGCAACGATGGCAATCAGAATATCGGCTTGTCCCTGTGACAGCCCTTTTTTCGTTGTAGTATTAGCAGTTGCAGATTTTGTTATAGTGTTTTTACGTTCCCCAGACATAATAGACACTCCTTTAACATTCTTGAATTGGTAAATCTCTCAATGAATGATAATACCATTATTCTTATTGTACATGGTTTACGGAAATTTGAAAAGAGTAGATGTGAAAGGAGTGTTCTAGACACAGCGAAGCCCCGCGGGTGCGTTCCCGGCGAGGCTTCGTGTGCTGTTATAGTTATATAAAGGAATGAGAGTAAGTGCTTTTCGCACTTCTATGAGGGGTGATAGCTGATGTCTTTCTCAACTATCTGTCATTTAGTATAAGAGAAAAATGTGACGAAAGTATGTTGAAACTCTTAAACAAATCGAAAATTTATAAAAAACCACTTAAGAAATAATAAAGTTATGGTAGAATAGTACTTACGGAGGTGGAATATGAAAAAAAGAGTATTGTTACTGGGACTTGTAGTGCTTATGGTACTTACAGGCTGTGGGACAACAGAAAAAGAAACGAAGACAAAGGAAAAAGATCCAGACAAACTGGTATTAAATATAGAAGATAAAAAAGAAGACAATATACAAGAGGAACAGACAGATATGCAGGAACAGGTTTCACAGCCAGACGGACAATCACAGGCAGAAGAGGCGAATGAACAACAGCCGCAGAAAAATGGACATTTGATTGCGATTGATGCAGGACATCAGGCAAAGGGGAATAGCGAGAAAGAACCGGTCGGTCCAGGTTCTTCTGAAATGAAAGCAAAGGTGGCTTCCGGGACAAGTGGTAAGACATCAGGGCTTCAGGAATATGAACTGACATTGGCTGTTTCTATGAAGCTGAAAGAAGAATTGATGAACCGTGGGTATGATGTTTTGATGATACGAGAGACGAACGATGTAAATGTATCGAATGCAGAGCGTGCACAGATTGCAAACAATGCCAATGCCGATGCATTTATCCGTGTTCATGCCAATGGTTCAGATAGCAGCAGTGCCAATGGCATGATGACGATTTGTCAGACTGCTTCCAATCCATATAATGGAAATATATATTCCCAAAGTCAGGCACTTTCTACAGATATTTTAGATCAGATGGTGGCAGCAACCGGAGCAAAAAGAGAGCGTGTCTGGGAGACAGATACCATGAGTGGAATCAACTGGGCACAGGTTCCGACGACCATTGTGGAGATGGGATATATGAGTAATCCGACGGAAGATCAGAAGATGGCGACAGACGAATATCAGTGGCAGATCGTAACCGGGATTGCCAATGGCGTGGATCAGTATTTTGGAATTGCGAGATAAGGGAGTTTTGACAGATGAAAAAAGCAGCATTATTTTTTGATGTAGATGGTACATTGATTGACGAACAGACGAAGATAGTGCCGGAAAGTACACTTCGTGCATTGAAGCAGGCGAGAGAAAACGGACATCTTGTGTTTATCAATACAGGTCGTACATCTTGTAATACATTGGATTCCATGAAGCATATTCCAGTAGATGGTTATGTGTGTGGGTGTGGAACGGAAATCATTTATCAGGGAAATGTGCTGATGCACAGTACACTGACCAAGGAGCAATGCAGACGTTACATACAGGTGATTCAGGAGTGTCGTATGGAAGGAGTTCTGGAAGCCAGTGCCGATCTATATTTTCCCCAAAATAGTTCCCGTTTTCCGGAAATCGAAGATATCAGACAGCGCATGGGAAAAGCCTGGGGATTAGGCTGTAAGAAATATATAGAGGATGGTGGATTCATTTATGATAAAATGTTCTTACTCTCTGATCAGACAAGTGATGTAGTAAAATTCATAGAGGAAGTCCGTGACGATCTGGCAGTCATCGATCGGAGACATGGAAGTTATGAGTGTATTCAAAAGCAATATACAAAAGCGACCGGGATTGAGTATATGAGGAAATATCTTGGCTATGACATGGATCAGATATATGTATTTGGAGATAGCAGCAATGATCTGGCGATGTTCGAATACGCCACACATACAGTAGCGATGAAAGAGCATGATTCTGTATTGGATCCATATACAGAATATGTGACGGACAGTGTGATGAATGACGGAATTGAAAAAGCAATGAAACATTATCAATTAATATAGAAGGGACTGTATCATATGGGAGAACAACTGACAGAAAGTGATGTAAAGAAAATAAAGGAAGAAATTGAGTACCGAAAGATTGTTGTCCGTAAAAAAGAGCTGGAAGCAGTAAAAGAGGCAAGAGCACAGGGAGACTTGAGCGAGAACTTTGAGTATAAAGCAGCGAAGCAGGATAAGAACCGCAACGAAAGCCGTATCCGTTATCTAGAGAGAATGTTAAAAACTGCCAACATTGTGTCTGATGATTCAAAAGAAGACGAGATAGGAATTAATAATACCGTGGATCTTTATTTTGAAGATGATGAAGAAGTGGAGACATACCGGATTGTGACAAGTGTCCGAGGAAATTCTCTGGCCGGACTGATTAGCATCGAGTCACCGCTTGGAAAAGCAGTACTTGGACATAAAGTTGGTGACCGCGTGAAAATACCGGCAGGAGATGACGGATATTATGTGGTAGTAAAGAGGATTGATAAGACTACCGATGACAGTCATGATACGTTAAGAAAATATTAGTAAAAGTGAAAAAATATTTTTGAGAATATTGCAAAGGAAATATGCATATACTATAAGAACAAAGTGTATTATAATTAATAAACTTGTAAAATTTTGTCTATTATGTATAATATATATGAAACGAATAACGAACAACAGGGGGCTTGCGTATCAAGCAGGCTGAGAGTGGGATGAATGCCTTGACCTGCAACCTGATTTGGATAATGCCAACGTAGGGAAAGAGATGCGTAAATGTTAGCAGGTATATCTTTTATTAGGTATATCTGCTATTTATGTTAGCAATATAAAAATCAGCGAATGTTCACAACACAAAAAGGAGAGAGAATTATGCTAGGTACATGTTTACAGAACGTTAGAGAAAAAGGACCGCTTGTCCATAATATTACGAATTATGTTACGGTCAATGATGTAGCAAATGTGATTCTTGCGTGTGGTGCAAGCCCGATCATGTCAGACGAGCCGCAGGACGTGCAGGATATCACTGCAATTTGCGGAGGTCTGAACATCAATATTGGAACGCTGAATGTAAGAACGATTGAAGGAATGTTGGCGGCAGGTCATAAGGCAAATGAATTAAATCATATGGTTCTGCTTGATCCGGTTGGTGCAGGAGCAAGTTCTCTTAGAACGAATACAGCTGTCAACTTGATGCAGGAAATAAAGTTTGATGTAATTCGTGGAAATATTTCCGAAATCAAGACATTAGCTGCAGGAAGCGGTACTACAAAGGGTGTTGACGCTGATGTAGCTGACGCAGTGACAGAAGAAAATCTGGACGAAGCAGTTGCATTTGCAAAAGCATTTTCTGAAAAATCCGGAAGTATAGTTGCAATTACAGGAGCAATTGATCTTGTCAGCGATGGCAGAAAATGTTACGTGATCCGTAATGGACGACCGGAAATGGGAAGAATTACAGGAACAGGCTGCCAGTTATCCGGACTGATGACAGCATACCTTGTTGCAAATCCTGAGCAGAAGCTTGAGGCGGCAGCAGCGGCAGTTTGTACGATGGGACTTGCCGGTGAGATTGGATGGAGCTACATGCAGAAAGGTGACGGTAATTCTACCTACAGAAACAGAATTATTGATGCTATTTATAACATGACAAAAGAGCAGTTAGACGAAGGAGCAAAATATGAAGTGCGATAAAAAAGATTTGCTGCTTTATGCAGTGACAGACAGAAGTTGGCTGAACGCAGAGACACTTTACAGTCAGGTTGAGAAGGCACTGGAAGGTGGAGCTACATTTGTACAGCTTCGTGAGAAACATCTCGATCATGATGCTTTTCTTCAGGAGGCAAAGGAAATCAAAGAATTGTGTGCAAAGTACCAGGTACCGTTTGTGCTGGATGATGATGTGGAGCTTGCACTGGAAGTTGGCGCGGACGGAGTTCATGTAGGACAAAGTGATATGGAAGCAGGAGATGTCCGGGCAAAGCTTGGTGAAGATAAGATTGTCGGAGTTTCAGCACAGACAGTGGAGCAGGCACTTCTAGCTCAGGAGCGCGGAGCAGACTATCTTGGAGTCGGAGCCGTATTTCCGACCAGTTCCAAAGATGACGCAGTAGAAGTTGACCATGAGATGGTAAAAGCAATTTGTGAGGCTGTAGATATTCCAGTTATCGCAATTGGCGGCATCACAAAAGATAATGTGCAGGAGTTGTCAGGCTGTGGACTTTGTGGAATCGCAGTTATCAGCGCTATTTTCGCAAAACCGGATATTAAGAAAGCGACAGAAGAGCTGAAAGCAGCCACTGAGAAGATGGTGAAAGCATGTTAGAAAATAAATCTGACGTGGAGAAAAATGCATCAGAGCAGAAATGTTGTGGAAAAGTTCCTGTACAGAATATGGGTGGTGTTATCTTAGACATAGACGGGACAGTTCTGGATTCTATGTCCATCTGGCAGGACGCAGGAGTGAGATACCTTGCGAGTCAGCAGATTGAAGCAGAGCCTGGACTTGCCGAGAAGATTTATTATATGTCTATCCCGGAGGCTGCATTATACATGCGGACACGCTATGGGCTTGAACAATCTGTAGAAGAAATCAGTCAGGGGATCAAAGATGTAGTGAGAGATTTCTATTATTACGAGGCGCCGTTAAAAGCCGGAGTAAAAGAATTTCTACAAAAAATGTCAGATAGAAAGATTCCGGTCGTGGCAGCAACAGCCAGTGATGAAGAGCATCTAGAACATGCATTTATCCGTCTTGGAATACGTCAGTATTTTGAACATATTTTTACATGCGCGCAGGCAGGAGCCGGAAAGCAGAGCCCGGCAGTCTATCATATGGTAGCAGGATATCTGGACAGGAATCCGGAAGAACTGTATGTTTTTGAAGATGCATTGTATGCGATCCAGACAGCAAAACTGGCAGGATATCATACGGTTGGCGTGTATGACGAAGAAAGTAAAGAAGATCAGGAAATGATCCGCGAAGAAGCAGACATTTATATGGAAAGCTTTTTGAAGGCGGATGTGTTTTTTGAATAGATAAGAAAAGGAAAGGCAAAACAATGAGAACAGCAGTAACAATTGCCGGAAGTGATTCCAGCGGTGGAGCAGGGATTCAGGCAGACATTAAGACAATGATTGCAAATGGCGTTTATGCGATGAGTGCAATCACAGCGTTAACCGCACAGAATACAACAGGTGTGACAGGGATTATGGAAGTGACACCAGAATTTCTAGGTGAGGAATTAGACAACATTTTTACAGATATTTATCCGGACGCAGTGAAGATCGGAATGGTATCTTCCAGTGCGCTGATTGAGAAAATTGCAGATAAACTGAAGGAGTATCAAGCAGAAAATATCGTTGTTGACCCAGTTATGGTAGCAACAAGTGGAGCGAAGCTGATCAGTGATGAGGCAATCGGAACTTTAAAGAAACGTCTTCTTCCAATTGCCAGTGTTCTGACACCGAATATTCCAGAAGCAGAAGTTCTGGCGGAAATGGAGATCCACTCAGCAGATGATATGATCGAGGCTGCAAAGAAAATCAGTGATACATACCACTGCGCAGTTCTCTGCAAGGGCGGACATAAGTTGAATGATGCAAATGACCTGCTTTATCGTGACGGTGGTTATCGTTGGTTCAACGGAAAACGTATTGATAATCCGAATACACATGGAACCGGCTGCACACTTTCCAGTGCCATTGCATCGAACCTTGCAAAAGGATTTGATATGGACACATCCGTAGAGCGTGCAAAAGATTACATTTCCGGAGCGCTGGCTGCGATGCTGGATCTCGGAAAAGGAAGCGGACCTATGGATCACGGATTTGCAATTACGGGAGAATATAAGAAAGAGGCATAAAGAGGGACAGACATCATGGAAGAAAAAAGAACAGGTTTATTTGAAAATGGACTGATCTGGTTTGGAGCAGGCGTTTCTATCGCGGAGATTCTGACCGGAACTTATCTGGCACCACTTGGAATGGGGAAAGGACTTCTCGCAATTATCGTAGGACATATCATCGGCTGCCTTATGTTATTCCTGGCAGGTGTAATAGGTGGTAAAGTCAGAAAAAGTGCAATGGAAACTGTAAAAATGAGTTTTGGACAGAAGGGAAGTATTCTGTTTGCAGTGTTAAATGTGCTGCAGCTTGTGGGATGGACGGCGATTATGATTTATGATGGAGCACTGGCAGCAGATGGTGTCATGAATACTGGACGCTGGATTTGGTGCCTGGTCATCGGAGCGCTGATCATTCTTTGGATTGTTATTGGAATTACAAATCTTGGAAAAATCAACACGGTTGCTATGGCAGCATTATTTATCCTGACACTGATTTTGTGTAAGGTGATATTTACAGGAAGCGGGGTGGGAACACCGTCTGACGACAGTATGACATTTGGAGCAGCAGTAGAGCTTGCGGTTGCGATGCCATTATCGTGGCTGCCACTGATCAGTGATTACACAAGAGAGGCGAAGGAGCCGGTGAAAGCAACTGCAGTCAGTGCGGTTACATATGGAATCGTAAGCTGCTGGATGTATGTGATCGGAATGGGAGCAGCAATTATTACCGGAGAGTATGATATTGCACAGATTATGCTAAAAGCAGGTCTTGGAATCGCCGGACTTCTGATCATCGTATTTTCAACAGTTACAACAACATTTCTGGATGCATATTCCGCAGGAATTTCCAGTGAAACCGTTGTGAACAAATGGAATGGAAAACATGTGGCAATCGTGGTAACTGTGCTTGGAACGATTGCAGCAATTGTATACCCGATGGATAATATTACAGATTTCCTGTATCTCATCGGTTCCGTATTTGCACCGATGATCGCAATCCAGATTGCAGACTTCTTCCTGCTGAAACTGGATAAGAGTAATCAGGCAGTGCATGTACCGAATATGATTATCTGGGTGATAGGATTTATCGCGTATCGAATTCTGATGAATATCGATATGCCGGTAGGAAATACACTGCCTGATATGGTGATCACGATTATTTTGTGCCTTATAGTAGGTAAACTATTTCCGGTAAGCAAAAAGCGGTAAGCCGTTTTCTTCCGGCAAGACTACTTTTCCTTGGATCAGTGGTCTTGCATACTGTATAAATGCTTCTGTGACATCGCAGCCGTCTTCGGTGATCCAGTGTGCAGGTACCGCTTTTTCCATGTTACAGATTTCATTTACATCGGCAGTTTCGTAGGAGAGCTCGTAAGGAAGATCACAGTTTCGGATAAATGTGATCATCTTGCCTGTCTCTCCTTTTAATGCAGCCTGAACACCAACGATTCCGGCATTTTCAGATTCATTTAAATCTGTAGCTGACAGGTATTCGCTGGAGCAGCGCTGGCATACATTTAACTCAATGGAGCGGACTTTTACGCCGATTCGCTCTTTGACAAGATTTTCCAGATATTTTCCGGATCCGGTCAACATTTTATGACCAAAGGTATCGGTTCCAATATCACCGGCAAGTTCGCAGACAAAGGTTCCATTTTTGTCATGAATTCCTTCAGAGATGCATACAACTAAGTTTGGGGTTGTTTCCAGCATTTTCTGTACTTTTTTAAGAAATGCTTCCTGGTCAAATGCAGTTTCCGGCAGATAAATAAGGCGTGGGTTATCACCATCATATTTGCGGGCAAGGGCACTGGCGGCAGTGAGCCAGCCGGCGTGACGCCCCATAATTTCTACAATCGTGACAGATTTTTTGTTGTCATAAACACTTGCATCAATAGCAACTTCGCGGACCATGGAAGCAACATATTTTGCAGCACTTCCAAATCCCGGAGTGTGATCTGTGTGGACCAGGTCATTATCAATGGTTTTCGGAACACCGATAAAGCGAATATCGCTGTTGATCTTTTTGGCATATCGGGATAATTTACTTACAGTATCCATGGAATCATTTCCCCCAATGTAGAAGAAATAACCGATACCATGCGATGCAAACTTGTTGAATAACAATGGATAAACAGGATCATTTAAATCTTCGGGAAGCTTGTAACGACATGACCCGAGGTAAGAGCCGGGGGTTGTACGGAGCAAGGAGAGTTCGTTCGTTTCAATGAGCGAACGCATATCCATCATATGTCCGTTTAAAAATCCTTCAATTCCATTAATCATACCGTATATTTCGTCGATTTCCTCAGTGTGTCTCATGGCTTCAGTGACTACGCCATACAGACTTCCGTTAATGACTGCAGTCGGGCCGCCGGATTGTCCGACAATCAGATTCTTTTTCATATGTGTACCTTCCTTTTGTTGAAAAATTATCAATTTTATCTCTACTATATCGAATCATAGCATTTTTTACAAGGAGATTGCAAAAAAGACACAAAAATTTTGGTTGGAAAAAGTGCATAGATGCTATATACTAAAAAAGATTCCTAAGGCTCTGCTTTGGGTAAGTAGTGACATAATAAGAAAGAAACTATAAATTCAAAAAGATGTGATATAAGGAGAAAGATGCATGAAATATATATCTTTTGCAATACCAAGTTACAATTCACAGGAATATATGTCTCACGCCATTGAGAGTATTCTTGTGGGCGGGGAAGATGTAGAGATTATAATTGTAAATGACGGATCTTCCGATGATACTTCTAAGATTGCACATGAGTATGAGGAAAAATATCCGACGATCATCAAGGCGGTGGATAAGGAGAATGGAGGCCACGGCGATGCTGTGAATTCAGGACTTACACATGCCACCGGAAAGTATTTTAAAGTTGTGGACAGTGATGACTGGGTAGATGCCGAGGCTCTTCGGAAGATTCTGGAATTTCTTAAGAAGCTGGAATCTGAAGATGAAGAGGTGGACATGCTCATTTCCAATTATGTTTATGAGAAAGTAGGAGCAACCCATAAGAAATGTATTCACTACCGTAATGTGCTTCCGCAGAATAAGATTTTCAAATGGGAAGAAATCGGACGGTTCCATCTGGATCAGTACATTCTGATGCATTCTGTTATTTATCGGACAGCGATGCTTAAGCTCAGCCAGTTAGAGCTTCCAAAACATACATTTTATGTAGATAATATTTATGTGTATTATCCGTTGCCATTTGTGCGAAAAGTGTATTATCTGGATGTGGATTTTTATCGTTATTATATTGGAAGAGAAGATCAGTCTGTCAATGAGAAAGTTATGATATCCAGACTGGATCAGCAGATTTTTGTTACAAAGACAATGATTGATATGTACCAATTAAAAAATGTAAAATGTAAGAAACTGAGAAATTATATGCTTAATTATCTCGCAATCATGATGACTGTTTCTTCCATTTTGTGTATCCGGTCTAAGAAAGCAGAGAACCTGGAGAAGAAAAAAGAACTGTGGATATATTTGAAACAGAAGGATTTCAAGACATTTATGAAGATTCGCTACGGAATACTTGGACAGACCATGAACATTCCGGGAAGATCCGGACGAAAGATATCCTCTCTTGCGTACAGTGTGGCAAGAAGAATTATAGGATTTAATTAGGAAAAAGTATGAGAATGACACAAAAACAAAACATATTAACAAAAACAGGTATTGTAGCACTTCTTGCGTGTGTATGCTGTATTTTGTGGGGGAGTGCGATTCCGGTAATCAAGACAGGCTATCGTTTCCTGCATGTAGATTCTTCTGATATTGCAAGTCAGATTGTCTTTGCAGGAGTGCGATTCACGCTGGCAGGAATTTTGGTATTGATTTTTGCATCTATTAGAGAAAAGAAAGTGATGATTCCTGACAAAGAGATTTTAAAATATGCAGTTCCGGTATGCCTAGCTCAGACGGTAGGACAGTATTTCTTCTTTTACATAGGTGTTGCCAATACATCAGGAGTAAAAGGAGGAATCATTACCGGACTTGGAAACTTTATTGCAATTTTGTTGTCTTGCCTTGTTTTTCGAAATGAACGGATGACAAGAAGAAAAATTGCAGGATGTGTTCTGGGATTTGCCGGAGTTGTGGTAATTAATTTGCTGGGGAACTCTCTGGATATGGGATTTAAGCTGATCGGAGAGGGGTTTGTTCTGATCGCGCAGCTATCCTATGGAATTTCTACAGTGTTGATCAACCTTTTTTCCAGAAAAGTATCTCCGGTTGTATTGAGCGGAACGCAGTTTACGATGGGTGGAATCGTTCTGATGCTGATTGGAGCAGGAATGGGTGGACATCTGGAAAATGTTACTACAGGGGGTGTGGTAATTATATTTTATCTGGCAATGGTTTCGGCAGTGGCATATACGCTCTGGTCCGTACTGCTTGCCTGGAACGATGTTTCCAAAGTTGCTATCTTTGGATTTGTGAACCCGCTTTGTGGCGTGATTTTATCAGCACTGATACTTGGAGAGGTGAAACAGGCATTTAATGTTGGGAGTCTGGCAGCATTGATTTTGGTGTGTGCCGGAATTTATATAGTGAACTGTAAAGAGAATAAGAAGGAATAATTGTACAGCCATGGAGCATACTACTTATAGAAGTAAGAAAGGAGTATGTACCATGGCTGTTGATTTTAGTAAAAGTAAGACAAGAGAAAATTTAATGCGGGCATTTGCAGGAGAGAGTCAGGCAAGGAATCGTTATACAATTGCGGCAAAGCAGGCGAGTCGAGATAATCTGTATTCCATTAGCCAGATTTTTTTATTTACTGCAGATCAGGAGCGGGCACACGCGGAAGTGTTTTATGAATTATTGAGAGGTCAGACAGAGCAGACGATTGAAATTTGTGGCGGATATCCAGTCAATCTTGCAGAAAATGTGACAGATCTTCTGAAAAGTGCGGTGCATAATGAAATGCAGGAATTTGAAGACGTTTATCCGGAATTTGCTAAAATTGCAAAAGAGGAAGGCTTTGATCAGGCATCAGGAGCATTTGACATGATCGCAAAGGTAGAAGCTGTGCATGGACGTCGTTTTGCGTTGCTTGCAGAACTGCTTGGAAAAAATCAGTATTTTGAAAATCCAGATGGAGGAGAATGGATGTGTATGAATTGCGGACATATTCAAAAAGGGAAAATGGCACCGCCTGTATGTCCAAGTTGTCATTATGAGCGAGGTTATTTTATTCCGGTAGAACTGGCACCATATTTGATGCCTGAGCTCATTTAAGGGAGTAGAAATGCAGAGTCAGAAATTAGAAAATCTCTTGAATCAGGCATTGAATGCCACGGAAAGTGAACGTGAACGATCTCAGGAATTGAATGTAGGATATAATCCTGTGGACCAGATGTGGGAGTTGATTATCAAATATTCCGGTAATTTGGAGACAGTCCGACAGATTTCTGAGAGAGTCACAGAGCTGTTAAATGAATATGCTATTATTCATATACGTCAGTCACAGATACCGGATCTGGTGCAGATTGTAGAAGTAGAATATGTGGAAAAACCAAAACGATTATTTTTCCAGGTACGAAATGGGAAACGGGTGTCTTGTATCAATGAGGTACAGGACGCCCGTTTTTCGCTTACGGGACATGGAGTACTTGTGGCAGTCATAGATTCCGGGGTTGATTACACACTACCTGATTTTCGGAATGAAGACGGGACAACAAGAATCCGTTATCTGTGGGATCAGTCATTAAAGGCGGTGGAGGGGGAGCATGTGCCGAAAGGATATGGAATGGGAGTGGAGTATACAAAGGAAGAGATAGATGCTGCTTTTCCAGATTTTTATCATGTAATAACACCGAAAAATATAGTGACACAGGGAGCGATAACTATCCGTACGCGTGATATTTCAGGACACGGAACGGCGGG
>ENA-ORSM01002050-ORSM01002050.1-human-gut-metagenome-genome-assembly--contig:-NODE-2050-length-14848-cov-4.026769_pt1 | contig 14848 bp, 10 predicted proteins | sample MGYA00241903_ERZ509170 | MGnify/ENA primary metagenome ERZ509170 (study PRJEB26280, sample SAMEA2338784) | human gut metagenome | biome: human gut; feature: human-associated habitat; material: faeces...
CCGTCCGTTGAGCGCGGAGGCATTCGGCCATGGGCCTTCGCGGGCGCGAGGCAATGCCGTCGGCTGCGGGCGATACCGGCTGCAGGGCCAACTGCGCTGCAAGAGCACCGATGAACCCGTTCACTCCAACATTTTCCCGTTGCGGTACTGATATCGAATTTATTTGTTACACAACAAATAAATAGTTTTAGAATCAACCCACTTGTGAAAAAGTAGAGGAGATCGATTCTTTCGGAGAATTGATGGCCCCTCGTGATGCGGAAGGAGGCTTGCTGTGACGGCAAAAGACATGCGCACAGACCTGTTGGAACGCGTCCTTGCAGCTCACAAGTCTTTTTACGACATCAGGAGAGACTATCTTTTTGAAGGTCGCACCTTCCCCGCCTTCGCGGAATACCACACCTACGGCGAAAAATACGTGCTGGTAAAACGCGCAAAGCTCTGGGAAGTGAACACACACGATTTCATGTTCTTCGAATGCGTTGACGAGCTCGACGAAACACAGCTTGCTGAAGAGATTTCCTTCATGCAGGAGAAAGCCCTTCGCAAAGTTGATGCCGGACCGAACCATATGTCCTCTGCCCTTTCGCTCGTGATCATCGCCAACCGCACAACTGAAGCAGCGCGCAAACTCGCAAAGAAAACGCGCTTCCACAAGGAATACCGCTTCGGGTTTCGCGGTTGGACCGACCTACGCCTAGCCGTGGTAGACCTTTCCCTGCCTACGGATAAAAGCGTGGTTGTCAACAACGCTGGAAAGCAGCTGAAAGAAGTACTTTCCAGCAACTTGGCATTGATCAAGTAAGGTCCCAAAACAAGAAAGGTTCAGAGATGAACGCAATGATCGTCCTTCTGGGCGGCCTTGCCATCCTCGTAATCGGCTACGTGCTGTACGGCGGATGGCTGGCAAAGCAGTGGGGTGTTGACCCCAGTCGCCCTACCCCCGCGCAAGAAATGCACGACGGCGTAGACTACGTGCCCACCAAGCCCTACATCTTGCTTGGCCACCACTTTTCCTCGATTGCTGGCGCTGGCCCCATCAACGGCCCCATTCAGGCTGCCGTATTTGGCTGGGTTCCCGTTCTGCTGTGGGTGCTAATTGGCGGTATCTTCTTCGGCGCTGTGCATGACTTCGGCGCCCTGTTCGCATCCTTGCGCCATAAGGGCCAGACCATCGCAACGGTTATCGCCGAAAACATCGATGATACTGCGAAGAAGCTGTTCTGCATCTTTGCTTACCTGACCCTGGTCCTGGTTGTTGCCGCCTTCGCTTCTATCGTTGCCAACACCTTCGCCGTAAACTTGGCAAACGCAACCGAGGCTTCTAACCTGGCAAACCAGCGCACCGCGATGATTTCTGTGCTGTTCATCGTTGTAGCAATCGTATACGGCCTGGCCACCCGCGGCCGCGAGATCCCCACCGTCGCCAATATCATCATCGCCATCGCAATCATCGTTGTTCTGGTTGCTGTCGGCTACAACTTCCCCCTGATCTCACTCGATTACACCACATGGATGATCCTGCTGGGCATATATATCATGGTTGCTGCCGTTGCCCCCGTTTGGATTCTGCTTCAGCCCCGCGACTTCCTGAGCTCGTTCTTGCTGTACGGCATGATCGCCCTTTCGCTCATCGGCATTGTGGGCGCTTCCATCACCGGCGATGCTGCCAATCTGCAAATCCCCGCATTCACCGACTTCTACGCAACGAATGCTGCAGTTGACGCAAACGGCAACGCCATCATCGACCCTGCTACCGGCAAGGCCGTGATAAATAAGGCTGCCGCATCCGGCTTCCTGTTCCCCGCCCTGTTCATCACCATCGCTTGCGGTGCTATCTCCGGTTTCCACAGCCTGGTTGCCTCAGGCACCACTTCCAAGCAGCTGGATAACGAAAAGAACGCTCGCCCCATCGCTTACGGCGGCATGCTGATCGAATGCCTGCTGGCAATCATCTCCCTCTGCGCCGTTGGTTTCGTTTGGACGAAGTACTGCGCAGGCGGCTACGCATCCCCGACCGCCGTTTTCGCAGGTGGCCTTTCCCAGATGCTGGCTTGCATCCCTGGCCTCGAAAACATTGAAGGCATCGCCTACACCCTGCTGATCCTGGCTGTTTCCGCCTTCTGCCTCACTTCGCTCGACACGGCAACCCGCCTGGGCCGCTACATGTTCCAGGAGCTGTGGGTTCCCGCTGGTAAGTCCATGGACGAAGCCACCGGCGCTCGCAAGGTTCTGACCAACCCCTACGTTGCAACCCTCGTTACCGTAGTTCTGGGCGTTGGCCTCGGTATGACCGGCTACACCATCATCTGGCCTCTGTTCGGCGCCGCCAACCAGCTGCTTGCCGCTCTTGCCCTTCTGGCAGTATGCGCATGGCTGGGCAACGCAGGCCGCAACAACAAGATGTTCTACATCCCCATGGTGTTCATGCTGGTTGTTACGCTCACTTCGCTGGTCATGACGCTGCAAGCCAAGTGCACCGCACTTATGGCTGGCGCCGGCGATCCGTTCGCCGCCGGCGTTCAGGCAGCACTTGCCGCTGTGCTCTTCGTACTGGCTGTTATCTTGGCTGTTAAAGGCGCTAAGACCATCTTCGGCAAGAAGAAGGCTGCTGCAGAATAACGACGTAAACTAGGAATATAGGGCAGGTCCCATTTTCCCGTCTAATAAACAGGGCCTTGCTTGCGATTGGATTCGCAAGCAAGGCCCTTTCTTTATGCGCTATGGCTAAGTGGAAAAATGGGACCTGTCCCTATATCCCCAGAAACTTCAACTGCGCGCGGATGCTTCGAATGGAAGGCATACGCAAAGCAGGGTTCACGCCTTGATACACCGCGTCGAACAACGCATCAGGTTCGGCGAGCGTGCCCGCATTCAGCGCTTCTTTCACCTGGTTAAGGCGGTCGACGCGGTGCTTTCGCGTGGCTTCAATAATGGGCAGCGGGTCGTCGATGGGATACCCATGCCCAGGATAGAAACGCCGCACCCTGCCTTCACGAACCAGCCGCTCAAGCGTATCAAGGCTGGCAAAATAACTGGCAAGTACCCCATCGGGATGAAACACCACCGTGGGCCCATGGCGGAACAGCACATCCCCTGTAAATAGAGATTGCTCTGTAGAAAGAAGCAAGCCCACCGAATCTTCCGAATGGCCAGGAAGAGCGATCACCTCAAACTTCGGCGCTCCTTCAAAGGGGTGGAATGCGCCCTTCGGAAGAGCTTGGACATCAGCGCCCCAGCCAGCTTTTTCCTCGCAAGAATGAGGCAAGCCCCCCGAATCCAATTCGCCTGCAGCTCCAGCTTCGACCGCACCTGCGCCCTCGGCACCCTCCGAGCATGCACGCTTCACGCCGCCGCACTTCGCGAAGCCGTGCTTCTGCAGCAGCTGCTCGATACGGCTCGTGCGCGGCGCGTACACCGGAGCGCCCGTTGCCGCAACAAGTTCGGGAATTCCCTCGATATGATCGGGGTGGTCGTGCGTGGCAACAATGGCTCCGATGCGTAGCCCTGTCTCACCGCATGTCGCCAGGATGCGCTGAACCTGCTCGCCGGCAGGAGCGGGGTCTATCACCACGCATTCCTTGGCACCCGGCTCGGCCACAATCCACGAATTGGTTCCCACATATGTCATGGGGCTGGGGTTGTTCGCGCGCACGCACCAAACGCGTGCGCTTACATGCCCACCGCACCAGGGCGTTTCATCCTCTACGAAACCCACCGCTCAACTCCTTTTCTCGCAAGCCGGCAAGAAAGCGCCCGCCTTGCCGCGTTGCCTATTTGCGCTTCGGAAAATCGCAATGCAGCATAAACGTGCCGTCTTCCTTTTTGATGGGGTACGACATGAAGCGCGTAAGTCGGCGGCGTGTTTCGACAAATTCTTTCGCGTTTTGAGCCGAAGCGATGCAAGTAAGGTTGTAAACGGTTGGCGCCAGCACCAGCCAATTGCCTGCGTCACCCGCACGCATAGCGTACGCGGGAGTTACCCAGTCGGCAATCTGCGCTTCGCTTGTTTCGCCATCGGCCACCTGGCCTTCTGGCATAAGGGCAGAAAAGAAGAATGTGTCGTATCGCTTCGTTTCAAATTCAGGCGTACAGAAGTTTGAAATAAGGCCCAGCAAGTCGGTGCGTAAAACCAATCCACGCAGGATGAGCATGTCGGCAAAGGCAATCTCATGGTTTTCCAGAGCGGTGCGATCTTCCTGCCAGGAAGGGTCGCTCAGGTCCTGTACCACCGAATGCTCGTCGGGGCCCGCCAGCAAAACGCCGCACTCCTCGAACACCTCGCGCGCAGCGGCAACAACCACGCGTCGCGCCACATCCTCGGTGCAGCCCATGAGCTCAGCCCATTCGGCAGGAGCGGGCCCGCACCACGGGAGATTGGGGTTCGAGTCGCGATCATCAACCCTGCCACCAGGGAAAACAACGGCATCAGGAACGAACTCCATCGTTTTTACGCGACGAAGCATAAACACTTCCAGTTCCTGGCCGGTTGGGAAATCGGACGGAAAATGATCGCTTTCGATGCGATATTCCGTCTGGAACGGAGCCGAATCACGCACCAGCATTACCGTTGCCGCATATTTGGGCTGCACCGGCTCAAACCCTGGCTGAAGCGAAGCCTCGATCTTCGAAAGCACGCTTTCCCTCGCCTTGAACTCGACCGAACCACCCTGCAAATCCACTCGCATAGCACCCTCCTTTTCGCCGCTTCCCGCTGCGGCGCGTCGTTCGCTTTCTATGATACGGTGCGCGCTGGTCTTGCGCCAGAATCAGGATGCGAGGCAACCAACATCAACAAGCCTCGTGTGATGCAGAGAACTGGACAACCGGTTCGCCAAATTGGGGCACTGGCCAACCGAGCCAAGCATGCCCGTTCGCCGGAGTCCGCCGCCAATGCACGCCACCTTAGCAGCTACACGACAAAGCTGAACACTTCGCCCCAGTTTCGCCGCAAGACAAAATCGGCAGTGCAGTTGATGTTGTCATACACGATGGACCATTGCGTATTGCTGGTGATGTCTTCTGGGTTTGGCTCCTGCGAAGAACAGCGCAGCGCCTTCCAGGCAACTTCCTTCGTTTGCAGCTGCACACCATCAAGCACCTCGGCAATGGCGAGCGCGCGTTCTTTGCCATGCCCTAAAGCACCGTTCTTCTGATTCGGCAGAACCTCGTTGGCATAGCACGCGTAATAGTTGGTAATTTCACGCGCATGCGTAACGACCATAGGGCGCGCAGGATTTTGCGGGTCGTACTCAACAACGCGGCTGTCTCCAGAAGCATCGTTGATGAAGAAATGGTAATCGCGGCCAGCCATGGCAACCATATCGTACGAGCCCAGCAAGTCTACCGCTTCCTGCGTGCTTGCCGCCCTATCAAGCACCAAACGAATGGCCAGTGAGGTATTGATTTTCGGCTTGCCGCTGTTTTGCCTGGTAGGTAGGCTATCAAGGGTAAGCACCGCGATGGATACGCCCTTTTCGTTGATGCCATCAAGACTCGCGAAGGGCCCCAACATCGCCGCAACTTTACTTTTCAGGCTTTCCTCGGGCATGTTAGCGCCCAAATTGTTCAGCGCCGAAAAAGAAATGGACGCATACCCGTCCTTCGGATGCGTGCGAACCAAAAGCGCAGAGGTATCGTCTTTGAAATCGTAGTTGCGACCCATCAAAACGCTGCTTGGGGCTTCGGCGCAAAACGCACTGCAGGCGAACTTCGGCGCCTCGACCTTTACGGGAATCCCAGGGAATACCTGCTTGCACACCGCGTCGATATAGGTTTGGTCGTCTTCAACCCCTGACTTGATAATGGCGTCAAGGTCGTATCGATACGCAACCGTGCTCTCATACAGGTTGTACGCACCGGCAAAACTGGACAACTTCTTCAGCGAGCAAAGCGTCTTAATACGTGAAGCGGCCAACGCCCCAGTCGCAACCGCGGCTACCGCACCGACAGACGCCGCGCACAGCAAACCCACCTTCGCCGTTTTGGAATCACCTGCGAAAACACCCATGCGAGCTCCTATCCCCAAGATCAGCAGATCACTTTTGCCGCCATCGCACCAGCAGTTGCACAAGCCGGCCCAACGAATGGCGCGTTCCTCTTCGTTATTGTAGGGCAACCAGCAAACGTCTATCCCGTCACGCTACAGGGAGGGGCAACTGCGCTATTAATGGCACAGGGGTCAATCTGGTTCCGTCGCACCACGAGGGCAACAACTACGCCATTAAGCGATACGGATGGCCCATCTGGTTCTGCCATCCCACTGGAGGGGTAATTGGTATCCGATACCCGCAAGCCACCGCGTGGCGACACTGCCGCCCCACAGGAAGACAATAAGCCTGCGTCTTTCGGGCTGTTATTCGGCGGACTCTTCCTTGTCGCATTCTTCCTCGCCGAATATTTGTGCTTGAAGCTCAAGATCGAAAGTGTCGGACAGCACATCGAAAAGCTGTTTCACGGCAGCCTTTGCAATGGAACGCAAATCTTGCTGTTTTATGCCCTCGATGATGGTTGTGCGCTCTTCTGCCGGCACATTCAGCGCAGAAAGGCTCATCTGCAGATAGCGCTCGATTTTCACGTCAAGGGGAAAATCGTCGCTGCACGGGCGCAACATGAAGCCAAGCATCAAGCCCGATGTTCCGATGTCCATCTGGTAGAAATCCTCTTCATCGAATGAAGGGTTGTACTGTTGGAAGAATTTCTGAAGATGCTTCGCGGTATTGCGGCGAATGTACTCCAGGGAACGTTCGCTGGCATATGCCTGCAAATACAAATCGCGAATGATTTCACTTAATTCGGCAATGGTGAGCTGGACGGACGTCTCGAGCGCATACGCAAAAGCCGGGCTGGCATTAGATCCCAACAACGCGACTGCTGAATCAGCTGCCGAAAACTGCTCCGCAAACATGAGCTTCATCAGCTCATACATCACTCCGTCTTTGTTTCCGAAGACATTCTGGAACGAGCTCGAGGACACATCGGCTTCTTTTAGAATGGCCGCCATGGTGGTGCCGTGGTATCCCCGCTCCAGGAACAGGCGAACGCTCGTCGAAAGCACGCGATTACGAACTGCTTCGCTATCGTACCTCCGGGCCATAGAATGTCCTCTTCTCTACTCCAAAACGACTAAGTTTGTCTATTTCAGCGCCGAAAAGCACTTTTGTCAAATAGTCTTTGAGAATATGTACTGTTTGCCAAAAATAATCTAATTAACAGGGGTTATTGCATTTATCAATCATGTCTGAACAAATTCATCTTACCATGCGGGAGGTTCAGCCCAAAACATGGAATTCTTCACTCCCCGCCACGCAAGGCCAACGCAAAAGCCCCGCCTCTCACTTTGCGGAAAAGCAAGCCCGAAAGCTCAATGAAGCTCAAGAACAGCCCAAAACTTCAATGCCCCGTACAAGATTTCTGAATTAAAGATCACCCCTGCGGCCAGCTTCGTTGCCGCCATTGGGGCTGGCACTCCACTCTCCTCAGGCGAGCCAGATCCACAGCCTGCCTTTTCCCGCCGCCCCAAGACCTAGGGGCTGCCGCTCCGTCCAATCCGCAGCAAACCCCTCTGCACACGGGCTGCCGCCCAGCCCAATCCGGCAAGGCACGGGGGCCGCTTCGTCCGATCAGTGGCCCTAGACGTTGCTACCCGCGCTGCCACCGAGAATACGCACATCTGCGTGATTTGCCCCGTTGCGGTGATCCGCCCATTGCGATATCCACCCGTTGAGGCAATCCACCCATCACGAAATCTACCTGTTGGGGCAATCCACCCATCGTGAAAACAAAAATCTCGGCATCTCTGCAACTTTTTTGCGATTGCGAACTCTTCCCTGTCCCCGCAAAGCGAAAAAGGGGCCTTCACACGGCAAATTACCTGCGTTTTTGCGCCTCAATCCGCAATTGGGAAACTCGCAGCAATTGCCAATCGCAAAAAAGTTGCAATTCGGACCGATTTTTTGTTTCCGGACTCTTGGAATAGCTTTGACACAGTGATTTGGTCAGGGCGAGCCTTTGCAGCACCTCAATCTGCGCTACAACGCGGACCCAGCATAGCATCGTGAGCAGCTTCGCAGTGGCTCCCGTGGGCGCCGCCATGCCCCCCCCAACAAAAAAGCGGCACCCAATTGGGTGCCGCTCCGCTAGCGATCTTTCGTTCGGTGCCGTTCCTGTAGCAGCACCTTCGGAAGAAAACTTACATGTTGGAGAAGGCGAAGTTCTCGGGATGAGCCTTAACCTCGTCGCGCAGTTTCGGATTCATCTTGCGAACGCCACGACGGTTGTCCTCAGTCTGAGAAGCCAGAACCTGGTTGCGGTTCTCCATCTTGATCTGAGACTCGAAAGAGTTGTCAAGAGAAACCTGCAGGGATTCCTTGGTAAGGCGAAGACCCAGAGGAGCAGAGTTCTTAACCATGGCCTCTGCCATCTTTACGGCCTCTTCTACGACATCTTCGTCAGCAACAACCTTATTGGCGAAGCCCCATTCCTTCAGCTCTTCTGCGCCGATGCGGCGAGCAGTCATCAGAGCCTCAGCAGCGCGAGCGTAGCCCACGATGCGGGGGAGGTAGTAAGAACCGGACATGTCGGTACCGGTAAGGCCGATGTTCAGGTAGCCTGCCTGCATCTTGAAGGATTCGCCGCAAACGCGCAGGTCGCAAGCGCAAGCCAGGGAAAGGCCGCCGCCTACTGCATGGCCCTTGAGAGCACCGATGATGGGCTGCATAGCGTTGCGCATGTTAACAGCCTGGTCGGAGCAGATGGTCTGCATGATGCAGTGATCGCGCTGAGCGCGGCCCATATCTGCAGGGGGCTCGAAGTTGAGCTCGTTCAGGTTGAAGCCTGCGCAGAAGGATTTGCCCTCGCCGGTGAGAACGATTACGCGGCATTCGGGGTCCATACGGACCTTCTTCAGATAGTCGTTGAAGTCGGCCATCTGCTGGTAAGACATTGCATTCAAGTTAGCAGCATCGTCGAAGGAAACAACGTGGATCGGGCCACGGACGTCAACCTTGAGGCGCTCATACTCATACTTGAATTCGGGCAACTTGTATGCCTCCTGATATACGCTCATGCGCACTTCCCCTTCCATATTGGAAATCTCGTATAAGATAGATAAATCGTAGTTTTTTAAAGCGTCCCTTGTCAAGGACAGCAAGGGGCTTTCAGCTTCGTATTTACTGGCTCATACTGCCGAAAGAAGGGGGAACAATGGCAGAATTTAGCCCGACCCGAACCCATGCAACCTGGAAGCCGCGCGTCAGCTCAGCGCACCTTCCCTATTACCGCTGCAGCGAATGCGGCGCCGTTCTTGCCGGCATCGACGGCAACGTTGAAATCACGTGCACCAACGACGGTGAGCGTTCGCTTCTGTTCGAGCCGCCGTACGGCCATGTCGATTTCAAGCCGAACTGCTGCGGCAAACCTATGGAGCGTATCGAACTCGTAGACGCCGCCGACGTCGAAGACCGCTTTAAGCTGACCTATCAGATTCTTGGCGGCATGAACAACAACTGCATCAACGTGAACTGGCGTTCCATCGACTCCACATGCAAGCCCCGCTGGTTCGGCCTCAAAACGTTCACTGGCATGCAGCACAAGTACGTCACACCCAAGAAGTGGCCGCCCGTGGTGTTCGCTCTGGCAGATGAAGACGCGTTTGCCTACTGCGACAAGAACCCCTGCGTGCAGTGCACCTTCCGCTGCAAGCGCGAGTTCGAGATCTACGCCTATGTAGAAAACATCGGCATGGTGGTTAAGCATCTCGACGAATGGGTAGCGCCTGGTAGCGCCAGCACCGACGACTTCGATTCGCCAACCGAGATCATGGAAAAGGCTCGCAAGGCCAAGGCCGAAAAGGGCGAATAGCCTCATGCGCCGACGCTCTCGCTCTAGCGAGAGAAACGTGCCCGAAGCTAATCTGGCACACCTGGGGCCGGCCACACGGTGACGGCGTCACGCGAGCACGCCGACACGCCCGGAGCCAACTGCGCGATAGTTGCGTCTTGCCGACGGCCACGCAAGCACCCCGACACGCCCGGAGCCAACCGCCACCCAGCAAGCCGGCATCGACGACACCGACAAGCGCTCCGACACGCCCGGAGCCAACGTGCTTCACCGACATTGTCTGGCAAGCAGCCAAGAGCGCGCCCGGAACCTGCATACCAGAGTCCCGGGCGTGCTTAAGCCGACAAAGCAGCCTAGAACACAAGGCGTCTGCAACAGATAAGTGCCCTGCGTCGTTGCGAACAGCGTCCCATTTCCTGTGTCCAGGAAATGGGACGCTGTTTTATGGCGAGAAACGCTATGTTCGACACGGAGCCGCTTTCGTGTTTGGGAAGGTTCCAAGCAGGACGCCGAATGAAGGCTCTTAACGTGAGTCCCCGAGCAGGACACCAGATGGGGTATGGGGAGAAGCGGGCATTCTTGCACACACAGACAGCCAAGGATCATGGCAAGATATCGCTCAAATGTATTCTCAGAGGGGCTCGGACGGCAAAAGGGCCTCTTTCGGGCAAGATATTCGCGAAATGTATTCCCCAACACTGTTTTTCACTGCTTTTCGCCGCTTAAAACATACATAAGGAGCCTATGTTGCCAACAACATGCTGTTAGAGCATGCATTTCGGCGACATATTGCCATGAAGAGGTCTTTTTGCCGTCCGGGCCTCCTCTGGGAATACACGATAACCGTTTCTTGCCACTGTTTAATGCCCAGCCCTTTCATGCAGGACATTCAGGGGGGGGCGCCCGGCGAGTGGCCAACGTCGGATGAGGGAAGGGCGCCTGGCGAGGGGCCAACGTCGAATAAGAGAAAGCGCCTGCAAGAGGCCCGCGCAGGATAAGGGAAAGCGCCTGGCGAGGGGGTCAACACCGGATGTGGGAGGGCGCCTGGCGAGGAGCCCGCGCTGACCGCGAAGGTGTTCCCGATTGGCGGCTCACCAGGCGGGAACAGGGCAAGTCCGACTGGCGAACCACGCTATTTAATTGGCGGCATCCTCCGTTCGCTAGCGCGCTAGCATTTCTGCTTCGAAGCCCTTTTCGATCACAGCTCCGACAAGCACTTCATCGGGCACGGAATCGATAAGATGCACCGTGGCCTGCTTGCCCTCGAGATCGACCACCGCACTTTCAACGCCGGGCACTGCTTCCAACGCTCCGCGCACGCGACCTGCGCATTTGTGGCACTTCATGCCCTCCACGCGCAAGCGCTTTTCAGGGAATTGCAAAGCGGCTGAGCGCGAATTTACAGCGAAAGCATTCGGGCCGGTCGGCATTCCGTCGCTAGGAGAAGCATCGTTCGCCGTTTCGTTAGCCGATGGTAGACTGTTCGCTTCTTTGCTGGCCACAGAACCAGCAGCGGCGCCAACGCCAGCGACTTCGTCGGCTGAGGCTGGGCCACTCGCTGCTTTGCCCGCCGCACCCACCGGCGTTGCAGATACGCGCTGCGGCTTCCACCCACGCAAACGCAAAGCATTGGTGACCACGCATACCGAGCTTACGCTCATGGCCGCCGCCGCGATCATCGGATTCAGACTGAAACCCGCCCACGCAAACGCGCCTGCCGCCACAGGAATGCAGATGGCGTTGTAAAACAGCGCCCAGAACAGGTTCTGCTTGATGTTGCGCATAGTGGCACGCGAAAGATCCAGCGCAGCGGGCACATCGGCCAAATCGCTGTGCATCAGCACGATATCGGCACTTGAAAGCGCAATATCGGTGCCGGCGCCAATGGCAATGCCCACATCCGCACGAGCCAATGCCGGAGCATCGTTGATGCCGTCACCCACCATAGCAACCGGAGCCTTCGCGGAAAGCTGACGAACAATACGCTCCTTTTCGGCAGGCAGCACGCCGGCAATAACTTCGTCGGTCCCAACCTGACGCTGCACGGCAAGAGCGGTTCGCTCAGCATCGCCCGTGAGCATCACCGTGCGAATGCCCATCGCCCGCAACTGCGCAATGGCGGCAGCGCTGGTTGCCTTCGGTACATCCGCTACGGCAATAATGCCTACCAACTTGCCATCGCAAGCGAAATAGGTGACGGTCTTGCCTTCGTCGGCGAGCCCTTCAGCCTGCGAAGCATCCACCGCAATGCCGCACTCGGCCATCATGCGCGCATTGCCCGCATAGCACGCCGCGCCCGAAACACAGGCGGAAACGCCCTGACCAGGAACCTGTTTGAATCCGGAAACCAGCTCGGCAGACTCTTTTACCGCATCAACACCGATGCCACCCGCTGCGTACAGCACCATCGCGCGAGCCAGCGGATGTTCGGAAGGCTTTTCCAGTGCATAGGCAAGCCGCAGCAGCTCTTCAGCCCGCACGCCCTCCGCTGGTAGAACATCAGTTACCTGCGGAGCGCCCTTGGTGATGGTGCCCGTTTTATCCAGCACCACCGTCTTCACGCCGCGCGCCGTTTCCAGCGCCTCGGCAGATTTCACCAGAATCCCGTTCGCGGCACCGCGTCCCGTGCCCACCATAATGGCAGTAGGCGTTGCCAATCCCAGCGCGCAGGGGCATGAAATTACCAGTACGGAAATCGCGTACGTAAGCGCCACGGAAAGCTCCGCCCCCACGGCGAGCCACACGGCAAACACCACCACCGCGATAGCGATAACCACCGGCACGAACACGCCGCTGATTTTGTCGGCCATCTTTTCGATGGGCGCCTTGGAACTGGTGGCTTCGTCGACCAGACGAATAATGCCCGCAAGCACGGTTTCTTCGCCCACGCGTTCGGCACGCATCGTGAACCAGCCTGCCGTGTTCACGGTGGCGCCCGTCACCGCGCTGCCAGCATGCACGCTCTTCGGCAGAGGCTCGCCCGTAATAACGGATTCGTCGACCGAGCCTTCGCCTTCCAGCACCACACCGTCGACCGGCACCGATTCGCCCGTACGCACCATGAGCACGTCTCCAACGCGCACGCTTGCAGCAGGAACCTGCACTTCAACGTCGTCTTCCACGCGCGTTGCCATTTTGGGCGAAAGATCCATAAGCTTCGAAAGCGAGCTGGTGGTTTTGCCCTTCGCGCGCGCTTCAAGATACTTACCCAACGTGATGAGCGTCAGGATCATGGCCGCCGATTCGAAGTAAAGGTTCATGGCGAAATGATGAGCGGCCGCCATGTCGGAATGACCCATGAAAAATGCCATGTTGAACAGCGCATATGCGCCGTAGACCGTGGCGACGCCCGAGCCTAGCGCAATGAGCGAATCCATGTTGGGGGCGCGATTCGCCAAGGCGCGAAAGCCCACACGGAAGAACTTGAAGTTGATGAAAATGACGGGCACCAGCAGCACAAACAAGGTAAGCCCATACACCATCATGTTTTCCATACCAGTGAGCACACCGGGCAACGGCCAGCCGAACATGTCGCCCATAGAGATGTAGAACAGCGGCACCGTGAACACGAGTGAGGCAATCAGGCGGTGCAGCATGCTCTTCTGCTCGGCTTCGGCGGTGGCGTTCGGATTGTTCGCAGCGACGCCTGAGCCTGTAGCAGCAGCGCCTGACCCAGCGGATGCGCCCGCCTGGCCTTTGGGGCTGGCGCCATAGCCCGCCTTCTTCACGGCTGCCTCAATGGCGGCTGTAGCTTCGGCGGCATTGGCGTCGGCGGCAAGCTGCACTTCCATTGAATTCTTCAGCAGATTCACGGCAACACTCGCCACACCGGGGACCGCGTTGGTAGTTTTCTCGACGCGCGCCGAGCAGGCAGCACATGTCATTCCTTGGACGTTGAAAGGTATCTTCATGGTGCATCTCCTCTTGGAGTTTTGTGATTGGGGGGTGAGCTACCGGCCGAATGAACCGCCAACCAAACCGGCGGCAATCGGGATCCTCGCGGACGGCAACTACGGCGGTAGTCTCGGCGGCGGTCGATATCTGCACGAACGGGACAGTTGCAGCGGCAGTCGGCAGCGGTCGGCGGCAGTCAGGATCCACACGAAAGTCAACTTGACAGGCTGCGGTCGAGCACCAGCCGAGCAAACCCGCCCTTAGCGGGCGAAACGCTTGATAAGTTGCATGGCCTCGTCAATTACTTCGGTATCGCCTTCGCGTACGCGTTCGGTTACGCACGTTTCCAGATGGTCGCGCAGCAGCATTTCCGACACGGTATGCACGGCGCTTTCCACAGCAGAAAGCTGAATGAGCACATCGCCGCAATAACGGTTGTCTTCGATCATACTTTTCACACCATTCAGCTGACCGATGGCGCGATTCAGACGCTTTTGCAATTCGCTTTGGAATTCGGCGCTGCGCTCCGTTGCTTTATGACGGCACTCGCATATACGCTTTGAAGCTTCCGTTTTTTCCGAGCAACATGCTTTGGGCAATTCTTCGTTCACGGTGACCCTTTTCACTGATGGGAACGAGAGAGCCTCTTCTCCCCTTCTTTGTTTTACGCTGCAACTATATACCCCCAGGGGGTATTGTCAATGCAAAAAGTACCAATTGGCTAACTTTTTTCATTGAGCGGAATGCTGGAGGTTCCGAGCGCGCGGGCAGCAAGCGGCCCTCACTCGGCGGGGCCGCTTGATAGGCGCCTCCTTGCCGCCGCCCCACCCTGAACCCTCCCCGCGAATGCTGACTCTCAAGATTCGGCGAGTCTATCGGCGTCAGAGACTTGCAAGCGGAGCTTCACTGATGCCAGCTTTGCCGCCAGCGCTCGACACCCCACAACACCACGCACTCCTTTGGCAGCGTCACCCCGCCCGACAAGAAGCCGCCCGCGCCCCGTTCCGCCGCCCACAAGGGCGGCGCCGTGGTTGCGATCGCTCGCGCTGTTCGGCGGCGGATGGCAAGATCTGCGCACTATGCATGATTCGAGGGGCCCGTGCAGCGAAAGGTG
>ENA-ORSM01002074-ORSM01002074.1-human-gut-metagenome-genome-assembly--contig:-NODE-2074-length-14716-cov-7.251415_pt1 | contig 14716 bp, 12 predicted proteins | sample MGYA00241903_ERZ509170 | MGnify/ENA primary metagenome ERZ509170 (study PRJEB26280, sample SAMEA2338784) | human gut metagenome | biome: human gut; feature: human-associated habitat; material: faeces...
CTTGTCGGGTAAGTTCCGACCTGCACGAATGGCGTAACGACTTGGGCGCTGTCTCGACCATGGACCCGGTGAAATTGCACTGGTCGTGAAGATGCGACTTACCCGCGGAAGGACGGAAAGACCCCGTGAACCTTCACTGCAGCTTGGCATTGGCCGCTGGTCCCGCGTGTAGAGGATAGGCAGGAGGCATCGATCCGGAGGCGCCAGCCCCCGGGGAGCCGCCCTTGGAATACTGCCCTCGCGCGACCGGCGTCCTAACCCGAGGCCGTCAACCGGCTCGGGGACCGTGCCAGGCGGGCAGTTTGACTGGGGCGGTCGCCTCCTAAAGGGTAACGGAGGCGCGCGAAGGTCCGCTCGGGACGGTCGGCAACCGTCCTTTTGAATGCAAGAGTACAAGCGGGCTTGACTGCGAGGCCCACAAGCCGAGCAGGTGCGAAAGCAGGCTCTAGTGATCCGGCGGCCCCGAGTGGGTGGGCCGTCGCTCAACGGATAAAAGGTACTCCGGGGATAACAGGCTGATCTTGCCCAAGAGTCCACATCGACGGCAAGGTTTGGCACCTCGATGTCGGCTCATCGCATCCTGGGGCTGTAGCAGGTCCCAAGGGTTGGGCTGTTCGCCCATTAAAGCGGTACGCGAGCTGGGTTCAGAACGTCGTGAGACAGTTCGGTCCCTATCCTCCGTGGGCGCAGGAGAATCGATGGAGGCTGCCCCCAGTACGAGAGGACCGGGGTGGACGCACCTCCGGTGAACCGGTTGTCGACCAACGGCACGGCCGGGTAGCCGCGTGCGGCGCGGATAACCGCTGAAGGCATCTAAGCGGGAAGCCGTTCCAGGGATTAGTTCTCCTTCCGGTAAGGGCCCAGGTAGACTACCTGGTCGATAGACGGCAGGTGCAAGGACGGCGACGTCCTCAGCCGAGCCGCACTAATCGCCCGAGCTCTTCCGGAACCGCACCTCGCGGCCCGCGGGACATGCGCTCAGAAGCGCGGTCCGGGCACGAGGATGCCCCCGAGTCATCTTTCCTATGCGCCATGCGGCCCCCAGGGCACGTGTAGAGTGAGACCCAGGACACCGTAACGGTGGGCGCCGCCCACCGGTCAGCGGCCAGAGCATGGGGGGCACGCCCGGTCCCGTTCCGAACCCGGAAGCTAAGCCCCATCGCGCCGAGAGTACTGCGGGGTCAGCCCGTGGGAGGCCAGGGCGCCGCTGACCGGTGGACGGCACCGAGCCGTACGCTTGAACTGAGAAGGGGGGGGGGCCTCGCGGCCTCCCCCTTTTTGCGTTTATGGGGCGTAAATGACTCTATTACACCAGACGATCTTATCGTTTTTGGTATTGAGCCTTTATTTAAAGAAGATAAATCGAATAACAAGGGCAACTGCTATGGCCACAATGATCAAAAGCAGGATTGTCAGTCGATGCTGCTTGCGTCGTTTACTTGATGAAACGAAGATTGATTTTCCCTGTTTTGGCGTTTCGAGATAGCGAGCCGAATGCGTCAAGGTTTGCTTTGGTCGAGGACCTCTTTGTTGATGAGTGGCGGATGCTTTCATCGGCTCATCACTAGCTGCGCTGTTTTTAGATAATGGTGCGTCTTTCAGATATACAGGGTCTCCCGAGGCGACGCCCATATGTTTACGCCCCGTTTGGGCATCCTCGAGTGTTTGATATCGATTTCTCGTCACATACTCGGGCTCCGGATCATTAATGGGCTCTTGCGAGATGTGGGGGCGATGGAACCGTGGCGGCTGCGTGGAAGTATCTTCGCCCTGCGTCGGCATAAACATATTGTTCTGGTTTTGGTCGTCCATGATGCCCTTTAGCTCGTTACCAACAACGTGTACGCGCTCATTGTAAGCCCCTTGTTATTTGTAGCTGCGAACATACTTGCTATTTAAGCTCTTGTTCAAAGAACCTTAACCTTACTAAAACCTTAGTCATACACACTTAGATATGCTTATAGTACTGGACTCAAAAAACTTTATAGTCGATGTATATATGAGCACTGGGTGGGCATATATAAGAGCGTCAAAAGAAGTCCCAGTCACTTAGAAGATGACTCGGCAGTCCTTAAAAGGAGTGGTAAACATGGCAGGCATGGTTCCTTATCGTTCGGTTTTTGGCGTTCGTCCTTCTGCTAGCTCGCTGTTCGATCTGTTTGATGATATGACCGACCTTGCAAACAACTCGATTGCCTCTAAGGCGTTCCCCGTTGACGTTGAGGATAAGGGCGATGGCTATGAGGTCAAGGCTTATCTGACCGGCGTCGCCAAGGACGATATCGATGTCGAGCTTAACGAGGGTCGTCTGTCCATTAGCGTGAATGTCGAGGAAGACGAGGAGAACGAGGGCAAGAACTTCCTGCAGAAGGAGTTCAGCTCGTACAGCGCGACGCGTGGCGTGTATCTTAAGGACGCTTCGAGCGAGGGCCTCTCGGCTAAGTACGCTGACGGCATCCTGACCGTTACGGTTCCCAAGATCGTCGAGAAGAAGAACGTTACGAAGATCTCCATCGAATAACTTCGTTGGTGTTCTTCGCTATTAAAAGACAACAAAAGGGGCTGGGAAGCGATTCCCGGCCCCTTTTGCTGTTTAGCCCAGTTATTGAATGGTTGCTGGCCGATGCTGGCTTGCGGGGCGTATCGAGAGTTTTCGCGATCCTTGGAGAAGGGTTGCGGAGCTGCCGACCTCGTCATCCAGGGTTGCGGCCAGAGCTTTGGCATAGCTTTTGACGGTAAGGCTCGGACGATTGTTATCTTGGCTGATATGCATGGCAATGAGCTGTTCGGTGCGATCGGTAACAAGTTCGCGCGCGGCTTCGGCGGCTTGGCCATTGGAGAGGTGTCCCCTTGCAGACAGGATGCGCTCCTGAAGAAAGCGGGGATATTCTCCCTCGCGCAGCATGGTCACATCGTGGTTGCTTTCGAGTGCGAGGACTCGACAATCTTTGAGGGTGTTCATGGCTTGGCTCGATAGCTCTCCGGTGTCGGTGGCAAAGCCGATGGAATCATCGAGGGTGTCGAATCGATAGCCGACTGGATTGATGACATCGTGTGATGTTGAGTAGGTTTGCACGTGGATGCCGGCAATGGATAGGGTGTCACCGGGATCGAATTCCTCGACAGGCAGATGCGAAAGATTTTCTTTACTCGAAAGAGTGCCACTGCTGGCAAAGAGGGGGCCGTGCCAGTGCTTGCACCAGACATCGAGGCCCTTGATGTGATCGCTATGCTCATGAGTAATGAGAAGAGCCGAGACGTTGTCTGTCGAGAGCCCCAGTTCTGCCATGCGCTTTAATGTCTCGCGGCGAGACAGTCCGTCATCGACCATAATGAGCCCCTGCGGGCCCTCGATGAGTGCGCAGTTGCCTTTAGAGCCACTGCCGAGGATATGAAGGTGCAGACGAGACATAAGATTCCAAAGGATACAATGGGTGCGGACGAATAGAGGAGGAAGCGAATGCCAACGGTATCACAGCATTACGGACACCATGCCGTGCCTGGGGCAGTCGATGAGACCCGGACGAGGCAGCAGGCAGCTCCTGTCGTGCTCATGGTATCAGGCGGCGCGGACTCGACGGCACTGCTTCTTATGGCGTGCACATCAAAGCTGGATATCCAAGACGGACGCGGTGTTGCCCCCATTGCTCGCGAGCGCCTGCATGTGCTGCATGTAAACCATCATCTGCGCGGCAAGGCGTCCGATGGCGACGAGGCCTTTGTGCGTGAGCTCTGCGCGAAATATGGTTTACCGCTGTGCGTGGAGCACGCTTATTTTGATGGGGGGTCGGGCAATATTGAGGCCGCGGCCCGCGAGGTGCGCTATGCCGCGGCGCGGAGGTATGTTCGCGAGCTCTGCGCCCAGACGGGGACACCGCGAACGGCGGCTCGTATCTGCACCGCGCACACGTCTTCGGATCGCGCGGAAACGTTTTTGATGAACGCGATTAAGGGTTCGGGGCCCGCTGGTCTATCGAGCATTCCTCGCCGGAGGAATATCGTGGTGCGTCCCTTGCTCGACCTAACTCATGGCGAGCTCGTGGGCTATCTACAGGTACATGGTCAGCCGTGGCGTGAAGACGAGAGCAATGAGGATATCTCGTATCTGCGAAACTACGTGCGCCATCGGGTAATGCCAGTGGTGGCACAGCGTAATGCGAGCGTGTGCAAGACGATTGGCGCCGCCTGTGAGATCTTGGGTGACGAAGACGCGTTTCTATCCCAGCTGTCGGCGCAGGCGTTTCGAAGCTGCCTGCGCAAGGAGGCGGCGGGCGCGCTAGTGCTCGATGCCAGACGCCTTGCTGCGGCCGAGGTGGTAATCGCGCGGCGCATCGTGCGACTGGCGATCAAACGCATCGATCCGGGCGCTCGTCCAGAGATGCGACATGTGGAGCGAGTCCTTTCCTGCGTTGCCGAGGGCGCCGGCTCGGTCACGCTTCCGGCGGGGATTGACGCACGCATTGAGTTTGGCATGCTGGCGTTTAAGGCGCCGGCGGCTCGCGAGGGCCTGGTCGCGGACTGGGTTACCGTACCCGGTCGTTTGCCGTTGGGCGGGGGACGTATGCTGGTCACAGAACCGATGGCCGTTGAGCCGGGATGCGATATCGTGCGCCGCGCCCGTGAGCTTGCGGCTGCCGGGGAAGTGACAGCTTTGGTAGACGCGGCTGCCCTGGGTTTTGCCGACAGCGATAGTGAGCGGATCCTGGCGGGCTCACGTGGCGAGATCCCTGCAGAGGCGCGATTGGCGCGCCTGTGGGTGGACGGTCCCGCACCGGGAGACGTGATGTGCCCGTTAGGAATGAGTGGCCGAAGCAAGAAGGTATCCGACTTGCTAGGCGAGGCTCGCATTCCCGTTTCCGAGCGCGCCGGCGTGCCCATGGTGAGGACGGCGCCGGGAGGTGCCGTGGTGTGGGTCGCCGGAGTTCGCGCGGACGAACGTTTTAAATGCACGGCGGCGACGCGTGTGGCTTATCTGCTTCGCGTGGTTGACGCGGATTAGCCCCTCGCACCAGCTGTTCTGTGCGGCGTTGACGGTATTCCCGCGCTGATGGTGCGCGGGCTGGAAAATATACCCCGTGCGCTGCTAGAATGTGTAGTTCGCGTCCATACGGCGGTGTGTGGGCGATTAAGCACAAGAAAGGGTTGTCATGGCTTCTCAACATCCGGATATCGAGAAGGTTCTGTTTACGCAGGAGGATATCGACGGCATCGTTTCTCGCCTGGGCGAGGAGATCACTCGCGACTACGCGGGTAAGGATCTGGTGCTGATCGCGGTTCTGCGCGGTGCCGTTGTCTTTATGGGCGACCTGATGCGCAAGATTGAGCTACCGACCAACATCGATTTCATGGCTGTTTCGAGCTATGGCGACGGTGTGAAGTCTTCGGGCATCGTGCGTATCATTAAGGATCTGGATATCGACATCCGTGGTCGCGACGTGCTGATCGTCGAGGACATTCTGGACTCGGGCCTGACCCTCAAGTACCTGATGAAGAACCTCGAGAGCCGCAAGCCCGCTTCGCTGGAGGTCGCTGCCTTCCTGTGGAAGGACGTTGAGGACCGCACCTCGGCCATCACGCCCAAGTATGTTGGAACCCATTGCCCCGATGCCTTTGTGGTGGGCTACGGCCTCGACTATGCCGAGCGCTATCGTAACCTTCCGTATCTGGGCATTTTGAAACCGGAGGTTTATTCGTAAGATGCCCGACGACCATAACGATAACAATTCCCAGACTCCCCGGGAGCCTAAGATCCCGGGGATGCCCGGAGGCAAGAAGCCCACGCGTACGGGCTGGCTGTATTTTATTTTGGCTTGCGCGCTTCTGGGCTACGCCTTCTTTAACATGGGCTCCGGCTTTGCCAATTCCAGCAATACCGTTAAGCTCGCGACGAGCGAGATGGTGAGCGCCATCAAGCAGGATCGCGTCGAAGATCTGACCTATACGGTTCAAGACGGAAGCGTGACGGGTCATTACTGGAAGACGAAGAAGGACAAGGGCGATACGAGCGAGCTCAAGAGCTTCTCCTCGACCTATGTCGGCTCCGATTCGCTTGCCGAGCTCATGGCGGAGCACCCCGATACCAAGTACATCGTCAACACCAACGATCCCGATTTTTGGGGCGACTTGGCGATGAGTGTGCTTCCGACGATCGCCCTTATCGCCATCATGTTCTACTTTATGCGCCAGATGATGGGCGCCAACAACAGGAACATGCAGTTTGGCAAGACCAACGCCAAGACCAACGAGGCCACGCGCCCCAAGGTCAAGTTTGAAGACGTTGCCGGCGTGGACGAGGCAGTCGAGGAACTCGAGGAGATCCGTGACTTTTTGAGCGATCCGGACCGCTATCGCAAGCTGGGCGCCAAGATTCCGCGCGGCGTGTTGCTGGTGGGCCCTCCGGGCACCGGTAAAACGCTGCTGGCCAAGGCTGTAGCCGGCGAGGCGGGCGTGCCGTTCTTTAGCATCTCGGGTTCCGACTTTGTCGAGATGTTCGTGGGTGTCGGCGCCAGCCGCGTGCGTGACCTCTTTAAGGAGGCCAAGTCCCAGGCTCCGTCGATCATCTTCATCGATGAGATCGATGCTGTGGGACGTCAGCGCGGAGCTGGCTTGGGCGGCGGTCACGACGAGCGCGAGCAGACGCTCAACCAGCTGCTGGTCGAGATGGACGGTTTTGAGGAGAGCGAGTCGGTCATCCTGATCGCTGCAACCAACCGTCCTGACATCCTGGATCCGGCGTTGCTGCGCCCCGGTCGTTTTGACCGTCAGGTTACGGTTGACCGTCCGGATGTGAAGGGCCGCGAGCAGATCTTGCGCGTGCATGCCGAGAACAAGCCGATGGACGAGGACGTGAAGTTTGAGAAGCTCGCCCAGATGACCGTTGGCTTCACCGGCGCCGATCTGGCAAATCTGCTCAACGAGTCTGCGCTGCTGGCTGCCCGCCGCCATCGTTCCGTGATCTCGATGGACGAGGTCGAGGAATCGATGGAGCGCGTGATTGCCGGTCCGCAGCGCAAGGGTCGCGTGATGACCGAGGCCGAGCGCACCACGATTGCCTACCACGAGAGCGGCCATGCCCTGGTGGGTCACATCCTGGAGCACTCCGATCCGGTTCACAAGATCTCGATCGTCAGCCGCGGCCAGGCGCTGGGCTACACGCTGCAGCTTCCGCAGGAGGACCACTTCCTCAAGACCAAGAACGAGATGCTCGACGAGCTTGCCGTGTTCTTGGGCGGTCGCGTTGCCGAGGAACTCATGTGCGACGACATCACGTCGGGCGCGAGCAACGATCTGGAGCGCGCGACCAAGATGGCGCGCGAGATGGTCACGCGCCTGGGCATGAGCGAGGAGCTGGGCACGCAAGTGTTTGGCGAGGCGCAACATCAGGTGTTCCTCGGTCGCGATTACGCCGATCATCAGGATTACTCCGAGGAGACGGCGCGCCGCATCGACATCGAGGTCCAGCGCATTATGCGTGAGGCCCATCGTCGTGCGGTCGAGATTTTGGATGCCCGTCGCGATCAACTCGATCTGATGGCGAAGGTGCTGCTTGAGCGCGAGACCGTCGAAGGTGACGCCGTGAACGCCCTGCTCGACAACGAGTGGGACGCCTACCTTGAGCGCGAGGGCGATATCCTGGCGGCCAAGGAGGAGCGCAATGCCAAGGCGGCCGGCATGCCGACCAAGAAGCGCGTGCCTCGAATGAGCGAGGAGGAGCTGGCGGCCGATGCCGCGGCATTTGCGCAGGCGGCCATGCAGGAGGATGCCGAAGCCGCATCCGATGATGCCGGCGATGACTGTGCCGTCAATGCCGGTGCCGACACCGACGCCGACAAATAGCCTTTGTGGCGAAAGCCTCTGCGGGGAAACCTGCGGAGGCTTTTTCTTTTTGTTGATTGGGAACAGACTTAAATGAGCGTTTTCACGCATTTAAGTCTGTCCCCAATCAACATTGCTGCGGCGCTTTGCTCGGCTAAAGCGTACAATAGCGCCTATGTGAAAGGGGAACAGATGATCAACGAAACTATGTATGCTCGCGGTGCGGAAAGCTCCATCATCCGCGAGATTTTTAGCTATGGCCTTGAGCGCAAGGCGCAGATTGGTGCGGAAAATGTATTCGATTTTTCGCTGGGTAACCCGAGCGTTCCGGCGCCCGCTGCCGTGGCGGAGTCCATTAAGAAGGCCTTGGAGCTGCCGAGTGACCAGCTGCACGGATACACGCCCGCACCGGGCCTGCCGCAGTGCCGTACCGCCGTGGCTGAGTCGCTCAACCGCCGCTTTGGTACGAGTTATGAGGGCAAGGATGTCTTTATGACCGTGGGCGCCGCGGCTTCGCTCACCTGCACGCTCAACGCCGTTACGAACCCGGGCGATGAGGTTATCGTCATTGCACCGTACTTCCCGGAGTATCGCGTGTGGATTGAGAAAGCCGGCTGTACGTGTGTTGAGGCGCTCGCCAATGAAGATACGTTCCAGCTGAGTGTGGACAACGTGCTCAAGGCGATTACCGATAAGACGACTGCCGTCATCATCGACTCGCCCAACAATCCGACTGGTGCCGTATATACACGCAACACGCTGACGCGACTGGCCAATGTTCTGCGCGAGGCCAACGCTCAGCGCGATCCCGAGAATCCGATTATGCTCATCTCGGATGAGCCGTACCGCGAGATCGTGTACGGTGCCGAGGTGCCTTGGGTGCCCTCGATCTACGAGCACACCATCGTGTGCTACTCGTATTCCAAGTCGCTGTCGCTGCCGGGTGAGCGCGTGGGGTGGATCTTGGTTCCCAACACCAATCCGCAGGCTGCCCGTCTGATGCCGGCTGTTGCGGGTGCTGCCCGTACGCTGGGTTTTGTATGCGCACCGGCACTCTTCCAGCGCGTAATCATCGATTGCATCGATGAGCCGAGCGATGTCGAGGCCTATGCGCGCAACCGCACCGCGCTTACCGACGCACTAGCGGAGTATGGCTACACCTATGTTGAGCCGGATGGCGCGTTCTACCTATGGGTGAAAGCGTTGGAGCCCGATGCGAATGCGTTCTGTGAGCGCGCAAAGAAGTATGAGTTGCTTGCGGTTCCCTCGGACAGCTTTGGTATGCCGGGTTGGTTCCGCCTGGGCTATTGCGTGAGCTACGAAACGATTGTCAATTCGCTACCCGCTTGGAAACAGTTGGCGGACGAGTATCGTTAAAAGTAAAGCGCTCTGCCTACAATGTTTTACGTGAAACGGGGTTTGGTGTTAAGCCGGACCCCGTTGTCATGGACGTTGTGTCTTTGGGATGGAGTGGTTTTACGACTATCGAAGGCTATGCGTACAATGAATATAAGCGACGGCCGTGCCAGATAAGGAGACCTGATGCCCTACCTGCTTTCTTGTGACATTCATACCCATACGATGTTCTCTGCGCATGCATATTCGACCATTGAGGAGAATGTGTACTGGGCGGCAGAGCGTGGTCTGCAGGTGCTCGGATCTGCCGACCATTTGAGCTCTATGGTTACGGCTTGCCCCAATGACCTGCGCAGTTACCAGTTCTTTATCAACCAGGATATCTGGCCGCGCATTTGGAGCGGCGTGCTGGTGCTGCGTGGTGCCGAGGCCGATATCGTTTCGCTGGACGGAAGCCTGTTTGGCGAGGACACCCCTGTCACGCTCGATATTGCCGGCGATTCGTACAGCCGTCAGCATTCGCTGTTCGATTTGGTTACGCGTAATTTGGATTATTTGGTTGCAAGCGTGCATAATCCGCAGATTGCCGAGGGCGCGACGCTGGCCCAGACGACCGAGATGTATATCAATGCCCTGGAGCACCCCAAGGTGTTCATGCTGGGTCACACGGGGCGTTCGGGCGTGCCGTTCGATATCGACGAGGTGCTGTTGGCAGCTAAGGCCAAGCACAAGATTATCGAGATCAACAACCATAGTCTTGAACACGGTGTCGACACTGAGCATTGGGCCGTATGCCGCAAGATCGCCGAGCGCTGCGCCGAGCTGGGCGTGGGCATTGGCGTTTCGACCGATGCGCACATTGGCATGGCAATTGGTAAGCTCGATTACGCTCGCAAGATGCTCGACGAGATTCACTTCCCGTTGGATCTGATCGTGACGCGCGATCGCGAGACGCTGCTGCGCGAGATGGCGGCAGCCGGCGTGTGCAATCTGCGCAATGGGATGTAGCGGAGTTTATAAACCAAGCGAAGGGGGCGGCCCAGACGGGTCGCCCCCTTTCTTGTCCCAAAAATCTACTGAGGTTGGTTAGCGGCGTTCGAGGACCGCTACGGTTTCGGTGTGGTCGGTGTGAGGGAACATGTCGACGGGCGTGATCTTGAGCAGGCGATAGCCTCCGTCGAGAAGCTGATGCAGGTCGCGCTCTTGAGTCACGGGGTTGCAGCTGATATAGGTGATGCGGCGCGGCTTAAGCGCGCAGGCAGCTTCGAGGAACTCGGGGGTAGAGCCGGCGCGCGGCGGATCGATGGAAAGGACATCGACCCGCTCGTTGTTGTCGGCGGCATCTAGGATGTAGTCGGTGGCATCGTCAGCCATAAACCAAGCGCTGCGGGTGAGGCCGTTGAGCTCGGCATTACGACGTGCGTCGGCAATGCCGGCGTGGTTGCGCTCCACGCCAAGCAGCATAATGCCGACGCCCTTGTCCTGGGCGGCTTTGGCTGCGCACAGGCCGATAGTTCCGCTACCGCAATAGGCATCCATGAGTACGTCGCCCTGCTGCAGGTCCATGCCGTCAATCGCGAGCTGATAGAGCAGCTCGGTCTGCTGCGGGTTGGTCTGGTAGAACGCGGTGGGGGAGATATCGAACTCGCAGCCGAGCAGCTGGTCGCGCATGCACTCGGCGCCATATACAATGCGGGTTTCCTCGCCGAGGATGGCGTTGCCGGGACGTCCGTTGATGTTTTGGGCGACGGTGACGATGTGCGGATTGAGCGCGGCGACAGCCTCAAAGAACTCCTGCGCATGCGGCAAGTCGCGCTGAGCGGTCACGAGCGTGACCATGACCTGGTCGGTACGCCAACCGCAGCGGACGACGGCATAGCGAAGCAAACCAAGATGCTTGTCCTCATTAAAGGCGGGAATATGCAGCCGCTCAGCTTCGCGTGCGATGCCGTTGAGAATCTGACGGGCACCCGGTGCCTCGACAGGACACTCGGGTACGGCAACGATCTTGTGCGTGCCGCGCTCAAAGAAACCGCAACGGACAGCACCCTCCTTACCGGGAGCAAAGGGAGTGGCGGCCTTATGGCGAAAACCGCGCGGCGCAGGATATTTGCCCGGGTCGCCCAGGGTGACGCCCATACCGCGAATGGGGTCGACGCTAATGCCCTCGCGCTCGCAAAGGGTAGCAAAAAGCTCCTCCATGGCGGCCTGCTTGGCTGCCAACTGCTTCTTATAAGGACGATTGAGCGCCGTACACCCACCGCAAGCTTTCATGATCGAACAGGGAGACTTGGGGTCCACAGCCTTACGCGCAGACGAAACCTGATCTTTATGCGAGCGCTTGGAGCGAGTCTGAGATGCCTTATCCTCGTTCCGACGAGAGCCGGGACGCTTGGCCTTAGCCTTGCCCTTAGCCGGCTGACCCTTCGCATTCAGAGACGACTTGGATTTCTTAGAAGATTTTTTCTCCCCCGACCCCTCAGCCGCCTCGATCAAAGCACGACGAGCCTTACGCTCCGCACGAGATTCTGCCATCAATAACTCCACTAATTCATGAATTAAAGCTGCAAGTATTGTACCGTGCCAAGCCAGCAGACGATATGCAAGCGGTTTAATCGTGTCAGCGATAAGCCCAACGACGGTTGCCCGCCGCGTGAGGGGTGTGGGGGTTAAGTTTATCGCGAGTTCCGCACGAACAGGAGGCCACTTAATGTGGCCTCCGTCGTGAGCAGGACTGTAGAGCAGGAAACTTAACCCCACACCCCTCACGCGGCGGGCAAACTCGCCTTGTGCTCTATCACGCTAAAGTGTATGATTCTGAACGTTACATGACTCACTTTATCTAACTAAAGTGCCATCAAGGGGGAATACCATGAACACCGATATGTCTCGTCGTCAGTTTGTTGGTCTAGCCGGCTCGCTCGCCACGGTGCTTGGCCTTGGTCTTGTCGGCTGCGGCGGTGGTGCCGGCAAGGGCTCCGCTGCTGGCTCTGCCGCGGCCAAGGATGTGAAGGGTGCTGCGGAGTCCAAGAAGCTCGTGGTGGGCTTCGATAAGTCCTATCCTCCGTACGGCTTTGTGGGCGACGATGGCGAGTACACCGGCTTTGATCTCGATCTGGCCAAGGCTGTTGCCGATAAGCAGGGCTGGGAAGTCGATTACGAGGCCATCGATTGGGATGCCAAGGACACGCTGCTCAACTCCGGCGCCATCAACTGCATCTGGAACGGCTTTACCATGGAGGGTCGCGAGGACGACTACACGTTCTCCGAGCCGTACATGCTCAACGAGCAGGTGCTGGTGGTCAAGAAGGATGCGGGCATCAAGGGCTGGGACGATCTTGCCGGCAAGACTGTGATTACCCAGACTGATTCCGCTGCGCAGGACGTGCTTGAGGGTGACCAGAAGGATCTGGCAGCGACGTTTGCCACGCTCGACACGATCGGCGAGTACAACACGGCCTTTATGCAGCTCGAGAGCGGCGCGGTCGATGCCGTGGCGTGCGACCTTTCGATTGCCCAGTATCAGCTTGCCGCCAAGCCCGATGCCTATACGCAGCTTGATGAGCCGCTGTCCAGCGAGCACTACGCCGTCGGCTTTAAGAAGGGCGACACCAAGTCGGCCGACGCCGTGACCGAGTCGCTCAAGGCGCTCTATGAGGACGGCACGGTCAAGGATCTGTGCGACAAGTACGCAGATTACGGTCTTTCCTTCGACAACTGGGTTCTGAAATAGCGGCTTTCCCAGGCACCCGAGTTTGCCGTTCAAACCGTCGCTTGCGTACATTTAGTACGCGGCGCTCCTCTTTCACGGCAAACTCGAGCACCTGGAAAACCCGCTTTAGCATTGGGTTTGCTGTTCTGTTGTCGCGAAAGAGAGCTTAGGTTGTCTATTCAGGTCATGATGCAGATGCTTGGCCAGGGATTCTTGGTCAGTTTGCAGCTGTTTGTGCTGACGCTGCTCGGGTCGATTCCGCTGGGAATTCCCGTGGCGTTTATGCGCATGAGCAAAATCGCGCCGCTTCGCTGGATTGCGCGCATCTATATCTCGGTCATGCGCGGTACGCCGCTCATGCTGCAGATGTTTGCCATCTACTTTGCCCCGTACTACGTGTTTGGCATTTCGCTCACGCCCGATTCCAAGTGGACGGCGTGCGTCGTGGCGTTCATCATCAACTACGCCGGTTACTTTGCCGAGATCTATCGCTCGGGCTTGCAGTCCATTCCGCGCGGTCAATACGAGGCTGCCGAGGTGCTGGGCTATTCGCGCGTGCAGACGTTTCTGTATATCGTGATGCCGCAGGTCGCCAAGCGTATTCTGCCGGCGATGGGCAACGAGATCATCACGCTGGTCAAGGACACGTCGCTGGCGTTTGCCATTGGCGTGGGCGAGATGTTCTCGACCGCCAAGGCCCTGGTTGCCTCGCAGGTGAGCATGGTACCGTTTGCGATTGCGGCGCTGATCTACTGGGTTTTCAACTTCGTGGTCGAGATGCTGTTGGGCGCCGCCGAAAAGAAGCTGGACTATTATCATGACTAACTCGGTGATGAAAATCGAAAGCGCTCGCAAGGCGTTTGGCGGCAATGAGGTGCTCAAGGATATCTCGCTCGAGGTCAAGCGTGGCGAGGTCGTGGCGATTATCGGGCCTTCGGGTGGCGGCAAGTCCACGCTGCTGCGGTGTGCCACGCTGCTCGAGACACTCGGCGGAGGCTCGCTCTCGTTTGGTGACCTTGCCGTTGCGACGGATGCGGGTTCGGGCGCAGTCTATGCGAAGGGCGATGTGCCCAAGCGGGCACGCTCGCGATTCGGCCTGGTGTTCCAGAATTACAACCTGTTCCCGCACTATACCGTGATGAAAAACATCATCGACGCGCCGATCCGCGTGCTTAAGCGCCCGCGCGAACAGGCGGAAGCTCGTGCGCGCGAGTTGATCGCGCAGATGGGGCTTACGGGCAACGAGAACAAGGTTCCGTGTGAGCTTTCGGGCGGTCAGATTAATGGGGGAACGCGCGTGACACCACATTTTGGCGTAAGCGTGCAGGATGCGGACGGAAATACAGTAAAAACGTTCTCCTATGAAATGCATGAGAATATCTGCACAGCAGAAACTTCGGAAACGATGCGCTATCTGCTGGAGAAAGTGGTGTCAGAGGGAACCGGAAAAAATGCCAAAATTGAGGGCTTTTCCATCGGTGGAAAGACAGCAACTTCACAGACACTTCCAAGAAGCGACCATAAATACATTTCATCGTTTCTCGGATTTGCGCCCGCTGACAATCCGCAGGTGCTTGTGCTTGTTGTCATTAACAATCCGCAGGGGATTTATTACGGCGGAACGATCGCTGCTCCTGTGGCGAAGGAAATATTCGAAAACATTTTGCCTTACCTTGATAAATGAGATGAAATAACGTATACTAGTTAGGCGAATTGAACGTTAGAAAAAATACAAGAGGTGTTTAGTCATGAATTATGAAATAGTGATACCAGTTTTGATCTCTTTTGCTATCAGTGCCATTTTAGGACCGATCGTGATCCCTTTTTTGAAAC
>ENA-ORSM01002075-ORSM01002075.1-human-gut-metagenome-genome-assembly--contig:-NODE-2075-length-14712-cov-2.723750_pt1 | contig 14712 bp, 15 predicted proteins | sample MGYA00241903_ERZ509170 | MGnify/ENA primary metagenome ERZ509170 (study PRJEB26280, sample SAMEA2338784) | human gut metagenome | biome: human gut; feature: human-associated habitat; material: faeces...
CCAGCCCAGATATAAGCATAGGCTACACGCGCTGTTCCGGAAATATCTCCACCGTAAAGAACAACCTTTGTATCTTTTGTGATTCCGTGAGAAAGAAGATTCTTCTCAATCTCATCTGCTGAAAGAAGATTGTATGCACCTTCCTCAGATCCTGTAGCATCCTCTACTTCAACATCACCTACATAAATTGCTCCTGGAATGTGACCTTTCTGATATGACTCACAATCCTTTGCATTATCACTGTAAGCAACCTCTGCAACTACTACATTCTCATAACCTTTCTGGTTACCATCCATAGCACTCTTTAACCACTCTGGTGTTACATATACAGTTCTCTGCTCTACAGCCTCAACATCTTTTGTCTCTTCTTTTGTGTCTTTTGCTGTTTCTGTCTTAGTCTCAGACTTTTCATCTGATTTTGAGCTTGATCCGCATCCAACTGCAAGAGATGCAACCATTGCTGCACTTAAAAGTACAGCTAATACTCTTTTTTTCATTGTACGTTCCTCCTTATTACTCTGTCACGAATGCAGCAGATACGTCTCCGTCTTTTGCACCATTCTCAATAATGTAAAGGTTATCTAAATCAAAGCCAGCGTCTTTCAGGATAGAGATTCCTGTCTTAGCACACTTGTTTCCGCTGTAGCAAAGAAGATATACTTTCTTGGAAGAATCCATCTTCTCTGTTGCCAGTTTGTACATAGCTGTCTGAGCATCTGCACTTTCAATCTCTTTTAATCCGCACTGGAAAGATCCTTTTAAGTGTCCTGCTTTGTATGTATCATCATCACGAACATCCAGAATCTGAACATCTTTGTCATCTACTGCTGCAACTGCATCTTTTCCAGATACATACTGCCAGTCGATGTTCTCTTCTGTACGGTCTGTTGTAAGAGCTCCGCTTACGTCAGCAAGTGCTTTTGCTCCACCCTCTACTGTGTAGATAGATGTTGACTCGATTCCTGCATCTCTTAATACACCTGTTGCTTTTTCAGCTCCACGCTTACCACTATTACAGATGATGTAGATATCTTTTCCATCGTTCAGGTTCTCTTTTGCGTAATCTGTCATAGCGTCAACTAAGGAATCATCCTCTAATGGGAAGATTGGGCACCACTCAGAATTCTTAACTCTTCCAGTCACATAGTTATCCCACTCTCTTACATCGAGTACGTGAACTCCGTCAGCTTTCGCTGTATCCTCAGCAGATACATACTGATACTCATCGTCTGCCAACTCTTTTTTCTCCTCTGTTTTTGTATCTGTAGACTCTGTCTTTGTCTCAGATTTTGTGTCAGAGCTGGAGTTTGATCCGCATCCTACAACCATAGATCCTGTCATTGCTGCTACTAATAATAATGTTACGACTCTCTTTTTCATGTTTTTAATCTCCTCAAATGTTTTATTTTAATTTTTAGAACTCTAATTTCTTTACGATGTTTTTCATCTGTACACCGTGAACCAGACTTGCACCGCCACGGATTGCTGCTGCCACATGGACAGCCTCTGTCATCTGCTCTTCTGTTACTCCCTTATTCAGACAGTCATTGGTATAAGCATCAATACAGTATGGGCACTGTACCGTGTGTGCCACAGCAAGTGCAATGAGAGATTTCTCTCTTGCTGTCAGTGCACCTTCTTCAAACACTGCATTATAGTAGCTGAAGAACTTCTCTGCTAACTCCGGTGCTTTTTCCCCAATGGTTCCAAACTTCGCCAGATCTTCCGGATTGTAGTAAGTATCCATTTCATATCCTCCCTTTTTCTTTTTTGGACTGCCGGTCCATATATATTTTTCTCAGCATAAAGATCAGTGCTGAGAGGGCAAACAAAATCATAAGCGCGGTCACGAATAACTTTGCACCGCCGGTCAACATGCCGCCAACGTAAGAGTACACAATTGTTGCCGGAAGCTGTCCGATTCCTGTTGCAATAAAGAATGACATAAATGACATAGATGTCAGTCCTGCCGCATAACTTACAATATCGAACGAAATAAATGGAAGCAGACGGCAGATCAGGATTGTATTCTTTCCATATCGTTCAAAAAATGTATCAATCTGAGCCAGTCCGCTCTTGCTTGTAAGTTTCTCTGCCACATCACGTCCCAGAATTCTTGCAATGTAGAAACATACAGCCGCTCCTGCCATAGCACTTGTCCAGGAAAGGATTGCTCCCTGCCACCATCCAAACAGATTCGCATTTGCAAATGTGAGCAAAAATGCCGGAAGCGGTGCTGCAATGGACTGAAAGATCATCAGTAAAAATGAGATTACAGCCGCATATGCTCCATAAGATGCCACAAAATCACGTACAACCGTAAAGTCTCCGCTTGCAAACATGGCAAATACCTTGTTCATCATTTTATTGACACCTGGGACTAAAAAATACACAGCGACTGCTGCAATCACTGCGATTAATAATACAACTTTCCCCAGCCAGTTCTTTTCCTCTTTCATATCTTTAAAATTTCCCTCTGAAATATGTAATGTCTGTTCATTTTATCAACAGCTTTCTAACACGTCAAATTTATAATCTTTAACAACTCTATGTTATAAATCAGTTACGTTAATAGTACCTTTTTGTACTATTCTCGTCCAATTGTTTTTATTAATATTTTCTATTAATCATTTGTTCTATCTATATATTCCTATAATAGAAAAAGTATGTTTTATTATTTTTTCATATAAAGTTTTGATAAAAATACAGAAACCTCTATCACGCTTTCTTTTTATTGCATGATAGAGGTTTCCAATTACATACTATTCATTTCACATTTTGTTACAAAATAAAGATTATTACTGTACCAATTCCGGATTGGACACACTGACTTTATGGTCATACCATTTGCCCTTTGTTCCGATCAATGCCAGATCAAATTCATCGTCCAGTGTCGGTACCGGTACGTCAAAGGAATATGCTTCCTTTGGCGCGGAACCATCAGAATAAGTAATCTCTGTTGTCTCTGACGGATCAATCAGATCTGCCCCGTCTTTCTGTGCATCTTCTGCTGAGCCTAAGAATAACTGTACGATATTTTTAGAATTCAATGTAATATGTACTGTCATCTTACCATCTTTAACAGTCAGCGTTGCTTTTCCGTCATTATAGTCCGGATTCTCGTGGAACATACCGCTGTCTGTATTAAAATCTACCTTATAAGTTCCATCTTCCAGCTCAGGCTCCTTCGCATCTTTGCTGTCAGTCTTTGCTTCTGACGCATCATCTTTGGAAGCTTCTGTTTTTGTGTCATCTTTCTTATCCGTATTACTTCCGCATCCGGCAAGCATTGTCATTGCCATACTGGCGGAAAGTAATAAAACTAATAATTTCTTTTTTAACATGTCCATTCTCTCTTTTCTAATTATTTTTCTTTATAATTGTACTCTGAAAATCTGACCTGTCAACTATTTAGCTTCAATTGCAGCTTTTGTATGTGCTACATAAATCTGCTGAATTGCATCAATCTCTCCAAGACCTGCAATCTGTGATTCTACACTGTCAAATGCTTTTGACGCTTCAAACTGGCTCTTCCATGAATCATCATCGTCTCCTGCCATATCATTGTTCGCATGATCTCCTGCAACAACCATCAGTGGACGAAGGATTACTTTCTTATATCCGGCCTCTTTGATTTTCTCAATGACTGCCTGACACTCTGTATCTTCCGGCTCACCTTCTACAGTTCCGATAAATACATTCTTATATCCAAGCTGCTCCATCTGTGTCTGCATCTGATCATAACTTATATTTGCAACATGTGAAGTTCCATGTCCCATGAATACAAATGCGGTTCCATCTTCGGCTGCTGCATCAATGCTGTCATAGTTTGCTGTCTTAACTGCTTCGTCTGTGATTGCTTTTGCAACTGCTTCTTTGTCTGCATTGATAACTGTTGCATCTGCTCCAACTTCGCCGAGAAGAGGCTCAGCAATCTTTACAGATTCAAATTTATCTTTATATTTTTCCACTGTCTCTGATAACTCATCATACTCTGCGCCATGCATCAGATGTGTCGGCTGAACAACAAGGTTTTTAACTCCATTGTCTACTGCACGCTCCAGTGCCTGCTCCATGTTGTCGATCTTCTCATCATCACGGGCCTGTACGTGATTGATGATGATCTGAGCTGTAAATGCTCTTCTTACTGACCAGTCTGGATTAGCAGCCTGAAGTGCTTTCTCAATTCCACCGATATCTTTTGCACGACTGTCATTGAATGATGTACCAAAACTTACAACAAGAAGTTCATTCTCACCAATCTCATCCTGATTTAACGGATCATCTTTCGAAGCGTCACCTGTATCTCTTCCGAAGTAATCAGGATCTGCGTTTTCACCTTCTACTAATTCTTTTTGGGCATCTGTTAATGCGTCCCAGGCTTCCTTAGCTTCTTTGCACTGTTCATCTGTCTTGTCAGTTCTCTCCTGAACATAGATATCATCAATCAGTTTTGCCACCTTGTCTGCTGCCACCTGATCGCTGTCCTCCTTCGTATCCTCTGTCTTTGCATCACTCTTTGCGTCAGAACTTCCTGAATTTCCTCCACATCCTGCAAGCAGAGACATACTCATAGCTGCAGTAAGTAATACGACTACCAATTTTTTCTTCATCTTTCCATCCTCCATTTTTTTCTAAGATACAAAATAATTTTCCCGGAGGTTTCTTATTACATTCATATAATAAAAAATCCCTGCCATTAAAAAATGAACAGAGAGTACGCAAAACAAACTATTGACGAAATTATCTTCCTTCCGTCAAATAGCCTTTCTATGTATTTCGTACTGCCAGTTCCTCGTGGCCTGAACAAATATGTTCCTGTACTGTGAAAGGCAGGTATCCCGGCTTATTGCTCAGGCGCTCTAAAATCAGCCTTCCCGGTCTCCCAGTGGCATGTAGGATTCAAAGCTCGCAAAATACGGTGACGAGTTCGTACAGGATTCACACCTGTTTCCCTTTTCATCAGCCAGATAAATAACTTTTTATAATATCTTTCTCTGACTGACACCTCACACATTTTTTATTCTTTTGTATCTTTAACTATTACTTTTACAATCTAACACATCTGATAATTACTGTCAATACATCAGCCTGTCAGACTGTATTCCATATTGGTTTCTCACTTCCATTACGGTCGGGATAAAATCCGGTCGATTTCTCTGGAAGCCTCACTCTTTGTCAGTGTATGTATGTCCATTTCCATAGAAATATTCTTCTGTTGCATAAGCCTTGTGAGAAATGCGATCTGTTTTGCGGTTATCGGCTCTTTTTTCTTCACCTTATATGCCAAGGGCTGTGGTTTAAAAACCTTCGGTTCCTTTTCCTCATAAAAATGCGCCATAGACTGATACAGTTTTGCGGTTGCCAGAGCATCATGATATGCCCGGTGCGCCGCTGCATTTTCGATATGATAGTATTCGCAGAGTGCGCCAAGCTTTCTGGATGGAAGGTCTGCGTGAACAACTTTGGCAATCTTAAGTGTATCAATTCCCATATGATCATAAGTGTAACCAAGTTCTTTTGCTTTTGTCTTCACAAAGCTGAAGTCGAACTGCACATTATGTCCGATCAGCGTATCCTGTTCGCAGAATTCAAGGAACTCCTGCAATACTTCGCCGCAGTTCCCTGCTCCTTCTACCATATCATTTGTAATTCCGGTCAGTTGCGTAATCATCGGAGGTATCCCGGCCTCCGGTTCAATAAAACGAATAAAACGGTCAACAACTTTTCCTTCCCGTACTTTCAATGCACCAATCTCAATAATCTCATTGTGCTCCGGGCTAAGTCCAGTCGTCTCTATGTCAAATGCAACATATGATTTTAACATCTTACTTGTCCGTCTCTTTCTCGTCCATTGCTCTTACTTTGTCATTTGCATACAATACGCCGCGCATACAGCCATTGCCTTTCACATCTGGATAACCTTCCTCATTATAACAGACTGTAATCACACAGCCATTGCGACAACCAGTACAAGTAAATTTCAAATCTGACATTTTCTCTTCCTCCCCCGCGCCTTTGCGGACTGATGCATGATTCATTTTTTTCGCTACCCACGGATTTTTTTGTGCTATGCACTTCTTCAATCCTTAATATTACTAGTATAACATTTTGTTCATTTCTTAACAATGTACATATCTACACATTTTGTCTATATTTACAAATTATTTTTCGTATTTTTATCTAAAATAGACAATGATTTTTCTTGTTTTTAATATTATACTGTACTTTAGATAAAAAGGTTAATTATTTTAAAAGGAGAGGTAATCATGAACGAAGTATTGAATAACATTTATACTCGAAGATCTATTCGTAAATTCAAAGAGCAGGACGTTCCAAAGGATCTCGTAGATGAGATTGTCAAAGCAGGAACTTACGCTCCAAGCGGCAAGAACTTACAGACATACCGATTCTATGTAATGCAGAATGCAGATTCTATTAAGAGTCTTCAGGATGTTGTAGCAAAGGGAATGGAGAACCCTGCTTACACATTATACGGAGCAAAGACAATTGTACTTGTTGCATGTGAGAAAGAAGCTGTCAACGGAGTCAGCGACTGCTCATGCGCGATTGAAAATATGCTTCTTGCAGCACACTCACTTGGACTTGGTGCATGCTGGATCAACCAGTTAAAATACTGTGGAGACAAAGCAGAAGTTGCTGATTACCTGGAAGGTCTTGGAATTGACAAAGACATGCAGGTTGTCGGAATGGTAGGAATGGGATATCCTGATGAAGAGCGCGAGGCTGCTAAGAGACAGGACGATCTTGTTACATATTTGAATTAGTTTTAGTTTCTTTGCATATAGAAATGGAGAGTGGTTTTGTTCCACTCTCCATTTTCTTATTATCATACCATTGATATGTTTTCATTTTCTAAAATTCAAGAATGCCTCAACAATCTATAATTCCACAGATATGTTCTGCTTTTCTATTCCATGTTTTTCGGCATAACCGGTCAGGAATAATGTCAACGCTCCATCTCCCGTTACATTGCAGGCTGTTCCGAAGCTATCCTGAAGTGCGAAGATTGCAAGCATCAATGCTGTACCATCATCACCAAATCCAAGAACGCCTGTAATGAGTCCCAATGATGCCATTACCGTTCCTCCCGGAACTCCAGGGGCTCCAATGGCGAAAATCGCAAGCAGGACGCAGAACAGTACCAATGTCTGAATATCCGGTAATGTTCCATATAATACCTTGGACACGATCATACAGAAAAATACTTCTGTCAATACGGATCCGCACAGATGGATATTTGCAAACAACGGCACACCAAAATCCACCATATCTTCTCTTAAAACTTTGGATTTTCTCGCACACCGAAGCGCAACTGCAAGTGTTGCTGCAGACGACATCGTTCCAACTGCTGTAATATAAGCCGGTCCATAATGCTTTACGACTTCAATTGGATTCTTTCCAGAATAGACTCCTGCTACAACATACAGCACTGTCAGCCAGATATAATGTCCGATCATAACGATTACGACTGCACTGACAAATACCGGAAGCTGCTTTGTAATAGTTCCATCATATGATAAACAAGTGAATGTAAATGCAATAAACACTGGAAGAATTGGAATAATAATCTTTGACACAATTGCAAGTACAATATTTTGGAACTCATCTAAAATAGTAATGATCGTCTTTGCTTTTGTCCAGATTGCCGCAAGTCCGATTAAAATGGAAAATGCAAGAGCACTCATGACATTCATAATCTGCGGAATAGTCAGACCAAAAACATCTTCCGGCAATTCTTTTAAGCCTTCAATCTCTGACACAACCGGAAGATTCGGAATAATTGCATATCCAGCTCCCATAGAAAGAAGTGCTGCCAGTACGGACGACGTATATGCAACCATAAGTGCAACTCCAAGCATACGTGACGCATTATTTCCAAGCTTTGTAATAGACGGTGCAATAAATCCGATGACAATTAACGGTACTACAAAGTTAATGACCTGTCCCAGAATATTCTTTAATGGGACAACAACACTCATTACATTTTCCGGGAAAATCTGTCCAAAGATAATTCCAATAACAATACCAATCAATAATTTCACCGGAAGACTGCTAAATATTTTTTTCATACCCTACCTCACTCATTCTTCATGCTTAATAAATTTCTTCTATGTATAAATCATTCTACTTTTATCCCCATAAAGAAATTTATTAGTTGAAAATATTATGTTTATTATACAGTTGTCAAATATGTTTTGTCTACTTTTATCTTAGAAAAAGCAATTTCTTATCATAGAAAAAAAGGCACATCCTTTCGGATATGCCTTAAATTCAACGTGCGCGAGAAGATTCGAACTCCCGACCTTCTGGTCCGTAGCCAGACGCTCTATCCAGCTGAGCTACGCGCACATTACTGTGTTCCGTTTCTCTTGTGTCCCTCACAGCAAAATCTATTATAGCGTAGGTCCCCCTGGTTGTCAACAAGTTTTTTCAACTTTTTCAAACTTTTTTCACTGGAATTTTTCCACTCTTTTTTCTCTCCAGCACATTTGCCGCCATCGTGATTGCAAATGCACATCCCATTGCAGCAATCATAGCCACTGCAAATGCCAGGCCTTTTCCTTCATTTGCCATAAACGGAGCAAGCACTGCCGGCACATAAGCGGTTCCTTTTACATTGAACAGTCCTACGATTGCTCCACCTACAGTTGCACTTGCCAACGCTCCGGCAAAGACAATCTTGTTTGAGAACATGAATGGATAAGATGCCTCCACAAATGTTCCAAAACAGATATTGATAATGCAGCCTGGAAGTGCTACAGCCGCCTCACCTTTCTGTTTCGGCAGAATAATATTGGCAAGTGTGATTCCTGCTGATACCATGACAAGTCCTGTCATATCAATAGCTCCAAGGAAACTAAATCCCATTTCTTCCATTTCCAATAGTACAATTGGAAGAATTGCCGCATGGTAAACACCTCCAATAATTGCCGGCCAGATCAGAAGTCCTGCTACCGCCCCTGCAAGGAGGGCATTGTAATCAATACACATGTTGATCAGAGAACAGATACCATTTCCAATCCATAATGCTACAGGTGCAATAAGGAATTTTCCCACCAATCCAGCTGCCAGTCCACCAAGACCTCCCGAAGCAATATTAACTGTCGTACCCGGCACATTGTGACGGAAACAGAACACACTGATATAGTAAGCAAGTACACCTGCCAGGATTCCGATGATCAGTCCTCCCAGTATTCCTCCATCCACTGCCAGAATGCCGGCTACAATACCTGCAACAACTCCCACTTCATCAAGACCGGAAACCTGCTTAGCTGCAATTGCACAAATAACGATTGGAATTGAATTTACAAGTGTATCAAATACATCTGACAGACTTCCACATCCTGGAATCTTGCTGCACGCCAGACAAAGTGCCATGGCAATAAATGCCGGAAGACTTGTCATCATAATTCCGCGGAAATTAATGCGCTTCCATATATTTCCTTCTGCTTTTGATGCTGCATTTTCTCCTGTATTACCAATAACTGGCATATATTTAATTTTCCAGTATTTTGCAAGTGCTGTCGTAAATGCAACGGCTCTTGTACGATTCGTTGTTCCTGTTGTTCCAGATGCTGACAGAACATTACATCCCATGTTCTGCGTGAGCGCGACACCACTTCCGCCCGTTCCGGCCATCGGAATCTTCGTTTTTGCGCAGGCTTCCATTGCCTGTCTGTTAGCCCCGTCCGGACTGGCACTGACGAACATTACACCGTCAATTTCACCGTCATCAATCTTCTTCGCAAGTTTTGCGTCCACCTTTTCCGCTTCTACATTAACCTCTGTTAAAGTCCCCTGAAATACTGCCTGTACTTCTGTTCCATTCCATGTATATAAAGTTGCCGGACTGTCCGGTCCCACATTATCCAGACTGCCAGATGCCAGTACATACTGTACAAATGTGATCTCCATGTCTGCAGCCGTTGTCTGTCCGCAAATTTCTTTCATCATTGCCGGCAGATTGTTTCCACCTTGTTTATATAGATTTCCACCACTGCTTCCTATAAATGCAATCTTTTTTCCCATTCCTTTATGTCCTTTCAGATCAAATCATATCATCATGCTACCTCACTAACATGGTAGCGTACTAAAGTGATGAAATCAGCTTACCATTTTAGAATGCATTTGTAAAGAGGAAAATATTATGCTACTATAAATATCTGGATTATTAAAACTATTATTTTAACGCAACATGAAAAAGGAAGAAACACTATGACTAAAAAAATTGCTGTAATAAATGATTTATCCGGATTTGGCCGTTGCTCACTGACAGCCGCAATTTCCGTCATCTCAGCCATGGGAATTCAAGCCTGTCCACTTCCAACCGCAATTTTAACCGCGCAGACCGGATATCCGCACTATTACCTCGATGACTATACAGATAAAATGGATATTTACCGCCAGGAATGGCAGAAAATGGGACAGCATTTCGACGGTATCTACACCGGATTCGTCGCAAGCGAAGCACAAATTGATCAGATATTCCATTTCATAGATACATTTTATACATCAGATACATTTCTTCTCGTGGACCCGGTCATGGGAGATGATGGTATAAAGTACGATATGTTTACACCGAAGTTACTGGAAAAAATGAATGCGCTGGTCGGGGAAGCGGATATTATCACTCCTAATTTGACAGAGCTCTGCCTTCTGACTGATGCAGATTACGATGCAATCATAGATATTGCAGATACTCGTATTCTCATCGATGTGATTGGTGAATTAGTCTCCACACTTCTGCCACCGGATTCTGATAATTCAAATACATTGGATAGCAGGCAGACTTCTAAAAAAGAAAAAGAGATTATTGTAACCGGCATTCATTGTAAGAATGAACATGGGCAGAAAATGATGGGAAATCTGTACGTTTCCAAAGACACTCGAAAATTATTCGCATTTCCACATGTCGGAGGCAGTTATTCCGGAACCGGAGACCTCTTCGCCTCCTGCATCGCAGCCGGAAAGTGTCGTGGCGATGGAATTCCAGAACTGATCCAGTTAGCCGGAACATTTTTAGAACAGGCGATCAAAGATTCCGCCGAAGAAAATGTACCTTATCCAGACGGAACAAACTATGAAAAATATTTGTATATGTTGATAAAAAAATAGAGTCCTGACACTCTGAAAAATTAGGCAAGTGTCGCTGTTAATCAAAGATGGGGACGTAACATTTTAAAACTTAAAATGTTACGTCCCCGATTTACTATTTTTTCTCTGATATCACCAGTCCCATGTCGTAGTCAGGTTACAGTTCCTACATATTGTAGAACTATAACATATGTATATGCATACTTTTATTTTCTCAAATGTATAAAAAATTTTGCAAATTGTTTTTCTCTATGTTATAATGGCGTCATGCAGCGATGGTCGAGTTGGCTGATGGCATCTGCCTCGAAAGCAGAAGAACCGCAAGGTTCCGGGGGTTCAAATCCCTCTCGCTGCGTTTTTAGCAGAAAGTATTATATTAGCTTTCTGCTTTTTATCCGTAAAAATCCTTCCGGCAAAACAACCGGAAGGCTCCTCTTTTTTGAATACGTTTTAAATCTTTCTGAAACTTACTGGTCGGCCTTAGTGTGTATTTCATGAAAGTAAATCCTCCATCATTTTATCCACATCTGTATAAGACTTCCCAAGAGATGGATTCTTCTTCATTTCTTCTACTTCTCTTAATGCTGAAAGCGTTTCACTGTTCGGCGTTTCTTTTGTAATTTCAAATGGTATTCCTTGTTCTCTGATTGCCTGTTTTACAAATATTGTAAATGCTGTTGTTAAATTCATTCCTAAATCATTAAATAACTCTTCTGCCTGCTTTTTTAAAGCATCGTCCATTCTGATTGATACATTTGCCATAAGTTTCACCCTACTTTCTATAATGGTATAATTTTTATTTTCAATATTATTATATGGTATATTGCAATGCACTGTCAATACACCGTATTGCATCTCCTTATTTTGAAAGATATGCAAAAGAATTAAGCTATTTCTATATTTTCATCAGATTTTCTTAAGAAATTTTAGAAACATTTCCATTTTCTGACACAAGGCATTCACAATTCTCCATTATAATGAACTTATCAATTGAAGAAGACGGTAGTCGTACTTGCAGAAAAGCCAGACATGGCAAATGTACACTATGCCCTCCAAAATGTCGGCTTACTGCTCACAATCAGGTATGATTACCGGACTTCGCCTAACAACAATTAAAATTTACATAGATAAAATGTTCAAACCCTTTCAAAAAAGAACCAGCACTTTCAAAAGTGTTGGTTCTTTTTTATTCCTGTTTCTTACTGCTCTCTGAATGTAATCTCTCCTGTAGAGGCATCCATGCCATCCACAATTGCAAGCGATTCCAGATGATATCCAAGATTACGAATCACTGTTCCCCCACTCTGGAAGCCTTTCTCAATCGCGATTCCGATTCCCTCTACAGTTCCTCCTGCAGCTTTCACGATCTGGATCAATCCCTGAAGTGCACAGCCATTTGCCAGAAAATCATCGATAATCAGTACATGATCGTCCTCACTTAAGAATTTCTTTGCAACGATTACCTGATTCTTGCATTTGTGGGTAAATGACTCGACTTCTGCCGTATACATCTCGCCTTCAATATTAATGCTTTTTGTTTTTTTAGCAAATACAACCGGAACCCCGAAATGCTGTGCTACAACACAGGCGATTCCGATTCCAGAGGCCTCAATAGTAAGAATCTTATTGATTGGTCTGTCCGCAAATCTTTTTTTGAATTCAGCACCCATCTGATCAAATAATTCTATATCCATCTGATGATTCAGGAAACTGTCCACCTTTAATACATTTCCCTCTTTTACGATTCCATCTTTTACAATTCTTTCCTCTAAAAAGTTCATCACAGATTACTCCTTTGTTCCATTTCAGTTCATTTGGAAATTATTATACTCCTTTTCTTCATGAAATGCATCAAAAATTTGTTTCTGTCGCTTATTTTATAAATTTCAAAAATATTTTAGAATTTTATTCTACTTTCAATGCATTCGGATATATTTTCTTAAGCCGGCCATCATCAAACTTTTGATCCATAGTTTTCTGCCAGCTATGTGTTGCTGCTGATACAGTCTCCAATAGCCAGCCCAAAAAACTGGTACAAAAAAAGAGCCAGATTAATTCATATCCTGAGTACATATACTCCTCCTTTTCTTTCGTTTTCATATTTGTCTGAAAATCCCCACTTCTACAAGTAGTAACTTCACATACATCAAATCTGAACTTAAAAGAAATATTAGCATATTTCACTTTGGAAATCTATGTTCTGGCTCTCTCTTATTGTATATTCAGGGGTTTACATATATTTTTTCACGATTTCATGCATTTGGCCCCACTTTTTCTCCATATCGCTGACCAGCTTGAACTGTGTTCTGCACCGATCCAGATTATGTTCCTCGCGATGGATCTTGAAGTATGTATCTCCCTGCAGATAATCTGTCAGGAAACGCATACCACATTCAAATGTCATGACCTTTGCTCCCATCGGCAAAAGTTCCATCTCCCGTTTTGTCAGCTTGCCATTACAGCCTTCAATGAATCCTTTTGTAAACAGATCAAAAAGCTCCATACTGCATTCAACCTTAGACAGATCTTTTTCATCTTCCGCACCTGTACTTGCCCCGAAACGAATGGCGTCACCGAAATCATTCACAGCAAGTCCCGGCATAACAGTATCCAGATCTATCACGCAGATTGCCTTGCCTGTCTTATTGTCAATCATAATATTGTTAAGCTTTGTATCATTGTGTGTAACACGAAGCGGAATCTCTCCCTTTGCCTGAAGGTTTGAAAAACAGCATGCTACATCTTCATGGTCCAACACAAACTGAATTTCTTTCTTAACACCAGCCGCACGGCTCTTAATATCTGTTTCTACCGCTCTTTTAAAAACCTCAAATCTTGCCTTTGTGTCGTGAAATCCTTCAATTGTCTCAAACAATGTATCGGCCGGATAGTCTGCCAAAAGATTCTGGAAATTTCCAAATGCCATTGCTGCCTGATAGAACTGATCCGGATTCTCTACCTGATCATAACTGCTCGCATCTGTAATAAAAATATAGGATCTCCAGTAATCTCCAAACGAATCCTGATAATATGGTTTTCCATCCAGTGCCGGAATTACATTCAACGTTTCTCTGTCTGGATTCCCTCCTTTTTTTATAATTTTTTCGCGAAGATAGGAAGTCACTCCAAGAATATTCTCCATAAGCTCTACAGGGTTCTTGAATACATTTTTATTCATTTTTTGAAGAATGACCTTCAAAATCCCCATGCGTTTTACTTCAAATGTCAGCAAATATGTATCATTAATGTGTCCATTTCCAAATGGTACATCCTGGATCAGTCTTCCTTCATATTGAAAATGTGCAATTGCTTCTGCCTTCTGCGTTCTGACTACCTGTGTCATAATACTTCCTCCCGGTTTTATTCAAAAATCCTTCTACTTATTATTGACGTCTTTTATCACTTGATTATTGTAGTATAAATTTGTACAAAAATCTTTATCATATTTCACTCATAATTTATATTATCTGCTTCTATTTCTTGCAATTTTTAATATATACGTTATAATTATTTATAACATTTGTACAAAAAATACAATTGCGCAAAGGAGACTTTAACATGGCATACAATGGATTTTTACCGGAGAATGTAATC